>Ga0316190_10000506_pt1 | contig 26989 bp, 25 predicted proteins | sample Eddworburrow2_MG_FD_204929 | JGI IMG/M metagenome (GOLD analysis project Ga0316190, IMG submission 204929) | Coastal sediment microbial communities from Maine, United States - Eddy worm burrow 2 | ecosystem: Environmental > Aquatic > Marine > Coastal > Sediment | place: USA: Maine | collected... | reverse complement strand
TGGGCAAACAAAATCAGAAGCTGAACTTCGTGTTCTTCAAGCTCATCCTCAGGCGCTGATAGTGCGTACGAATTTCTATGGCTGGGGCCCAAAATACAGAAAATCATTTACTGATGTAATTATTGAGACACTTCGTTTGGGTAAAGAGCTAACCTTGTTTAAGGATGTCTTCTATACGCCCATACTTATCGAAACAGCGGCTCAAGCCATCCATGATCTGATCAATCTTAAAGCCGAAGGTATTTTCCATGTGGTTGGAGATGAACGCATCTCAAAGTATGAGTTTGGATTCAAAGTTGCAAAAGAGTTCAATCTTGATGCTAGTCTCATTAGCCCCGGACTTCTGGCTGATCAGACCTCGCTAATTCAGCGTCCGCATGATATGAGCTTGTCTAATCAAAAAACCTGCAAACTGCTCGGCAGAAAACTCGGAAGCGTTGATGAGCATATCGCAAGGCTTCACCAGCAAGAGCAAAGTGGATTTGCCCAAGAGATAAAGAAATTATGATCCCGTACGGTAGACATCACATTGATGAAGAAGATATTCAGGCAGTTGTGGATGTATTGAGAAGTGGTGTTTTGACCCAAGGCCCGGTTATCGAGGCGTTTGAGCAGGCAGTTGCTGAATATGTTGGCGCTAAATACGCCCTTGCGGTATCAAGTGGCACCGCTGGCTTGCATCTTGCTGCTCTTGCGGCGGGTGTAGGCCCAGGTGTCTCTTTGGTCACTTCACCTATTACTTTTGTTGCTAGCTCTAATGTAGCCCTCTATGCTGGAGGAACTCCAATCTTTGCAGATATTGATCCAGATACGGTTAATATGTCTCCGCATAGTCTCAAAGAAGCACTAGTAAAAAATGTGAATGTGCGTGCAGTAGTGCCAGTGCATTTTGCTGGCTTGCCTTGTGATATGCCTGCAATTAAGGCTGCAGCTGATGAAGCGGGAGTGATGGTGATTGAAGATGCAGCTCATGCCTTGGGGGCACAGTATCCCGATGGTAGTTATGTTGGCTGCTGTACTCATTCGCTTATGACCGTCTTTTCCTTCCACCCTGTAAAGGCGATAGCTGCTGGTGAAGGAGGGATGATCACCACCAACGATGAGGTGACTTATCGCAAACTACTACGTTTGCGTAGCCATGGTATTAATAAACTGGATGATTCATTCCAGCTGCCAGAACAATCACAGGAGAATGGCGTCCGGGCACCTTGGTATTATGAAATGCAGCAACTTGGATACAATTATCGTGTCACTGATATCCAATGTGGTTTAGCACTTTCGCAGTTCAAAAAGCTTGATAAGTTCATTGCATGGCGGCGTGAACTGGTTAATAAATATAATGAAGCTTTTGCTGGGCTGCGCCATTGCTGCCCTGCGCAAGTTATGGGATGTGACCAAAGTGGTCACCACCTTTATGTACTTCGAATTGATTTTGATGCGCTGGGCTTGAGCCGGGGACAACTAATGCAGGAGCTTAAAGCTCAACAAATTGGATCACAGGTGCATTATATTCCTGTACCTGCTCAGCCTTATTATCGCAGGCTGGGTTTCAAGCCTGAGGATTACCCCAATGCTCAGAACTATTATCGAGAAGCATTGAGTATACCGCTTTTCTATGACCTGACAGATGATCAGCAAAAGCATGTCATAGGAGCTATTAAGACCTTGTTATGTTGAAATATGGCGGCAACATTCAATGCAGACTTGTGTCTGCGTAACTGATTTCTACGGGTAGTTGATGAAGATATTAATTGTTGGCTGCGGGTCAATTGGGCGTCGACATGCGCGAAATGCACGCGCGTTGGGGGCTGAAGTTGTGTTGTGTGATGTCAACGAGTTGCGCATGCGTGAGTTCGGCGATGAGATAGGGGCATTAGAATGCTTTACGGATATTGCCAAAGCAGTTGCATGCCCAGGCGTTGAAGCTGCAGTTATTGCTACCCCAAGTGATTTCCATGTGGCTCCTGCGCGGGCTGCACTTATGGCTGGACTTCATGTTCTTATTGAAAAACCCTTGTGCATGTCTTTGCCAGAGGCTATGGGTCTTCGTTCTGATGTGCGCAAAACGGGCCTTGTCTGCATGATGGCGCATACTTTTCGGTTTCGTGCCGAATGGATAGAAGTGAAGCGTGCGCTAGACGCTATGCCACTTGGACGTATTTACAGTGCTGAGTTCATGGGGGGGTGGTATCTACCTGACTGGCATATACATGAAGACTATCGAGATGAATATGCGTCGCAACAAAGACTTGGCGGTGGTGTACTTCTTACAAGCATGAGCCATTTTTTTGATGTTATAGCCTGGTTCTTTGGGGATATTGAGCGGATCAGCGGAACCAAGATGCGTCTTAGTGATCTTGAGCTTGATGTTGATGATGCTGTTGTGTGTGCATTACGCACCTCCTCTGGAGTTGCAGTTACCATTTCTGAGGATTTTCTTAGTCGCTGTCCGAGGCGATCACTCCGAATTAATGCCGAGCACGGATATCTTGAGGCTGATTTTAACCGCAAAACACTCAGTGTATGGGATGCACGCAAGAAACGTTTTCATCCTGATGACCCAGCGGCAAACAGTCTTAATGATACGCGTTTCAGGATTCTTGAAGATGGTGTCACCTATGATCTTAATCCAGAGGTTGCACCGATGATTTACTCTGGAAATGATGCATATTTGAATGAACTAAAATACTTTTTCGAGCGTGTTGCCGAGCGTAAAATGATATTTGATCTTGATATCGATGCAGGCATAAAGGCGCTTGAGGCAATGTTCCATGCCGGAATAGAGGACTGGACACTAGATAAAGGTGGTAAATAGGTATGGCGCTAATGAGAATTGGTGGTCGGTTTGTTGGAGAGGGGCGTGAGCCTTTGATGTTTGCGGAAGAGGGGCAAGCCAATCAGGGGGATATTGAGCTAGCAACAAGCATGTGCAAAACAGCTGCTGCTGCCGGTGCTGATGGAATTGAGTTCCAGTTTTTTCTTGCGGATGACATGTATGTTCGCAGGGACCCTGGCCATGAGATCTACCGAAATTGTGAGTTGTCAGCAGAACAGATCCAAGAGTTGGTTTCAGTTGCCCATGAAGAAGGGCTGCTCTTCCAAGTGGCAGGGCTTTCACCACGGATCATTGAGCTTTGTGCTGAAGCTGGGGCTGATGTTTTTTGTGTAAATGCGACAGACCTGACAAATCCGTTGATTATTGATGCGGTTGCAGCGACGGGTAAACCGTTTTGGCTTGCTACATTGATGGCAACAATGGAGGAGATCGATTGGGCGGTCGACTATACGCTTTCACGTTGCCATTCTGATGTTGGTATTTTGCACGGTCAGCATGTTATGTCTTCTGATACAACTCGGGGCGTTCCACCTGAACTGCTTCAATTGGACTGCATTGATCTATTTAAGCGCCGTTATGGATTGGTGACTGGCTTAGTTGATCACACCGCAACTACATTCGTGCCGGCAATTGCTGCTGCAAAAGGGGCTGCACTAATTACAAAGCACCTTGCACCTGAGAAGGATTGGAAGGGACCAGATTGGGTGGTGTGTCTTGACCCTGATGCTTGGCAGGATGCGCGGTCAATGCTTCGGTACGCTTGGCAGACAAATGGCGCCTCGAAAGAGATCTCTCAAGCTGAATTTAAGGATCGCAGTATTCATCGCCGCAGCATATTCACGGTGAAGCCTCTCTCAGCGGGACACCAGATTGTGGGAGGTGACCTTATTGCCCTGCGCCCCGGTAAAGATGGCATTGATCCCCGTCACATTCATGATTTTGTGGGGCGCCGTGTTGCACAAGATCTTGCAGAGCAGCATCAGCTTCAGCTCAGTGATCTGGTTTAGTTATTTTCAATAATAGTTACATTAACAGAGGTCATTATGGATCTTGGACTTAAAGATAGAGTAGCCGTTGTATTGGCGGCAAGTGCTGGTATTGGGCGTGGTATTGCAACTGTGCTTGCACAGGAAGGCTGTAATGTTGCCATCTGTGCGCGGGATGGATCGCGGCTTGCAGCAGTTGCCGATGAGATACGTGCTGAAACAGGTGTTCAGGTGTTTGCTGAGGCTGCCGATGTTGGAAATGCTGATTCTCTGGATGGGTTTTTCGACCAGGTGTTAGATACTTTTGGAAAGGTTGACATACTGGTGAATAATTCAGGTGGCCCTCCCCCGGGAACGACCCTTGCATTAGATGATGACTTTTACCAGTCGGCGTTTGATCTCGTGCTTATGAGCAAAATCCGCGCCTGTCGTCGTGCTGTTCCATCTATGGTGGATCAGGGCTGGGGGCGGATAATCAATATCGAAAGTACAAGTGTTAAATGTGCGCTCGAGAATATGGCGCTTTCAAATATATTTCGAAGCGGAGCGGCTGCTTTTGCCAAAACGCTTTCGATGGAATATGCCCGTGATGGAGTCAGAGTGCATACCCTCCTTTCAGGACCGTTCCTTACTAACCGTGTTAATGAGCTTGGTACTGCAGCGTCACAGGCAAAGGGTATTTCCTTCGAGCAATGGAAAAGTGAGGCAGAAGCAGGAACGGCGCTTGGGCGATTTGGTGATCCGCTGGAATATGGTTCGCTTGTTGCGTTTCTTGCAAGTGATCATGCGGATTACATGACTGGAACCTGTATTGCCATTGATGGCGGCGCTCTAAAAACCATTGCTTAGATTCAAGAGCTGATTTATGCGACTTGCTGTGATACCTGCCCGCGGAGGCAGCAAAAGAATTCCGAAGAAAAATATTGCACCGTTTTGTGGAAAACCACTGATTGCTTATGCGCTTGAAGCAGCGGCTGACTCAGAAATGTTCGACAAGATTCATGTCTCCACTGATTCTGAAGAGATTTGCCAAGTTGTCGAACAGCTAGGGTTTTCAGTTGATTTCAAGCGTGATGAAACTCTTGCAGATGATTTCACCGGCCTTGTGCCGGTCCTTCGTTGGGTGACTGAACAGTATCGACTCCTGGGCGAAGATTATGACCAAATATGCTGCATTGTACCTACAGCACCATTATTACGCAGCCAGGATCTGGTTGAGGCATTCAATATTTTTACTGGGCACAATGCTTGCTATCCGTTATTGACTGCTGCGAGATTTCCTGTACCGATCGAATGGGCGTTTCGTAGAAGTGATGATGGACTCATGACGGCGGTATCTCCTGAGAGCCTTGTCCAAAGGTCTCAGGATCTGCAGGATGCTTACTATGAATGTGGTCCATTTACGATTTGGAATCCAGAGCATCTAACCTTGGAAAATCCACTGGCAGGGCAGATACTCTCTTACGTTCTTCCTGCAGAACGCGCTGTAGATATTGATAACCCAGAGGATCTGGTTTATGCGGAGCGCCTCTTTCGAGTGTCCAGTGAATCTTGAAATAAATTTTGTAACGGCAGGCTTACCTGTCGTTAGTATCCAATAAGGCCTATTTATGTCACGTTATACTAATTCGGAGAAATTGCTCGAACGCGCTCTTCAAACTATTCCACTCGGCAGCCAAACTTTTAGTAAAAGTAAAACCCAATATCCGGTAGGTGTATCGCCATTTTTTATTCAGCGTGGTAAAGGGAGCCATGTATGGGATGTTGATGGCAACGAGTATGTGGATTTTATTAACAGCTTGGCAGCAATTACTCTGGGTTATTGTGATCCAGATGTGGATGCTGCTGTGCGGGCGCAGCTTGAGGAAGGTGTAATTTTCTCATTACCGCATCCGATTGAAATGGAGGTGGCGGAGCAGATTGTCAAATTAGTGCCCTGTGCTGAGAAGGTGCGCTTTGGTAAGAATGGTTCCGACGCAACGGCTGGAGCCATACGTATTGCCCGAGCATTTACAAACCGTGACCATGTTGCGGTATGTGGTTACCATGGTTGGCAGGATTGGTATATTGGTACCACCCCGCGTAATGCTGGGGTGCCGCAGGCGACTCGCGGTCTATCTCACTCATGGGCTTACAATGATATTGATAGCCTTGCGCAGCTTTTTCAGGAATATCCAAATCAGATTGCGGCTGTGATTCTTGAGCCGATGAATATTGCTGAACCACTTCCTGGGTTCCTTGAGTCAGTGAAAGAGCTTGTACATAAGCATGGTGCGTTACTGATTTTTGATGAAACGGTTACAGGTTTCCGCTATGCCATTGGTGGTGCTCAGCAGCACTTTGGGGTAACCCCAGATCTTGCAACCTTTGGCAAGGGGCTCGCAAATGGGTATCCACTATCAGCTGTTGCTGGTCGCGCTGATATCATGCAGCTCATGGAAGAGGTATTTTTCTCATTTACTTTTGGTGGAGAAACACTTTCTCTCGCTGCTGCTTTTGCCTCCATGCAAAAGCTGGAGCGGCTTCCGGTTATTGATACACTTTATACCCAGGGTCGTAAAATAATTGATGGACTGCAAGCGCGAATTGTGGCTGCGGGCGGCGAAGATTTCTTGAGTGTAGCCGGAAACCCAACGTGGAGCTTCTTAATGGTTAAGGATTCAGAAGGCAGCAGCCAGTACCAAATTAAGACACTGTTTATGCAAGAGATGCTGGCGCGCGGAATTCTAACGCTTGGCATGCATAACATGAACTTCTGTCACGCAGATAGTGATTTGGATCAACTCTTTAGTGCCTATGATGAAGTAATTCCCCTTTTGGTTGATGGCGTGCGCCGGAATCAAATTGATTCAATGCTGCGGTGTGAACCGTTGGAGCCTTTATTTAAGGTGCGGTGATGCATGGTAATTTGTGTTTTCTGTCAGTTGAAATCAGTTGCCTGAGTGGCATTGAGTATTGAAATGAGCCTGGTGTTTTGAGCGGTATGAAAGTTCTAATCCGTACTGATGCTTCTGTGGAAATAGGCAGTGGTCACCTGATGCGTTGCCTGACGTTGGCTGATCAGTTATGTGATGAAGGAGCAGAAGTGGCCTTTACTTGTTCTGACCTGCCTGGTGGAATGTTTGACTTGCTGCAATCTCGCGGGTATGCGACCGTCAAGTTGCCTCTGGCTGAAGAAGGTAAAAACTCACAGCGGTTTGATGCTGAAGAGACAATCAAGGCTGCAGAGCAACTATTTCCTGATGGGATTGATTGGCTAGTGGTTGATCATTATGACCTTGATGCGACGTGGGAGCGTATGCTCCGCACTCACGTGAGTAACCTACTGGTGATAGATGATCTTGCAAACCGGCACCATGACTGTGATCTGCTGATTGACCAGAATTACTATTGCGATATGAATCAACGCTACCAAGGGTTGGTGCCTGGCCAATGCATTACGCTACTTGGGCCAAAATACGCATTATTAAGGCCAGAGTTTGCAGATGCCAGACAAAACCTCAGAGTTCGAGATGGCATAGTGCAGCGCATATTGGTTTTTTTTGGTGGTGGTGATTCTACCAACCAGACACGTAAGGCATTAGATGCTCTGAAGCTATTATCTAAGCCAGAAATTATTGTGGATGTTGTTGTAGGCGCTGCCAACCCATTCCAGAATGAAATTCAATTGCTGTGCCAAGAGTTGCCGAATATACATTACCACTGCCAAGCATCTAATATGGCTGAACTAATTGCAGCTGCTGATATTGCAATTGGTGCAGGTGGAGCTACAACATGGGAGAGGTGTTTGCTAGGGCTGCCTACGCTAACGGTTGTGTTTGCTGATAATCAACTTCAAACAACCATAGATTTGGAGCGCTTTGGAGCGATTGTATTTCTTGGGTGGGCAAATGAGTTAACGGTTCTGAAGCTGGCGTACGCTATTGAGAGTCTTATTAATGATCCAGTTTTACTAAGCAGGCTTTCTGAGCAAGCTTGTTTGGTATTAAGAGAGTGGCAGGGGGCCAAGGCTATAACTGTTGCTATGATAGACATTTTGAATAATGAAGAAAGGGCGTACTAATGACTACCGCAGGACATGATTTCTCATCCTACATACTAGATCCTGTGCCTGATGAGTTGTGGCACAAAAGTCCACCTATTGAAGGAACAAAGCTTGGCTTTTGTAATACCTGTAAGTTTTATCATGTGGATCCTTATCCCTCGGCTGAATATCTTTCTACTTTTTATAGCTGTTATGAAATGCCAACCCCCCAAGCCAATCTAGCTGAAACTGCTCGCTTATTGGCTAGAAACTTACAGCCAAATGCTAAGGTTATTGATATGGGGTGTGGTGATGGTGGCTTTCTTAAGGAAATGCACGCTTTGGGCTTTAATAACATAATTGGGTTTGATCAAAGTCCTGGGCTTGAACGTGCTCAGGAATTAGGGTTTGGTACGTTTTATAAATCAAACGTCTGGGCTTTTCTCGATGATGCTGAGCCCAAAGGTGAGGATGATGCAGAGGCATTTGTGATGGTGAATGTATTGGAGCATGTCACAGAGCCTATAGAACTGCTTGAAAGAATACGAGGGATAATGAAACCTGGTGCTTTGTTGGGAATCACTGTTCCAAATGATTTTAGTGCGCTACAAAGGGCATTCTTGAAAGTCAAAGGGCATCAGCCTTGGTTTGTGCATCTTCCTGATCATGTTAACTACTTTGATTTCCACTCTCTTAAGAACGTCCTTGAAGAAAATGGATTTGATGTGATTGACCAATCAGCTTTATATCCATTGGAGTTGTTTCTCCTGCAAGATGTTGACTATGTGGCTAGCCCTGAATTAGGCCCAATTGCACACCAACGGCGTGTAATGTTCGAAGAGAACTTAAAGAATGCTGGGATGCTAGATGTTCTTGATCATTTTTACAAAACGCTTGCGGCTGGAGGCTATGGTCGTGATGTGATGATGGTGGCCAGGAAGCGTTAAATGTCATCTAGACCAAAGCAGTCGTTGAATGATTTAGAATGAAACTTGGTTTGCTCGGTGATATCCATGGCAATTACCTTGCATTGCAAGCAGTGCTTGCTGCTGCGTCTTCATCCGATGTGGAAAAATTGCTCATTACAGGAGACTTGATTGGTTACTACTATGCTCCTTTGCAAGTGTTAGAGCTGTTGCAAACATGGGATGGATATATGGTGCGGGGCAATCATGAAGAGATGCTGACTTTGGCGCGATCTGACCCTGCTTTTTTGGCGCTGGTTGATAAGCGCTATGGAAGTGGCTTGCGTATTGCTATTGAACAGCTTGACACGCAACAGATTGACGACCTGTGCAACATGCCTCACCCTCTGGAGCTGACGATTGATGGATGCAAAATATTGCTGTGCCATGGTGCGCCATGGGATATCAACCGTTATATCTACCCTGACGCTCAATTAGCGCTGCTGCACAAATGTGCGAAACAGGAATTTGACCTTGTTGTGCTGGGTCACACTCATTACCCGATGCAGCAAATGATTGGCAAAACACTGATAGTTAATCCTGGTTCGGTTGGTCAACCACGCAACAGAAAGCCAGGTGCGCAGTGGGCGCTTTTTGATACTGAATCCCGTGAGGTGACCTTGCATCGTGAGGCGTACAAAACACAATTTGTTGTTGATGAATCACGTTACAGGCATCCGGATATTCCTTACCTTGCAGAAGTATTGGAGCGCACATGAAAACTGTTTTGATTACAGGTATCGGTGGTGATATTGCTCAGGGTGTTGCTACCATTATTAGGGAGCAGCGCCCTGATTTTAGGTTGATTGGCGTTGATATGCATGAGCAACATGGCGGGGCTCTTTTTGTTGATGAGTTTGCGAAGATTCCTCCGGCTAGCGCAGCTGAATATCCTGAGACAGTTCGAAAACTGTTGAAAGAAAAAGATGTTGACGTGATTATCCCGCTATCTGAACAGGAGCTGGAGGTTATAGGCCCGTTGGCTCTTGAGTTAGGTAAGAATAGGTGTATTACATCGGGTGAAAGAGCTGTTGCTGTGGGGCTGGATAAGCTTGCAACGATTAATGCTTTGAGTGGGTTTGGGTTGCCTGTGCCATGGACGGTTACTGTGGCTGAAGGAGTGCCCTCTGAATATCCGTGCATTCTAAAGAGTCGTTTTGGTTCTGGATCGCGAACAGTGTTTATTGTTAAAGATAGTGAGGAAGCCGCCTATTTGGTTAAAAGATATCCAGATGCCATTTTCCAGGAAATGCTGGAGCCAGCCGATCGGGAAGTTACATGTGCTGTATATCGCAGTCGCGATGGCGAGGTTGCAAGCCTATTGATGCTGCGTCGTCTGGCTGGTGGATTTACCAGCTGGGCCAAAGTAATTGAAGATGAGAAGACTTCTCATATGTGCCAAGTCATTGCACAAGGCCTTGATTTGAGAGGTAGTATGAATGTCCAGCTGCGGCTGACTGATGAGGGGCCACGGGTATTTGAGATTAATCCGCGTTTTTCATCGACGGTATTAATGAGGCACAGAGTCGGGTTTAGGGATGTGATGTGGGCTCTTGATGAGGCAGAGGAAAAGGCTGTCAGTTTTTCTGGCATCCAGCATGACAGGCATATGGTTCGCACCCAGGGTGCATTGGTTTTTTGAGGAGTGGCCTAAATGAAAACAGTGCAGATAGCTGGTCGTAGTATTGGCTCGAATTATCCACCCTACATTATCGCCGAGATGTCTGGTAATCATAACAATTCGCTGGAACGTGCTCTGAAAATAATTAAAGCGGCTAAGCAGGCTGGGGCGGATGCTATCAAGCTGCAAACCTACACTGCAGAAACCATGACGCTTGATGTCGACCATCCAAGATTTCGTGTTGCAGGTGAGAATCCATGGTCCGGGGATCATTTGTTTGACCTGTACGCTAAGGCATCGACTCCTTGGGAGTGGCATTCTCGGTTGTTCGAGTATGGTCGTGAAATTGGTATTACTGTATTTAGCTCTCCGTTTGATAGCTCAGCTGTTGAATTGCTTGAATCACTTGATTCGCCGGCATATAAAATCGCTTCGTTTGAGTTGGTGGATTTGGATTTGGTGCGATGCTGTGCGGCGACTGAAAAACCGATCATTATGTCTACGGGAATGGCATCTCTGGCGGAAATTTCTGATGCTGTGGAGGCTGCACGCACTGCTGGCGCACAGGATATTGTGTTACTGAAATGTACCAGTGCTTATCCTGCACCGCCTGAAGCAATTAATCTGCGCACCATACCTCATCTGGCAGATGCTTTTGATGTGCTGGCTGGGCTGTCTGACCACACGATGGGAGTGGGAGTGCCAGTAGCAGCCACGGCGATTGGAGCAACCGTGATTGAAAAACATTTTACTCTTGCCCGTGCTGATGGTGGCGTTGATTCAAGCTTTTCTCTTGAGCCAGCAGAGCTGGCCCAGCTGGTTGAAGAAACTCGTAGTGTTCATGCCGCATTAGGTAAGGTGACATATGAACAGGGTGACCTGGAGTCATCGTTCAAACGTTATCGTCGCTCGTTGTTTTTTGTGCGTGAGCTTCCAGAGGGCGCTATTATTAGCGCTAAAGATATACAGGCATTGCGGCCAGGTGATGGGTTGCCTCCAAAGTTTCTACCCGCTGTGATGGGTCGCGGCCTGAAAAGCGCGGTTACAAGGGGGACTCCGGTTTCCTGGGATTTGTTGGCATGAATCCTGAGCTCGTTTTGGAGTTTAAAGGTGGGTATTTGCGGCCGCTTCAGCTAGAAGATGTCCATTCTGGTTATGTTACAGGGCTCAATGATCCCGAGGTGAACCATTTTCTTGATGGAGTCAAATGTATGACTCAGACAGAACAGAGCGTGCTTGATTTTGTGCAGTATAATCTGCAATCCCCCGGTTGTTTGTTGTTTGGAGTTTGGCAGGATGGTGATGAGTACCACTGCGGTACGGTTCGCCTACATGGAATTGAGTATCACCATAAGACAGCGCACATTGGTGCGTGTCTGTTTGACAAGATGGCATGGGGGAAAAATCTCGGATCAAAAGCTATTGCAGCTGTAACTTGTTGGGCACTTGATGTTTTGGAATTGCGTTGGATAGAAGCAGGAGCCTACGCAGAGAATATTGCCTCACAAAAAGCATTCCAGGCTGCTGGATATGAGTGGATTTATGATGTTCCTGACAAATATATTCTTGAAGGGCAGCCGGCTAGAGTGAAGGTTTATGCTGCTCGTAACGCCAATTTCTGAGGCATTGGTGGCGTTTGTGTTAACTACTTTGTCAGCTGTAGCTTAATGCTAGTTTGATATAAAAGTACGCAGATGGGGTTGGAAACATTGGGTTATGCCGTTTGCTGCATCAACTGGTTGGGCTTTGCATTGTGATTGAAAGTTTATTTTCTCCACTTATAGGTATGATAAAAAGGCGACAGCGTAGCCGATTACGTAAAATCATGCGCGGCTACCGAGCATTGAAATGTTCAGATCACTTGGATCGAATTGCGGTAGTTAAGCAAGCCCTAACAGAGCATACCTTAAACCTGACCAACAAAGATTTCTCACCCGTAGTGATGGGGTGCAAAGCCGGATCTGGTGAAGATGTCGTGAGGCAATACCTGTTAATTCGGGTAGGAGGGGTAAATTTGAATTGTGCTCTGTTGGCAGCTCTGGGCACGCAACATGGGCGAGTTGTTTTCTGCCTGCCTAAGGAATGGCGAGATATCTTGGATCTGCACGGTTTCAAGGTTGCTCGCTACAGATCAGCAATCCTTTGGCAGCTCTACGTTTTACTTCTTCTATTTTACGGTGTGGCCCAAATTGGCAGAGCCATGCTTGCAGGAATGATGCTGGGGAAAATTGCGCATGAAAATACAAAAAACTATGCTTATTTTTCTGATCTTAGCCAGGGTAATTTACCTAAAAAGCTGAATGGTAAGGGAAGCCATGATGTAATCTCATGGTATTTGCAGTGGGTGGGTAGGGTAAAAAATCTCGATGAGATCCGGCATAATGTTAGTAATGCACCACCTGCCGCAGTAGATGGTATTTCTGTTTTGCCATGTCAGAGACTGCTGCCTGATTTGGCAGGATGGTCTGCTATTATCAAGTATGGGCGTTGGGGGCTGCAGGCGGCTTTTGTTGCTGGAGCAGATTGCCTGCGTGGCCGGTGGTGGCACTCGTTTCTACTCAATCAAGCCGCACTTGCAGCTCAAGTGCGTATTTTGCCAACGGAAGCTTTGGCGCGAGAATATTTATTCCATAATTCTGGCTGGATGTATCGGCCTCTTTGGACCTATGAAGCGGAAAAGCGTGGATCTTTAATTACATTTTATTTTTACTCAACTAACTGTGAGGCTTTTAAGCGATCAGGCGAGTACCCATCGCTTGGCTATGGCTGGAAAGGCATGACCTGGTGCCGCTATTTGGTGTGGGATCAATATCAGGCTGATTTTGTTCGCCGTGCAGTGGGTGAAAGTGCCAATATCAGTGTGGTTGGGCCTATCTGGTTTCAGGGCAGCGCGGACGCGATGCCTAAAATAGAAAAACCTGGAGTGGCTGTTTTTGATGTTACACCTCACAGGCAATCACGTTACTGCACATTAGGCATTGAATTTGAATACTATATACCTACCACAAGTACCCAGTTTCTGGAGCACGTTGCTAATGTTACAAGTCAGCTTGATACTGTTATGTTGTGGAAGGGTAAAAGAAAAATTGGTTCCATTGCTCATCCTCATTACCGGCATTTTGCAGGCAGATTGGCACAGCGAGAGAATGTTGAGCTGATAGACTCAGATATTTCTGCTCAAAGGGTTATTGAATCAAGTTGTGCTGTTATTTCACTGCCTTTTACATCAACTGCGCTAATAGCGAGAGAGCTTGGGAAGCCCTCTTGTTATTATGACCCTACAGGAATGGTTCAAAAAGATGACCGCGCAGCGCATGGGATTCCTGTGGTTACTGGAGTTGATGAATTAGAACAATGGCTATCCATGCATATTGATTTGTAATTAGTTAAGCGAAGCTCGCTTTTTTGGTGAACAATTAAGCTGTTGATGCTTTGGTGTTTAGCTATATGGTGCAGTGCATAGAGTGCTCTTATAAGCTCCAAGTATCGGAGAAGTCGTAACAGTTGCACTGTGATTTGGCCATTGTATCGCTGTAGAATGAATACACTAGCTGCAAGTGGGCGGGGTATAAATGAATTTGTTGGATATGAGAGCCGCGAGAAGTGGGGAACTGAATTCCAGAGATTAATCTAATAATGGTTTGTGGATTCAAGTTGTTGTTTTGAATGCTGTAACCACTCCAGCTGGTTTGTGCGCTGGCATTATGTTTTGTGAGGCAGCAAAAATCATTCTTCTTAATTGGAAGAATATAGTAGCAAACTCAATATATGCTTCCTTTATAAAATAGGGCAGCTAAGTTCTGTATTTTTGCTAAATACTAAGTGCTATTGAAGGATTTTTATTATGACATTTAAGCGCTCTCTGTTTAACAGCGTCAGCGATAAGATTATATGGTTGCTAGGCTTGAATCAGCCAACCATGATGCGCCGAGCTTTTTTCTCACGGATTAATGTTATTAAGCGAGTAGTGGTTCGTGAATTGCCAATTGTTTTTGATGCCAATGAGGAACTTCATCTGCTTCGTGCCAATTTATTGGAAACAAAGGAACCAGAAACACTGGATTGGATTGATGGGTTTGAAGATGATGCGGTATTTTTTGATATTGGTGCAAATGTAGGTGTGTTTTCACTTTATGCAGCATTGAAAAAAAATTGTGCTGTTTATGCGTTTGAGCCGGAGTCTAAGAACTATGCTTGTTTAAATAAAAATATTTTCTTGAATGGTTTAGATAATAAAGTTAGAGCCATTGCTATTGGGTTACATAATCAAACAGATCTAAACTATTTATATTTGCAGAGTTCAGATAGTGGTGCAGCTAATCATTCGCTGGATAATCCAATAGACTGGCGTGGAAATAAATACAATGCTGTTTGTCAGCAGTCTGTGCTGGCATTTGAGCTTGATCGCTTTATTGAAATGTTTAAATTACCAACCCCAAATCATTTAAAGATTGATGTGGATGGGAATGAAATAATGGTGCTGCAGGGAGCTCGCGAGACTTTGAAGTGCAATGAATTTAAGTCATTGTTAATTGAAATGAATGAGAATAATTCGGAAATAATTGATGAGTTAGCATCATGTGGATTACGGATGATTGATAAACGAAAAGCAGCTCTGACAGGAGATTATGATGATGTTATAAATGCAACATTTGGTCGAGCATGATGATGCAGATTTTTCGCCGAAATGGTGGCTATTTGTTCAATTGACAATATTCACGAGAGTAAAATGACCCTCAAAGATAAATTAAAAACAAGCCAGTTTACTCTTGGTTCCTGGATTACACTGGCGCATCCGGCAATTGCGGAGATTATGTGCAAAGCTGGCTTTGACTGGCTGGCGGTTGATTTAGAGCATAGTGTCATTACCATCCGGGAGGCTGAAGAGCTTATCCGGATCATCGACCTTTGTGGAGTCTCTCCGTTAGTTCGTCTTACCTCAAACAATGCGGATCTAATTAAACGAGTGATGGATGCCGGAGCACAAGGCGTCATCGTACCGATGGTGAATAGTGAGCAGGATGCCAAGCGTGCTGTTCAGTCTGTTCACTATCCACCCACGGGTTCGCGTGGTGTAGGTCTGGCTCGGGCGCAGGGTTACGGGACAAAATTCCAAGAGTATTATGACTGGCAGCAGGATCAGGCTGTGGTAGTAGTACAGATTGAACATATTGAGGCTGTGCAAAATATAGAATCCATCCTGGCAGTGGAAGGTGTAGATGGTTATATCCTTGGGCCTTATGATCTTTCGGGTTCCATGGGTATCCCCGGCCAATTTGATCATCCTGATTTTTTGGCCGCGCTTGATCTGGTTCGAACTAAAGCTCAGGAGATGAATGTTCCGGGCGGTATCCATATCATTGAGCCTGACCAAGCTCAGCTTCAGATGAGGATGGATGAAGGTTATCGTTTTGTTGCCTACAGTCTGGATATTCGCATGCTGGATGCAGCATCGAGAGAGGCCTGTAATATGATAAGAGACATCTGAATATGAATGTAATTGCTGTTTTGCCAGCACGCATGGGTTCATCCCGCTTTCCTGGCAAACCCTTGGCCAAGATTCATGGCGTGCCTATGATTGGCCACTGTTTTCACCGTACCAATATGTGTCCTGATCTGATGGGTACCTACGTAGCCACCTGTGATCAGGCAATCATGGACTATGTTCACTCTATTGGTGGGCAGGCTGTCATGACTGCCAATACACATGAGCGGGCCACTGACCGTACTGCTGAGGCGATGCTGAAGATTGAGGCTGAGTTAGGCAAAAAGGTAGATGTGGTGGTGATGGTGCAGGGTGATGAGCCCATGGTCACCCCGGAGATGATCTCAGATGCCATCTCTGGCATGTCAGATGAGCAGGTTCAGGTGGTCAACCTGATGGCAGAGATGGAGACGGTCGAGGAGTTTGAGGATCCCAATGAGGTCAAGGTTGTTGTAGATAACAGCAATAACGCCCTCTACTTCTCCAGAGAACCAATTCCCTCACTCAAAAAAGGTGCGGGCAAGGTGCGTATGTTGAAGCAGGTTTGCATCATACCCTTCAGGCGGGACTACCTGCTTAAGTTCAATGCCATGCCAGAGACAGAGCTGGAACGTGCTGAATCGGTAGATATGATGCGTATTCTGGAGCATGGTGAGAAGGTAAAGATGATCATGAGCAATCATGACTCTTTTAGTGTTGATACCCAGGCTGATCTAGATCGGGTGGAAAGCTTGATGCAGGATGATGCTTTGATGAGCAAATATACCTAATACCATGGGATGCTATTTGGTCACGGGTGCAGCAGGCTTTATTGGTGCTGCTCTTGCGCGGCGGCTGCTGGATGGTGGGCATAAGGTAGTCACTATCGACAACCTCTCTACTGGCTATGTTGAAAACATCCCTCCCGGTGTCGAATTTATCCATGCCGATTGCCAGAACCCAGTAGTATATCAGGGCCTTACAGACTGGCGTTTTGATGCGATCTATCATATTGCAGGCCAAAGCTCTGGGGAGATTAGCTTTGATGATCCGATATATGATTTGGAGACCAACACATCCTCTACGCTCAGGCTCTTGCAGCTGGCAAAGGAGACCGAGTGTCCACAATTCATTTATGCGGGAACCATGTCTGTTTATGGCAAATGTGAGGATCGTCCTATTTCAGAGGATGAACCCTGCAAGCCTGAATCTTTTTATGGTGTAGGCAAGCTGGCAAGTGAGCACTACATGCGCATCTGGCAGGCACAATATGGGATCGCATGCACCAGTCTACGCCTGTTTAACGTTTATGGGCCGGGGCAAAATATGGCTAATCTGCGTCAGGGGATGGTTAGCATCTTCATGGCTCAGATGCTGGAGAATGGCCACATTCTGGTGAAGGGATCCCCACAACGTTTTCGTGACTTTATCTATATTGATGATGTGGTTGATGCCTTTATAGCCTGCTTGGAGAATACTAAGGCCTCAGGCGAGGTCATCAATGTTGCGACTAGCATAAAGACAACCGTTGGTGAGCTGTTGGAGCAGATGGGCGCGGCCTATAATGGGGCAGTTGATATAGAAATTAGCGGCAATACCTCGGGTGATATTCATGGCATCTACGGTACAAATCTGCGCATGATAGAGCTGCTTGGGATAACGCCAAAGGTTTTGCTGAATGACGGCTTACGCCGAATGTTTAATCTGGATTAATCCGGATTGAGGCGTGTGGAATAGTAATATGCGTACTCTTATTACAACGGTGCCTTTTGGTGAGCAGGATCGTCTGCCGCTTGATATGCTGGAGGCAGCAGGGGTTGATTATGTGATTAATCCGCTGAATCGAAAGCTCTGTGAGGATGAGTTGGCTGGGATGGTTGGTGAATACGACATTCTTATAGCCGGAACAGAGCCAATCACCGCAAAGGTGATGGCACAGGCACGACGTCTAAAGCTCATCTCACGGGTGGGTATCGGTTTGGATAGTGTAGACCTACTGGAGGCAGAACGGAGAGAAATTAAGGTCTCCTATACGCCCGATGCCCCTGCCCCCGCTGTAGCTGAGCTTACTGTGGGTATGATGTTGACCCTGCTCAGGCATGTTCATATCTCAAATGTGCAAATGCACAAGGGTGAATGGCAGCGTTATTTTGGCCGTCGTCTCTCCGAATGCACGGTAGGCATTATTGGTATGGGCCGCATTGGAAGCCGTGTCCTAAAACATATCAGCGGTTTTGATTGCAAAAGGGTGCTGCTGAATGACATTGAACCTTGTGATCTAAAGGGGCAAAAACTACCCATAGCGTGGGTAGAGAAAGAAGTGATCTACAAAGAGGCCGATCTCATAACCCTGCACCTGCCCTTAACAGGCCTTACCCAGAATCTGATCCGACAAGAGCAGCTGAGCATGATGAAGTCGGATACCATTTTGATTAACACCGCGAGGGGCGGCATCATCAATGAAAAGGATCTGTTCAGCACCTTAAAGCAGGGGCATTTAAGCGGTGCAGCAATTGATGTCTTTGAGCAGGAGCCATACAACGGGGATCTACAGCAGATAGAACGTTGCCTGCTCACTTCCCATATGGGCTCAATGTCTGTAGATTGCCGCACCACGATGGAAATTGAGGCAACAGCTGAAGCTATACGTTTTGCAAAAGGTGAAGCGCTACAAGGTGTTGTTCCTGTGTCTGAATATGCAGTACAGAGGGGAATCTAATGATCAGAAAGCTGTTGCAGGCCTATTTGGTGTCTTTGCCCGATCTTTGTGAACCCACGAAACTGAGTCTGGAGTTTTTCTTCAGGCGTATGTTCAAGAAAGTGGTGTCAATTTATTTTATGAATCGCCCGCAGGCGGGTGTTTCCTTAATTTAATATGGGCGATTTATGAATAAAGCCTTAGTTATTGGTGGTTCCGGTTTTATGGGAAGCCATATTGCTGACAGGTTAAGCGAACAGGGCTATCAGGTCTCAATCTTTGATCTTGAGCCTTCCCCTTGGCTGCGTAGTGACCAGACCATGATTGTTGGGAATCTGCTGGATCGGGCCTGTTTAAATAAAAGCATGCAGGGTGTGGACGTAATCTATCACCTGGCCGGTATTGCTGACATCGGGGATGCCAGTGCCAATCCTTACCTTACCGTTGAGAGTAATGTGATGGGTACAGCCGCAGTGTTGGAGGCAGCTGTGGCAAATGACGTAAAGCGATTTGTCTATGCCTCTACGGTCTATGTTTATAGCCCATTTGGGTCCTTCTACCGGGCCAGTAAACAGGCTGCTGAAACAATTATTGAGGCTTATGCTGAGCGTTACAATCTCAAATATACTCTTCTGCGCTATGGCTCACTCTATGGCCCTCGCTCACAGGAATGGAATGGCCTTCGACGCTGGGTATCACAGGCTGTGCTGACCGGCAAGATTGATTACCGCGGTATTGGCAAGGAGCGCCGAGAGTATATCCACGTGGAAGATGCTGCCAAACTGAGCACCAAGATACTTGATGAAAAGTATGAAAATATGGCGGTCACCATCACTGGTACTCAGGTGCTGATTTCTAACGAATTACTGAGCATGATTGAGGAGATCTGCGGCAAGAAGCTTGAAATCTCATATACTGAGGAATATGACTCAAATTATCACTATCTGACCACGCCATATAGATACACGCCAAAGGCTGCAAAAAAGCTGATCCCGGAAGAGTTTGTGGATATTGGCCAAGGAATCCTGGATCTTGTAGAGGAGATAAGCGAGCAGGGCAGTGCCGAGTGAGTGGTGAAATACCAAGATGCAGGTTGTGTGATGCTGATGAGAGCCAGCAACAGGTTCGGGCTGACTCAGTGTTTGGTGGCTTTGCTGAGCATAAATTCTGGCAGTGCGCAGCTTGCGATGCTGTTTATCTCTACCCGGTTCCTAGCATAGAGGATGAGAAACGATTTTATGCTCAAGAGTTTGAAAAGTTTATGGCTGTCCGCTCTAAAGGGGAGCGCGACTGGAGTAATGCGGATGCACATAAACAGACAAACCAGGATCAAGTAACCCGCCGTCTTCCATTTCTGCAGGAGTATATTCATCCAGAAAAAAAGGTGCTGGAGATTGGTTGCTCAACAGGGTTCATGCTGGATGCCTTCAGAGAGGCAGGTATGCAGTGTACTGGCGTGGAGCCGTCTGGGGAGTTCCTGCCTTATCTTCGTAAACAGGGTTATGTGGCGGCAGAGTTGCTGGATGAACTTCCAGTTGGCGAACAGTACGACCTAATTACTCATTTTTTTGTTTTTGAACACATTCGAGATCCTTTTGCTTTTCTGACTCAAACTTATGGACTGCTGGCAGATGGGGGAGTGATGATTGCAGAGATTCCCTGCGTCAATGATCCACTCACCTCTCTTTATGATATTCCTGCATTTGAGGCATTTTATTGGTCTATTGCCCATCACTATTATTACAGCCCGGCTGCACTAGCCTACATTATGGAACAGATGGGTTACCGCTATAGGCTGGTTCCGGAGCAACGCTATGACCTTTCCAATCATATGCATTGGATGATGGCAGGAAAGCCAGGTGGTCAGGGTAAATTCAGTGATGTTTTCAGTGAGAAGTTGCTGCATGAATATCGTGAATCGCTAAAAGAAAGTTGGAAATGTGATACGGTTTTTCTCTATATCTGGAAGTAAGGAAAGCGCATGCAAGATCTATCTCACCTTCTGCGGCAGCAAACGGTATTTATCTTTGATTTTGATGGTGTGCTGGCTGATTCTGTAGAGATTAAAACAGAGGCGTTTGCTGCCTTATTTCAGTCGTATGGAGATGATGTGATGCAGAAGGTGGTGGCATACCACCGCCAGCATGGTGGAGTAAATCGCTATGACAAGCTTCGTTACTATTATGCCGAGTATCTGGGGCATGAACTGTCAGAGCAGGAACTGGCCAAGCAGGCTCAGAATTTTTCACAGCTGGTTGTTGATAAGGTGGTTGCAGCCCCTGAAATAGCAGGAGCCAATGATTTTCTCAATACCTACAGCTCGCAAAAAAAGTGTTTTATAAACTCAGCAACGCCTCATGTGGAGTTGCTCGAGATTCTGAAAAGAAGAGGCTGGTTGAACCATTTTGAGGGTGTTTTTGGTGCGCCGGCAAGTAAGAGTGAAAATCTGCAACAGATCTTTGCTGATTACAATGTTAACCCGGATGTATGTCTCTTTTTTGGTGACTCTGACAGTGATTTGGCCGCTGCCCAGAGCGTGGGCATTCCCTTTGTTGGGGTCAATCTTCTGCCTGTATTCTCCCCGGCACAACTGAATGAAGTAAGTTGTAGGATTGATTCATTTCAAGCCATAACCGGCTAACTAGTCCTTTCTAATGAGCTCTGCACAACCTAAATCTGGCCTTACTCTTGATCTCAGATGGCGAGGGTTTATTGGGCGTGAACATACGCCGGACTTTAACCGCCTGGCGCTGGAGATTCAGGCGGAGTTTGTCTGTTGCATATCCACGGTCTCCAAGCAGTTTCTGCATGACATGGATTGGTGGACTGAAAATGTCAGCAGTCGTAATACGTTCACTAGCCCGCTTTTTTATCGAATCTGTTCGGTCCTCTATGTGGAGCAACTGCTGGCCTCTAATATCGCTATTGAGCAGATCATTGTGGACTCCAGTGCCCAGGCGCGCTTGATCAAATCACTTTTGCAAAAACAGCATGCCAGCTGCAAGGTTGTTGTTCAGAAGCCTCGTTTAGAGAGGCTGCGAAACTACTTGATGCCCCTTGCTGTGGGGGCTAAGTATCTGCTGTTGTGGCTTCTTGTCCGTTTGCTATGGCGTAAACAAATACCACCTGCTGATAAGGGGATGATCATTATTGATACCTTTGTCTCTTCTGGTTTTGAGCATCAAGACCGCTACTACCCAGGGCTATGGGAAGCGCTAAGTGATACAGAACGGGCTAGACTTTGGTTTGTTCCGACTCTCTACGGCTACTCAATAACCGGGGCTGCACGAGCCATTCGTCAGCTGGCATTATCTGAGAGGCAATGGCTGTTTCGTGAGCAGTCTGTTCGACTCTCAGATCTGGTTTATGCGCTATTCCATCAACAAAGAGTGAAAAAAATACAGGTTGGCAAATGCCAATTTCGCAAGATGGATATTGGAGAATTAATTAGAGAGGAGTTGACCTCATGCCGTGAGCTTGGTGCTGCGGTTATCGGATTATTGAATCAGCGCTTTTTCATGCGACTTAAGGAGAGAGGTATTTCAATTCGACTTGCCGTTGATTGGTCAGAAAACCAAGTGGTTGATAAGGGTTGGAATGCGGGTGTGCGCGCCTATTTTCCAGAGGCGCAAAGCATTGGCTATCAGGGCTATGCTGTTACACCCCATTATCTGGTGATGTATCCAACAGAGGCTGAGTTCTCAGCTGCTGTATTACCGCAAAGGATTGCTGTTATTGGCCGTGGTTTTGTTGAAAGCAGAAAACGGTACTGCCCGCAGCAGGAAGTATTTGTAGCGCCAGCGTTTCGTTTCAGCAAAATTCACTCGTTCAAAGCTGAGCCAAGAGGCGCTGGTTTTACCATTTTGGTCGCCTTGCCCAAGGGTTTGGAGGAAGCGGCTGATATCATTAGGTTATTGCCAAAGGCATTGTTACAACAGAAGGGTTTGCGCTGGATATTAAAGCCACATCCAGCGCAAAATCTGGCTGCATTGCAACAGCTGACAGGAAAATTTCCAAATGCCCTTCAGCTACAGGAAATTCCTTTTGATCAACTGCTTCCACGAATGGATCTAGTGATTACTAGTGCTTCTAGTGTTGCTATGGAGACCATTGCTTGTGGTGTTCCGGCTATTATTATTGCTGGTTCACAAGGGTTAATTCATAACCCGATCCCAGAAGAAATACCACAGGAAATCTGGTGGCTTTGTCACTCTTCTGAAGATATTTATGACGTAATAAAGAGCTATTTGGGTAAGCAATCAGCGGCAGATCGAGAGAGCTTGAAGCAGATTGGTGCTATGATATGCGCGGCCTATTTTGAGCCAGTGACACCTGAAGGAATAAGAGCGTTTCTTGGCCTTAGCTACGACGAGTAACCATTCAATGCAGATTAGCGCAGTAATCCCTACCAAGAACCGTCTGCATGATCTGCAAAATGCGGTTCAATCCATTTTAGATCAGACGCGTTTACCTGATGAGCTGGTGATTATTGACCAGAGTGACAGTGAATCTCCTCGCAGTGCGGTGTATAAATTATTTGAAGCTGCTATCGAAAAGCCTAGATTGATCTATGTGCTGGACCCTGAAATTGCGGGCCTTATCCCTGCAAAAAAAGCCTCATTAAGCCACAGTAGTGGTGATCTGATCTGCTTCCTTGAGGATGACGTGGTACTAGAGCCAGACTATGTGGCTAATATGGAAGCCGCATTCCTGGAAAAACCCGAAATGATAGGTGCCTGTGGGATTGTCACTATTGGCGCCAAAACATCGCTACCCTATTTATGGCTGTTTCACCTGTTCCACCGTGGAATCTTTGAGGATCGGCGAGTGGGCATTCATGGTCTACCTGAGAAGGCAGGGATGGAACTTATCCCAAGTAACTATCTCAGTGGAGGGCTATCAGCATATCGACGGGAAGTATTTGATGTCATTCCGTTTGATACAGTGAATCAGCTGTTTATGTTGGAAGATATCGACTTCTCAACTCGAGCAGTTCGCCACTTTGGGGCTGAGCGGTTCTTTATTAATCCCGCATCACGATTGGCTCATTATATGTCGCCCGTCAACCGGACTCAATTTGGGCCGCGTTGGGAACGCAAGGGGCGTGAGTACATTCTTTTCTACAAAAAACATTGTGATCAGCCTGCGGCACTTATAAGTCTAATTTGGTTGTTGATTGGACTTGTATTGGAAGGAGGCTACGCTTCGCTACGTATCTTTCGGCTCTCTCCTTTATTTGGATTGCTGCGTGGTATAAGTAAGGGAGTTAAGCAGCAGTTGTTACCGCTATGATGAGCCTAGAAAAATTAATGGATTTTGAATGTGCTAGATGATTGCTTCTATATCTAGCTTAAACAATAAATACTCAGCAACTCCAAAATAAATCGGCTTTGAAACAAACTGCAAATAAGCAAAGCATCCATTGGCACTTGCATGAGTGCGAAGATGAGATTGCCCGAGTGGCTGTAAGCCGCATCCTTGATATTGCCAATGCAGCAATAGAGGAGCGGGGAAGTTTTAGTCTTGTTCTGGCTGGAGGTAAAACCCCAGAGCTGACATATACCCTATTAGCGCAAGCAGATGCTGATTGGTCGAAGTGGCATCTGTTTTTTGGAGATGAACGTTGCCTTCCTGTTGGTAATGATGGGCTAAATAGTCAGATGGTATCGTGTACGCTCACCTCGCGAGTGTCTATTCCAAAGGGTCAAGCGCATCCGATTCCCGTGCAGTATGGCTCGGAAGAGGCAGCCAACAGATATGCACAGAGCATCAAGTCTGTTACCCCATTTGATTTGGTACTGCTGGGGATTGGTGAAGATGGTCATACAGCTAGTCTGTTTCCTGGGTATCAAAAGCCAGCTGAATGCGTGGTTGTATCGGTCAGCGATGCTCCAAAGCCACCTAAGCAACGAGTGAGTTTGAGCGCTGCAACTTTGAGTAATTCTAGAAAAATACTTTTTTTAGTGGCGGGAGCCAAGAAAAATGAGGCTGTATCCGGTTGGCGCCGAGGAGAGGAGCTCCCAGTATGTTGGATCAGGCCGACTGGATTTGTAGAAGTGTTAATTGACTATGCTGCATGGAGAAATGGATCTGAGCATGAAAAACAGTGAGTGCAATAGTGGGATGCAAACTGGGATTATTGCTGTTACAGGTGGTACAGGCTTTGTAGGACGCCGCCTTATTCAGCGACTGGTTGAACAAGGGTATCGAGTCAGAGTATTAACGCGTAACAAAGAGTGTGCTGAGAGAATGCCGGAAGGTGTTGAGCTATTTGTGGCGGATCTCACTGACCCCGAGGCTCCACTAGAGGCGTTTCTTGATGATGTTCAGGTTCTATATCATTGTGCCGGAGAGTTAAGAGACGAAAGCAGAATGCTGTCTCTCCATGTTGAAGCAACGCGACGACTTGCTCAAGCAGCTAAGGGAAGAATTAAGCATTGGGTTCAAGTAAGCAGTATTGGTGTCTATGGACAAGCTGCTGAAGGTGTTATTGATGAAGATTCGCCTTTAGTCCCAAGGGGCATTTATGAAACGACTAAAAGTGAATCTGACAAGATAGTTGAAAGCCTATCTGTGGCTGGCGGCTTTTCACTGAGTATTCTAAGGCCGGCTAATGTGTTCGGGGTGGGCATGCCTGGACATTCATTAAGCCAGCTCATAAACGTAATTCGACGAGGCTTGTTCTTTTTTACGGGAAAACCTGGTGCAACAGTAAACTTTGTTCATGTAGACAATGTAGTGGAAGCATTACTGCTGTGCGGGAAGATACCGGCAGCACAGAGTAACATTTATAACCTGTCTGATACGCGTAGCATGGAAGATTTTGCTGCTATTGTTGCAGCGAAACTAGGTCGATGCTCGCCTAAACTCAGGTTGCCGGAACCATTGGTTCGATTGGTTGCAAATGTGTTTGGCCTAGTGCCTGGATTCCCCCTAACCACGGAGCGAGTTGATACCTTGGTATCGAAGGTGCGCTACCCGCACACTCGGCTTGCGAAAGAGTTGAACTATTCCCCCAAGTTAACTTTAGAAACGGGCCTTAGGGAATATATTGGGGAAATGCTAGATAAATCACTGTTACAGAACCCCAAAACAGATAGTGAGCCAGCTAAGCCAGAAGAAGTCAGCAATTGGCCTGGTTTTCCGTGGGAAAGAAATGGACAGTCGGTGTCGACCACAAAGATACTGTGGATTCTGTTTTTCTGTTATACAGCTTTTGTCGCAGTCTTATTTCAGAAATTCTTATTGCCTTTAATCCCTTCGCTGCATGCCGGTCATGGGTTGTTGTCTACTCATGACCCTCAGCTTCACCATGCTGTTGCTGTTACACTTTCGGAGCAGATACGTGAATTCGGGTGGTCACAATGGACACTTTGGCCTCATCATGGCAGCGGTTTAAATTCATCTTTGCTAGCAGTTCTTTATCTGTTTTTTGGTCCAGATCCCTCATTATTAATCCCAGTCCATTCAATGCTTCATGCCACGAGTGGCGTGCTGTTGTTTCTTATTGGACGTTTACTTTGGCCGGGGCAAGTTGGAGCCTATGGGGGATTAATTGCTGCGACCTTATTTATTATCTTTCCATCACCTCTCAATTGGTATGCGCAGCCACTTAAAGATGGTTATGCCATTCTTGGACTGTTGTTGATTTTGTACACTTGGATTCGATGGATAATTACTGGCCAGGAATGGCGTAGTATTATTATGTTTGTGCTCTGCAATTTTGTTGGTGCACTTTTGCTAGCATCTGTTAGGCCTTATGGATTACAAATACTATTGGCTGTGTTATTTGCTGCCTATCTTGCGGTGATCCCTAGTATTCTGGCATCAAAATCCCAACGTGTTAGCCGAGTATTGGCAGGAATGGCAGGAGTTTTACCTGTTCTGCTGCTTGCAATAACAGTTAAAGGTCCCATATCGTTGGATCAACGGTCTGATGGGTATGTAAGTGTACTTGCCCATGAGCAGACTGAGTGCCCATATAGTGATACATGGTCATGGCGGTCCAGCAGCTGGGTGCCAGCATCCTTAGATCGCTATGCAGAGCGTGTCTCGACCATTCGAGCTGGAATAACATGCGTTGGTTATAATGCCTATTCGACTGTTGACAAGGATGTGATGCCTGCAAATGTAATTGAGATGGTTGAGTATTTACCACGAGGCTTGCAAATTGCTCTATGGGCTCCATTTCCAGACACTTGGTTTAGTGATTTTGCGTTGACTCATGTAGTTGGATGGGCTGAAACAATTGCTTGGTACTTGTTGATGCCCGGGATTCTAGTGACCCTCTATTACCGGCGCACGCCGGGAGTTATTCTGGCAGTTGTGTTTGCGATTGGTTTTTTGGTGGTGTATGGCTATGTTACCGCCAATGTGGGCACTTTGCATCGAGTGC
>Ga0316190_10000505_pt1 | contig 27020 bp, 23 predicted proteins | sample Eddworburrow2_MG_FD_204929 | JGI IMG/M metagenome (GOLD analysis project Ga0316190, IMG submission 204929) | Coastal sediment microbial communities from Maine, United States - Eddy worm burrow 2 | ecosystem: Environmental > Aquatic > Marine > Coastal > Sediment | place: USA: Maine | collected... | reverse complement strand
TTTTTTTTAAAAAACACCTTCAGGATTTATTCTCCACCCCTTGGGGTATATTGATAATAAATAGGTGAGATATCTCATCCGCTTGCGGTGGGGAGGGTTTATTATTTACTCTTTTTGTTGTGTTTCAAGCTTGAATTTGGGGAGTAATCATACGAAAGATGAAAAGGTTAAATTCAAGGAATTAAAAAACCACACTACACGCGTGGGGAAAGCTTGGATCATTAAAGAATCGTTTAGAAAGTTCTAGTCATACTGGTATATGAAGCCTGCTAAAGATTTCTTTGATAGATGATATTACTGGGCGACTCATTCTCGTATACCAAAGATTATCAAGGTAGCTAAGATGTTGAAGAAACATTTTAAAGGAATTATCAACTATACCAAACATCATATCAGTAATGGATTCTCTGAGAGCATCAATGCTCGCATTCAAAGTATTAAGGCTTCTGCAAGAGGGTTTAAAAACTTTGCTCGTTACAGGATTGCTATTCTGTTTCATCTGGGGAAGTTGGATTTGTATCCTTAATCTTCACAAGAAAGTCGGAAGAACCATTTTTTAAAGCCTTCCCCTGTATCTGTGGGTTTTTTAGCTTGAAGATTATTAATAACATCAAATAACTCACCAATTATACTCTGAACATTTTCACTCATCTCATTTTCACAATCTTCCTTAAGACTATACTCCAATTCACCCCCACCATCTTTATGATTCAAATCTTTAAGAGTTGGCCTACACCTCCCACCAAACTTAACACACACACTTTAACCACCCACACACCCCCCAGCGCAACTCCTATAATGCTGAATTTAACAAATGGTGTACTAGAGTCTCTTAAAATACTCAAACACCTCACCTAATTACTTTACTATAAATTAATTACTATTTAAATCCTTTAAAAAAGTAATTAAAAACTCACGTGACGATATAAGGTTGTCAACAATTTCTGATGATTTTTCTTTACTCAATGTTGGATCTGCCAATAAAGAATCTATTAATTTTATCGTCTGCTTAATAGATAAAATTAAGTCTCTACTTTCATATATTTTTTTATTAACACATTCTATGATCTTATATATTCTATTTCTTATTCTATCTTCTATAGGGAGTTCTCTAATATTATATTCCATGTCCACTAAACTTCCCTTAGCAACAGCAAGCAATTCACTGGTTATACTTCGAATGTTTTCATTGGTCTCAAAAGGATATTCTTTATTCTCTTCTTCAATTTTTTTCAACCATTTCAATTTTAACTCATATTTTTTACAATCTTCCTTAAGACTATACTCCAATTCACCCCCACCATCTTTAGGATTCAAATCTTTAAGAGTTGGCTTATAATTCTCACCAAAATTAATACCCATATATGTATGCTTTAATTATTATACAAAACCACAACTATCATAACCACACTAGCTATAATAAAAGACATCCCACCAAATATACCTCCAAAAGGTAAGATAAAAACAACAGGAATAATTACTGCTATTAAGTAAATTATAAATGTAAATAAAAATTGTGATTTTTCCGGTAACATAAGTGTCTTACTAATAATATTAATACTAATTTACTACCTTCAGTGTATGCTTATCGTCCCGTAGGTCTGATTGTATACAAGATTCCATAAAGCTGTATATAATAAAATTCACGACATATATACAAGCTAGATATCTTATCTTGTAATATAAAGCTATTCCTTGCTACCCTTGTCTCTCTACTACCTCTCTTCTACAACTCTAAATACCTCTGCCACCGAAGTAATCCCTTGCAAAGCCTTTAGAATCCCATCTTGTGCCATAGTTACCATCTGCTGTTTCTTTAGCTGTTCACGTACTGTAAGCTCAGATAATTCACCTTTTAGTACCATGTCTTTTAGCTCTGGTGTCATCGTAAATATTTCAAATATTCCTTGCCTCCCCTTGAAGCCAAGTCCATTACACTCACTACATCCAGATGCCGTGAAATACACAAGATTAGCTGGTATTTCAGCTTGTACAGATTCTGGTATAACCCTCAATACATCTTCGGTTCTATTTTTCAAATCTTCGGATAATTCCGTGGGTTGTTTGCATTGCTCACACAAGACACGCACCAACCTCTGTGCTAATACAGTATTAAGAGCAGGAGCTAATAAATAAGGCTTTGCATCCATAGAAAGAAACCTTGGCAAAGCTCCTGCTGCATCATTGGTGTGCAAAGTAGAAAAGACAAAGTGTCCAGTCAAAGCAGCACTAATAGCAATCTCTACGGTCTCACTATCACGTATCTCACCTACCAAAATAATATCTGGATCTTGTCTCACTAAAGCACGTAGCCCTGAAGCAAAAGTATATCCTTTTGATCCATTCACCTGACTTTGATTGATTCCTGGTAACTCATACTCAATTGGATCTTCTATCGTCAGTATTTTATTTTCCGAACTTTTCACCTTAGAAAGTGATGCATACAAGGTAGTCGTCTTACCAGATCCAGTCGGACCACATACGACAAAAAGTCCATTTGGCCTAGCTATTTCTCTTTCAAGAATTTCCAAGTCTCTCTGTCGCATACCAATTCCAGATATATCATGCTGTGCTACATCAGAGCGTAAAATTCTCATCACCAAACTTTCACCATAATTAGTCGGTACAGCTGAAATACGAACATCTACCTTACCTTTTGGACGCCTAATGATGAAGTGCCCATCTTGTGGACGATCAGATATGTTTATTTTCAAACCTGAAACAAGCTTAAAACGAGAATATATTGGACGCTCCTGTTCTTTACCAAGCCGCGCCACTTCATGTAATATACCGTCTATTCTTAATCTAAGCACCAAAGCATCAGACTCACTCTCCATGTGTACGTCTGAAGCATTCAGCTGTATTGCCGCCGCTACAATCAAGCCAACTCTTTCTGACACGTTAGTATTGTGCAGACTCTCCTGTAACTTATCCATTGACTTAATGTCACTGAACCTATCCAACTCCTCTGGCTTTATCTCTACCCCACGCTCTATAGACCTAACCTTAGGTAAATCAGCATACTGCTTAAGGGTTTCATCTAAGCTTTCTTTGGTTATCAAAAACCACCTAACTGGAGCATTATACTTGTCACTTAATTCAGCTTCAATTTTTTGTTTTGCACTATTTGGCACAGTATCAGTTGCCATCCTTATTTCTTGATGCGGTACAAGGGTAAAACAAATCACTCTACTTGTCCTAGCTTCGTTCTCACTCACAGAGCTAAGTGCTTCAGGATCTATTGTCACACCAAGTAAATTTACATAGCCAAACCCACTATCTATAGCTTGTTGTCTCACAGCAGATTCATGACTATTTCGCTCTATTTGATGAAGCTTAACCCCTAGAGTACCTTCAGCCATATCCACTGATACTTTCAAATCTTCATCTTGTGGCTCATGATCCGGGATCTGCGGTAAAGGCACTGCACTGTCTTGCTCTACTTGTTCTGTAGAGTCAGGTAAATCTAGATCCTCAGGCTCATCTTGAAAGCCACTCACCCCAGGGGTAGAGCCAGGTACATGCTTACGAAAATCAATTAAACCACCATTGTTATTATTATTTACCATATATCTTTATAATAACACTTTATTTAAAATTTAGATAAATAAAATCACCTAATCTAGGTGACTTTATTTTACCAACTTTAGATTCATTTACAAATTAGAACCAAGCTATAAACCTATTTTTTCAGTCTCTTTTTACCCGTAAACCAAGCTATAAAATGTAATATTCTTGGTATTACAATTCCTTCGCTTAAATGATTGAAAAATATTACCCAAGCTGTAATCTTAAAGGTAGAATAAAAAGCACCCAAAGTAAAAAGTCCGACCATTAATATAGTAAGCGCAATTGCCGTCACTAGCCACAAAAGCGGGACAATCTGCATAGAATAAAAGATCATTCCTACCACAGCAAAAGGTGATACTAAAATTATCAAGATAGCTAAGACCCCTAAGCCAAACACAATATCAATCAAGAAAAAGATAATTGCCATCTCAACTGAAACAACCCAATTCTTTGTAAATAGTTTCCATGATTCTTTTACTGCCAACTTAAAGCCATTGTTTTTTATCACCACCGAAATTACAGCATACTTAACTAAGAAAGCAAGGATAATAGTAAAAGGTACAAATATACAGAAAGAAACAAATAATAACCCCCATTGCCAAGCAAGATTTTGTGTCTTTAAGAAAAAATATACAAAAGGCAAACCAAGCAATACCAACCATAAATAGGTAAGAACCTTACCACTTATGTTTAACCATAATACATTCCAAAACTTACTCAATCCCCGTCGCCAACTTTCAGCAAAACTAGCTGTTTCTCCTTTATATCTACGAAACGCACCAGAGATTAACCCCCCTTGAGACACCACAGCTAACCACAATAAGAATAAAGCCACAATAAAAACCAATAAAATTGTAATTACTGAAATAAAATTCAAATTTCGTACAACTTCAATAAAAGTCAAAAGCCATGCCCCTATCGAACCTTGAGCAAAAACAGATCGTATATCTGAAAGATAAATCGACTGATCTTGAACTGCTAAAATATTTTTCTGTAAAATATTAAACTCACCACCACCACCAAGTGCTACAGCGAAAAGACCAAAAAACCATAGCCAACGATTTTTCCAGCTAATCTTGATTGATTCCTTCAAAATTGAACGATATGAAGTATACATAAATATCTAAATATTATTATTTAAACTTAAATTCAAACAAGCCCAGCTACAGTAATTGTGTTTTTAACTTCTTTTTGTCCTTTAAGTTTTTGGTTCACATCCTCTAATTTACTGCGCTTAGATTTCTTAACAGAAGATGAACTAGATGGTTTTCCCTTTTTTCTTGATATTGCTGGCTTGCTTCCAACCAAATCCTCAAACTCATCTCTTTCTAAAGTCTCTTGTTTAAGTAATTTTTCCACAATACTATCAAGCATCTTTCTATTCTTTTTTATTATACCACGAGCTACCTCATAAGCCTTAGTGATCATTTGATCCATTTCTAAGTCAATCCGATAAGCTGTCTCTTCAGAGTAATCTCGTTGCTCATGAATTTCACGTCCAAGAAAAACCATATCTTCACGTTCACCAAAAGTTCGAGGGGCAAAAGTTTCACTCATACCAAGCTCTACAATCATTTGTTTTGCTGTTTTTGTCGCCCTCCTCAAGTCACTCGTTGCTCCAGTAGTTACCTCACCATATATTTCCTTCTCTACAGCATGACCAGCCAACGCAACTGATATATCTTCTTTAAGCTGTGAATGTGAATGCAAGTGCTTGTCGTTCTCTGGTAATTTTATTGTATATCCACCCGCAGATCCCCGAGACACAATCGATACCTTATAAACAGGGTCTGTGTTTGGTAACATATGTGCAACTAATGCATGACCAGCTTCATGATAAGCGGTAATTTCACGCTCATTACCTGACATAATATGACTTTGTCTGGCGGGACCAAGCATTACTTTCTCTATACTGTCTATAATCTCTTGTTGCCCAACCTTAGTCATATCACGTCGTGCTGTCAAAATAGCAGCCTCATTCAAAAGATTAGCCAAATCAGCCCCAGAAAACCCAGGAGTACGCTCTGCTATTCCACGAATATTTACTGACTCAGACATAGGTTTACCCTTAGCATGAATCTTCAAAATACCTTCTCTATCTGCAATATCAGGTAAACTCAGCGTCACCCTACGGTCAAAACGTCCAGGTCTAAGCAAAGCTGGATCAAGTACGTCTGGACGATTAGTTGCAGCCATCACAATCACTTGATGCTCATTATCAAATCCATCAAGCTCTACCAAAATTTGATTAAGTGTCTGTTCTCTTTCATCGTGCCCACCACCAAGTCCTGCTCCACGTCGACGTGCTACCGCATCTATCTCATCCACAAAAACAATTGCCGGTGCTTGTCGCTTAGCTTTAGCAAATAAACTTCTTACTCTAGATGCTCCAACTCCTACAAACATTTCTACAAACTCAGAGCCAGATATATTGAAGAAAGGAACTCCCGCCTCACCTGACACCGCCCTAGCTAAAAGGGTTTTACCCGTACCTGGAGCACCCACCAAAAGTACTCCTCGGGGTATTTTAGCACCAAGAGCTAAGAACTTTTTCGGATAACGCAAAAATTCTACGACTTCTTTTAGCTCCCCCTTAGCTTCTTTATCACCAGCTACATCACTAAAAGTAACTTTTGTTTTATTTCCTTCTTGATTATTGTCTTTGGTCTCAGATTGCCCAAAATTCATAGCCCTCTGATTCATGCCCTGCACTTGACGAGCCATAAAAAATATCAAAAGACCTATTACCAAAAGAGGTAATAAAAATGGCAAAATAACACCCAACCACAACGAAGCCCCGGAAGGTCCCTCTATAATTAGATCAACTTTGATTAACTCTTCTGAGGTTACACCCAAATTAGCTAAAACCTCTACCAAAGAAACTCCTGCCTCTTTGCGACTTTCAAGAACTACCCCATCACGTAAAGCAATCGACAAATCATTGGTTTCATTTACTACTATCTTTTCAACTTCTTCTGATCTTATCTTTTGCGAAAGCTCAGGTAAGCCTATTACTTCAGACTCACCTTGACTTGGCATAAAGTAACTATAGATACTAGCCAAAACCACAAAAAACAAAACTAAATACAAACTATTTTTTATAAAATTGCGCATGTTATAAAATTAATTATGAAAAAACTTATTCTTCTGATTTTTCCTTCTCTTCATCAGTTTCTTCTACCTGCTTAACTTCTTCTTTTACCTTTACCTCACCTTCTTCTTTTTTTACGTTAACTTCTTTTTTACTTTCAGCCTTTATAGCTTGACCAGCCTGTCGCCTAGATAACCCCATCCTGTGCTTCTCAGGTTCCATGTTTATAATCCTAAACTTATATGTCTCCCCTTCACTTACTGACATCTTTGCATCTTCGCCTGGCTGTAAAGCAAGTTCTGATATATGACAAAGTCCGTGAATCTCATCATCTAACCCTACAAAAGCACCAAAATCATTTACCTTCAATACTACTCCTTCAATATCTTGATTTACTTTATATTTTTCAACAACTAGCTTCCATGGATCATCCTGAATCCTCTTTAAGGAAAGTGACACCTTAGATCCTTTTATTTCTATAACTTGTGCCTTCAATGAATCCCCTGGCTTATACAAATCTTTAGGGTGTTCTACTCTTTGCCAAGCTAACTCAGATATATGGATCAAACCTTCAATGTTTTGTTCTTTACCTTTCTCAGTTTCAGATGTCACTGGTAACTCTACGAATATTCCAAAATCTACCACTCCAACAACCTTCACATCTAGAATATCATCCATCTTAATACCTTCCAAGGCTGCTATTTGTTTATCTTCATCTACCACCCTCTCAGATACAATTAATTTCTCATCAGATTCATCCACATCTATTACCTTAACCTTAAGGTCAGCACCAACTAATTCTTTTAGCTTATCTAATATTTTATTCTTATTACCACCTTCTACACGAGGGTAATGCTCACTGTTTAGCTGTGATACTGGTAAAAACCCTATAACCTGACCTATGCGTACTACCAAGCCACCTTTATTAGCTTCGGTTGGTTTAGCAGATATTGTGTTTGCATCTTTTTTCAGCTGTTCTAGCTCATCCCATGCTTGCTTATGTCCTGCTGCTCTAAATGACAACTCCACCATACCTCGTTCGTTTTCTATATCAAGTACAGTTGCCGCCACCTCATCATCTATTTTTAAATTATTTGTCACCCCAGACTCATCTATCATTTCCCACCCACGTACAACTCCTGTTGTAATTCCATCGATATCAATTACAGCTTCATTTTTATTAACACTCAAAACCTTACCTTTCACTAACTCTCCAACTTTTGGAATAGATTTCACTACACCCGAATTAATCAGGTCATCTAGCTTACCACTAGGTTTTGTGCCACTTAATCCTATCTCAACTTCTACTATATTAGTCATAATGATTACTTTATTGTTTACTTTGGCACCAAAAAACCTGCCGGCGACAGGATAAATTACTACTAACCTTTGCCATTGTAATTAAACTGATTACTACAAATACATTATTCTATATAAACCCTTTTATGTCAAACATAATATCACCCTTAAATATAACTCTTTAAATAAAACACAAAATCCTGTAAAATTATAAATAATTGTTTTTAAACAGATCCTTAAATTAAAAATCAATAAAATATATGACTATCCAATACTTAGGTCTTTCATGCCTTAAATTCACCATCAAAAATCCCCAAGACGTAATCCTTATTACAGACCCATTTGACCCTAAAGTTACTGGGCTTAAAATACCACATCAAAAAGCTGATTTGGTCATAAGTTCACAAAAAAAATCACCCCTAAGTCATCATCTAAATCTAATCAGCGGTGTAAACAACAACAAAGCTCAAATTATAGACTCACCAGGTGAGTATGAAATAGCAAGTGTTTATATGGAAGCTCTTTCTATAGAAGGGGCAGATAATCCTGCAAATATTTTTTATATTGAACTTGAAAAAATAACTTTTGCTTTTCTAGGGGGTGAAGGTTTGGTTAAAGGTTTAACTAGTACACACCTAGATGTATTAGAGGGTGTTGATGTTTTAGTTATGCCCGTGGGTGGTAACCTAGATATCAGGTCAGCTAAAGAGATTATATCTCAAATTGAGCCACGTATCATTATTCCAACATACTTTAAAGTTACTGGACTTAAAAACCCAAACCTCAATGATATAGATATGTTCCTTAAAGAAGCAGGCAATAAGAATGTAGATCATGTAAACACAAAACTTAAACTTACAAAAAAAGATTTGCCATCTCAAAACAGGCAAACCTATATAATAAAACCATAAGTAACTATCTATCCTTAAAAAGGATATTGACCAAAGATTTAGGGATTGTACGAATAAGATCAAATTGTATACCTATATCAAATGCATCACTTTAAAAATAAAAAAAATTGATTGAAACGGTCAGGCAAGAAAACTACCGTGAGGGTTATAACTAGGCGGACCCGGTTATAACCTAACAATAATCCCCATGCTCGTCGTGCCTGACCATTTCAATCAACTTAAACTCTTCAATCACTTCTGATAAGTTAAGCAATAACTAAAACTTATCTAAAGCAACATATAAAAATATCACAATAATAAAAAATTGTCAAGGGCTAACCCAATTAGGGTTATTTTTAGTTCAAATTACTCAAAAGTTTGCTATAATCACATCATGGAAGAAAAACTTACTACCAAAAAAGTTCAAGATACTGACAAACGACTTGAAATAACACTAAGACCCCAACAATTGTCTGATTTTATAGGTCAAACAAGACTTAAACGAAACCTAGATATCCTCCTACAGGCAGCTAAAAAAAGGTCAGAGCCAATAGAACATCTCCTGTTCCATGGTCCTCCTGGTTTAGGCAAAACAACCTTAGCTCATATAATTTCACGAGAAATGGGTGCTGGAGTTCGTGTCACTTCAGGACCAGCTATAGAAAGAGCAGGTGATCTCGCTGCTATCTTAACAAATCTAGAAGATGGGGATGTTTTATTTATTGACGAAATTCATAGGCTAAATAAAACCATCGAAGAAATTCTATATCCTGCCATGGAAGATTTTGCACTTGATCTTGTAGTGGGTAAGGGTCCATCTGCTCGTACCCTAAGATTAGACATACCTAAATTTACTTTAATTGGAGCTACCACCAAACTTTCCATGATTTCTTCTCCTCTTAGAGATCGGTTTGGCTCTGTCATCCGACTAGAGTTTTATACCCCAGACGAACTGTCTAATATTATAATTCGTTCAGCTAATATCCTAGGGATTAGTATTCCTGAAGATGTTGCCTTAGAAATTGCTAGTCGCTCACGTGCCACCCCACGAATTGCAAACCGCTTACTGAAAAGAGCTAGAGATTATGCTCAAGTTAAAGGTGATGGTAACCTCACACCAAATCTATGCCAGGCATCTTTAGATTTAATGGAAGTTGATAAATTAGGACTAGATAGTATTGATCGAAGAATCCTACAGCTTATCATCAAACAATTTAACGGCGGCCCAGTTGGTCTCTCCACCCTTGCTGCAAGTAGCGGTGAAGAAACAGCAACCATTGAAGATGTCTACGAACCGTATTTAATGCAAATCGGCTTCTTAGCTCGCACCCCCAGGGGTCGCACTGCCACAGGATCAGCATACAAACACCTCGGACACACAATACCAAACGACTTATAGAATCCTAAACCAGAAGCAGCGCCTTTTCTATTTTCCAAATATATGTCTATCCCAATTATTTATTTTCTATATTTTTTCTTAGTAGTAATTCTTTTCTTTACTATTTTTAGTATTCTTAATATATTTCACACCTACCGCTACGGTTTTGCTACCGTAACCAACAGTTTATCAATAATTATTTATACTGCAGGTTCTGCTATTCTACTTATTACCTCGTTTATTACCATAGCAAACACCGATTGGTCTCAAGCAATTATTATATTTTAGTAAGACAGATTACATACCCCAATTTTCAATCCCTATCCCATAAATTATGATTGATACTCACCACCTACCCCACCAACACAAAAATGAAGAAGTAATAATTCTACTTAGACGACACCCATTTATTATCTTCAAAAAAGTATCTTTTTACATTCTCATGATTTTAATTCCTCTTGTTTTAAACACGTTTATTAATACTTTTTTTCCACACACGCTTGATAATACAATCATTAAAGTACCTATTACTCTGTCTCTAATTGCTTATTATCTTTTTATCTGGCTTTTTCTATATCACACTTGGATTGACTACTATTTAGACGTATGGATTGTAACCACACATCGTATCCTTAGTATAGAACTCGAAGGTCTATTTAATCGAACAGTTGCCGAACACAAACTTTCTCGTATTCAAGATGTAACCACAGAACAAATAGGAATTTTTGCTCACTTACTAGACTATGGTGAAGTACATATTCAAACCGCGAGCTCTCAAAAACGATTTATATTCGAACAAATTCCCAACCCTGAAAAAGTGTCTCGTCAGATTACTCAAATGATATCATGGAACCACCGTGCTTATCCAAGCAACAACTAAATATTAATATTACTAATTTATATTAGTACAGCGTCTTACTCTTTAACCTCATCCATGAAACTATATAATCTAAATTCCGATAAACCATCTTCGGATATTAAAATTAATTATTCTAAAGACCTTAATTCAGAACAACTTGAAGTAGTTCAGTCAGCTGAAGGATTCTGTCTTGTTCTAGCTGGAGCTGGCTCTGGTAAAACTCGTACTCTTGTTTATCGCGTTGCTCGGCTCATCGAACACAGTGTTCAACCAAAAAACATTTTACTTGTTACCTTTACTAATAAGGCTGCCAAGGAAATGCTTGAGCGAGTTAAGCAACTCTTAGGCTATGAACCCAAAGGTCTTTGGGGGGGTACTTTTCACCATATAGGAAATAGAATCCTTAGATACTATGCCAAAGCGTTAGGAATAAAGCCAAACTACGCCATCCTCGATCAAAATGACTCCAAAGAAATGGTAGTAGCGTCTCTCAAAGGTTTACATGTAGATACTAAGGCTAAAATATTTCCCAAGCCAGCTACCGTGCAAGCCATATATAGTTTTGTTCAAAATTCACAACAATCTATTGATGAGGTTATTAAACAATATTATCGAAAATTTATCCCCTTCATCAAGGAGCTTGAAATTGGCTTTGTTCAGTACCAAAAAAGAAAACTTGAAGGAAATTCACTAGACTACGATGACCTCCTAGTCTTATGGCTCAAACTCCTACGTGAACATACGGATATTTGTGAGAAACTCTCAAGTCAGTTCCACTATATTCTAGTCGATGAATACCAAGACACCAACTATATCCAAGCTTCTGTTATTAAAGAACTATCCAAGACACATGGCAACATATTAGCTGTTGGAGATGATGCACAATCTATATATTCATTTAGGTCAGCAGATATAAAAAATATATTAAATTTTGAACAATCTTTTCCAGGTGCCAAAATATTTAAACTGGAACAAAACTACCGTTCTGTACCCGAAATTCTCCACCTCGCTAATGCTTCTATCAAAAACAACTTTAAAACATTTAAAAAAAACTTACGCGAAGTCAAAAAGTCTAAAGGTGTACGTCCTGGATTAGTTCCCCTGATAGATCCAAATGCCCAAGCCAGTTTTATATCTAAACGTATTATTGAACTAGGTAACAAAGGTATCAAGCTTTGTAATATTGCCGTACTCTTTCGTGCCGCCTACCATACTATCGACCTTGAAATAGAATTAGCTCGCTGTAATATTCCATACATCAAACGTGGTGGTCTTCGTTATTTTGAACAAGCACACATTAAAGATCTTATCAGCTACCTAAAAATTCTCATCAATCCTCAAGATGAAATAGCCTGGCATCGTGCCCTCAAACTTCAAGTAGGTATTGGTGATAAAACCGCTGACAAAGTCTATGAGATAGTGCGTACCTTTGACTATGATATAACTCAACTCAAAACAAATATCGAAAGCTTCCCTCCACGCATTTGTACTGGTCTCAGTAAACTACTACATACTCTAAACAACCTCAACCAATCACTCATCCAACCACTTCAACTATCTACAGCCATAAAAATCATTCTAAACTCAGGGCTCAGACAAGTAATCAAAGAACGCTATGATGAATATGATGAAAGGCTTGAAGATTTAGATCAACTTATTATATTTTCAGAAGGATATGGTACTGTCGAAGAATTTCTATCAGACGTTGCTCTATCAGAAGGTTTCCGAGATGAAAAATTCAATCAAAATAAACAACTTAAGTTAGGGGAAAAAGAGAAAGATTTCCTAGTCCTCTCAACTATTCATCAAGCCAAAGGACTCGAATGGCCTGTAGTTTTTATACTAGGACTTAGCGAAGGACAATTTCCTCACTCACGTGCCCTGGGTAAACCCAAAGAAATAGAAGAAGAACGGCGACTCTTTTATGTTGCCACTACTCGCGCACAAGACGAACTCTATCTTACCTACCCCATCACCTCATGTTTTGGCTCAACCCCAGGTCATACTGTTGGAGGCCCTTCTCGATTCCTAAAAGAATTACCATACAATGTTTACGAAGAATGGAAAATAAATCCTAAAGAAAGTATTATTAATCTAGAAGATCTCTAAAAAATAATTTACTTTTCTACTTTTCCAGAACAACCAAAGATTCTATGTGTGGTGTTCGAGGGAAAAAATTATATAGCTCCAAGTGAGCTATTTTATATTGCCATAATAATGGTTTTATATCCCGTGCTTGCGTGAAAGGTTTACATGATAAGTAAATTATCTTTTTTGGACTTACTTCTAAAATCCTTTTGATAACACTCTCATGCACACCTTCTCTTGGCGGATTCAAGATAATTATCTTGTCTTTATTTATATACTCTAGTGCTTCTTCAGATCTTGCTGTTTCTACTTTAATATTCTCACATTTGTTTAGCTTTATATTTTCACCTGCCCATTTTGTACACTTAGAATCATTTTCCACTATCACCGAACTACCTATCACATCACTCAATGCAATAGATATTGTCCCTACTCCCCCAAAATAATCTACAATATTATCACCTTGCACAAACTCTTTCATCTTCTCAACCGTCTTTTCAAACATACTTGGATTTATTTGAAAAAAATTATCTACTCCCGTTCTAAGACTCTTGCCCAATATTTTTTCTTCCAAATACTCTTTACTATCATCCTGAACCTGTTTCAAGACTTTATTCCCTTCCTTATCAAATACACCCCATACAAATTCTCCATTTCTATTAGCACGTATTTTAATCCTAAGTTGCTCTATCAAACCTTTGTTCTGAAAAAACTTTTCTCGTGAGTATTGAGGTAGAGGTTCCACATGAGCAAGGAAAGTTTTTTCAGAATCATTTAAAATTTTCAAAATGTCACGAGCTACTTCGTCTATTACAGGATAAGCTAATTTACTGCCCTTAATCCTAATCTTCCTTTTCCTACCCCGAGATAGTAGTGCTAACTTTAAAGTATTTTTATCCTGTATCACGTTAAAATCCATAGAATTACGATAACCATACACCTCACCATTATCTACTACTTCCAATCCACCAACACCCACATCTGCCACCTCACCAAACACTTTCCGACCTATCAACTCTTTGTACTCTAATTCCTTCTCATATGTCACTATCTGCCATGGACTACTTATTATATAGTGCTTCTCTTCTGGCTCGATCCTGTGAGGTGACTTCTCTAGTACTTCCATTACTGTAGCTTCAAGCGCTTCAAAACCCTTATCAGTTACCACTCTACCTACTTGAGCCGTGACAGTTTCTCCAGGCAAGGCTCCCCACACTAGTACTCTTTGTCCACCACCAGATATACCCAAACCCTGACCCGCATAGGCCAGATCATTAATTTTCACTTGTACAACCTTTCCTCTCATAAAAATAAACTCAAATTAACAGATTTTAGTAAAAAATTACATTCTTAAACTTAATCAACCAAACTCACTATATATAAATCAACTTATCAACTTTCCGATCTCTTTCTCATATTCAGGAAAATTCTTACCAATCAACATTAAGTCAAACTTACTCAAAATAGCTTCTTTTGACTCACGAACTAGTAGAAACTTAAAAGCTGCCTCTACCAACTTCTCAGGGCTTACTTTACTAGATTGTTCCGAACTATTTGAACAAGCTAAACGCTCATAATCATCACAACTTAACGATACCACATGTTCAGTCTGACTTACCTCATCGGATAACTCCACATCAAACTCAAACTTATCCTCAGATTTATCTTTTAAATTAATAATAATGTCGGTCATATAAATAATAGTCTAAAGTTATAAATTGTTTTAATTTTTCTTTCGTTATGCTCTTTTAAGACTCGGTAACATCTCCAAATAAAAATAAATCTAATATTTATTTTATAATAGTTCTAATTTTTATTTTAACCGCTATTAATTTAAATAAATAAATAGTTCTATACATCCACCAAGCAAAAAGACCCGAAAACCGATACCCCCTTATCTCTATCAATGCCACACCCTTACCAAGCGACAAAATAAAACCTTGATCCATCCAAAAAAACTCTTCCAATGGCTCTTTGTCTATCATGTGTAAAATATTCCTAGAAGCAACATAACCTTCTCTCACCGCAAATTGTGCTCGCATGGGATAAGGTTGTCCAATCTTCTTATCGTGCACCCAAGCCTGATCTCCCACCACCATTACATTACCATAGGTTGGAATTTGTAAATAATTATTTACCTTTATCCTTTCTGTTCTTTGTTCATACTCTATTTCCTTATCAGCTTTTATTTTTATTGGTGTGGCTTTAACTCCAGCTACCCATATAACCTTGCCGGCTTCTATCTCCTTTGAATCCAAACTTACCCCATATTTAGTTACTCCACTTACCCACTCATTTAGCATTACAACCACCTTCATTTTATTACGCAAAATATCAGAAACCTTCCTAGCAAACCACTGGTGGGCTTTATCTACCAACCTGTCTGCAGAGTGTATTAAAATAATTTGAACCTTATCATACAAATTAGGAAATTCTTTCTTTAATCCATGACTACATAAATCTGCCATCTCTCCAGCTAGCTCTACCCCAGTAGCCCCTCCGCCTACTATTACAAACCTCAATAATCTCTCTATTTCCTTATTATCAACCAATGAAAGAGTAGCTCCTTGTAAAGATTGAGAATCCTGATACGAACCCAAACAAAACTCATTAAGAACAGTACTATCCCTTAAACCCAAAACCGAACTAGCTAACTCAAATTGCTTAATCAGCGTATCCCTTATCTTCTGGGCACCAGCCACATCTCTTAAAGTTAGAGCGTTTTCCTTGACACCAGGTATATCAAAAAAGTTAGTCACTGACCCCAAAGACATTACCAAATAGTCATAACTCAACTGTCTTTCGTGTTTCTTTTTATCATCATACCCACACTCTAGATCTATAACCTGCTTATCCATATCTACACTCACCGCTTTACCTTGAATGAATCTAAAATTACTCGTCCGTGAAATAGATCTTAACGACTGTACAATGCTCGACGATTGCAAACCACCAGTTGCCACTTCGTGTAGCATGGGTACAAACAAAAAGTAATCATTTATGTTTACTAAAACTACCTCAATCCCTTCGTTGTTAGCATATAATTTACGTAACCCAAGATAAGTATATAAACCACCAAAACCAGCACCTAATATAACTATCTTCTTTTTATTATTTATCATATCTACTTAGCCACACACTATCATTATTTTTTATAGTTTACCAAAACATTAATCATAAAAACTGCCACCAAACTTACTAAAAATATTTTGTAACTCCTAAGTACTGTATCTTTAAATTACGATTTAATCACACTAGTACTACTTTTAAAGCTCAAACTTACTCACCATCAGTACTATTATTTTTACTTATAATTCGTAAAAAAACAATAAAATAATTTACCAACGATACAAACATTACAAGTAAACTAACCCACATAAACTGCCATTTCACCACATCTATATCAAATAAAAATAAAACCAAAACTAAAGCAATTGATACCACAGCCACCTTACCACACCAATTAGACATTACTACTAACTTATTCTTCAAAATTACTATCCAAGCCAAGATGATTATAATCAAATCTCTTCCAAAAACAGCTACCAAATAAAATATTGGTAACTCTCTTAAGTCCACCAAAACCCACGCCACCATAGCCACCGTTAACTTGTCAGCTATAGGATCAATAATTTTACCAAGGTCAGTTTGTTGTCTAAGTCTCCTAGACAAATAACCATCTAAAAAGTCAGTTGCCGCTATTACCACTATAAGTATTATAGCCCAGCCTTTTAAGTTCCCAGTTAATGCTAAATAAAAAGGAATAAGTAAAAAAATCCTTAAAAAACTTAAGATATTAGAGATATAAAAAATTTCTTTCCATTCAAATTTCATATCTACATTATAGACAACTATCTTATATTTGAAAACGAGACTTATAGTCTCGTTTTCAAATATATCTTATCTAGCTATTTATCACCATGACTGTCTCCATCTTCATGTCCATACTCATCAGAGTCACATTCAGTCCCAAGACCTCCTACACAAGATTCTGTGGGTGGACTACCTCGCTCAGGACACTTTTTTGAATATATACACGCATCATCTGACACACTATCAGTCTGGCTCTTAGTAATAGTTGGTGATAGAACCCCAAAACTAACTAATATTCTATCCAAATCTTGAAACTCATAACTTTGCAAATCTGTTTGTACCTCTCCATTTACATAAGTTCTTAGACTGTTTACCTCCCCATCACAATACTCTTCTCCAGAATCTAAAACCAAACACTTATCAGACAAATTCATTCCTAAAGACTCAAAAAAATCTCCCATAATAACCCCGTTAGCATGTTTATGAATCACGTGCCCTACACCATCGTGCAAATGTAAATACTCATGCAAATGCTTATCATCAGTTGACTGATATTTATCTTGTGTTAAATCTATTTTAACTCCTTCTATATACATTACTAAGTCTGCATGTGTGTGTACATCTTCCTTCACTTTACTTACTGGTGCAGGTGCGTTACTAATAGCTACCTGAATCAAATTTCTAAATTCCTCCAAACTTCCAGGGTTATCTATTCGCTCCCCTTGTAAGAAAAAACTTGGAGTCCCAGATAACCCAAGCTTTACCGCTTCTCGTCTGTTATCTAATACTCGTTGTCTAGTCTCAGAATCGTTAAAGCTATTCAAAAATTTATCCCTATCAATTCCTATTTCTACTGCATAGTCAGCAAAAGTCTGCTCTACGTCATCACTTCTTGTCCAAGAGTTTTGTCGCTCAAATATTAAGTCGTGCATTCCCCAAAAATCACCTTGTATTCCAGCTGCTTCAGTTGCTTGGCCCGCCCTAATAGCCAAAGGATGAATCTGTGTCAACGGATAATGCTTATAAATAAACTTAAATTCTTCACCTAACTCCTGCACCAACTCCTCTATTACTGGGTAATAACTCCGACAAGCGGGACACTGAAAGTCTGAGTATTCTATCAATATAACACTAGCGTCCGGATTACCCCTTACCCAACCCTCAGTTAATATGTTATCCGAATTACTATTTCCGCTCTTATTTGAACCAGAAGGTATCACCGCATATATCACCAAAACTACAATCACCAACCAGAAAGTCCAATATAAACCTTTTTTAATACTACTATTTTGACCCGCCGCTGATTGTCTATCTCTCTTGTTTTTAGTTTTATTTAATTTACTACTCATATATATTATTAATTTTTTATTTCCTTAAATATACTTTCTATCTCTTTCCAGTTTACCACATTCCACCAATTGTTTATATAATCCATACGTTTATTTTGATACTTAAGATAATATGCATGCTCCCAAACATCCAGCCCCAAAATAGGTACACCACCTTCCATTATTGGATTATCCTGATTGGGGGTACTTATAATACTTAGCTTATTATCTTTCATAACCAACCACACCCAACCACTACCAAACCTAGCCATTGCCACTTTCAAAAACTCTTCCTTAAACTTATCAAATCCTCCAAAAATATCATTTATGGCAACCCTCAAATCTTCACCCGGACTTCCCCCACCATCCGGAGACATTATTCGCCAAAAAAATGAATGGTTTACGTGGCCTCCACCATTATTTCTTACTAAGACTCTAATATCTTCAGATACTGAGCTTAAATCACAAATTAAATTTTCTACTGACTTGCTCAACAAGTCATCTTGTCCCTCAAGGGCTTTATTAAGATTATCTACATAAGTTTGATGATGTCTAGCGTGATGAATTTCCATGGTTCGTGCATCAACGAATAACTCAAGTGCATCATAAGTATAAGATAACTCTGGTAATTTATGCATCATATATGATATTATTTTTCTTAAAAGTATAAACATTATCGCAAATTTATCAATAATTGTCCATTTCCTTAACTCAAGCTGATCCCAAAGAGTATGTATTTAAATTATCTTTTAAATTATTGACCTACTATTTTCTGTTTCATACTTATATAATTTATAAAATAAAATTATCAATAAAAAAATCGTACAGCTAAGTACGATTTAAATAACATAATAATATTCCTCTATCACCCAATAAAACTAAATATTAAAAAATTTAATAACTTTATTACTTTTTTCCAAGCTTGTTCCAAATTCCTCCAAAAATACCTGCAATAACCCAACCCCAAATAAAAACCTGTATCAAACCCAAAATAAAACTCAACACATCAAAACCTGTAAAACCTATGTAAGCAATGCTCAAAAGTTCCATATACTTGGTTTGAACATCTACAGGTAGAGTAAACCCCCAAATAAAATCAACAATATAAAAAAGCGATATAGCCAGTGATAGGGTCCAACCAAATCTCACAATATCAATACTATTCTTCTTTACTTTTTTCATAAAGTTTACTTAAAACTCCTTAGTAAATAAAAAGTGAAGCACTAATTAACACGATGATCATCATTACTCACATCACGAGATTTTGGTTTGTCTGACTTATGACGACCAAAAAGTAAATATATAATCTCTAGTATACCAAGTGTGTTTGTCATAACTAATATAATAAACCAAACTTTTTGTTCGCTACGTGCTGCATACCACAACGCAATCCCTTTCCATACAACTGACCAAATAACAAGTATTACCACCAAGGTCATAAATTTCATGATACCTGCCCCAGAAAGATCGTTACTTAAACCAGAATTAATTAACTGCGACTTAAATCCAGGTAAAACTTGTCGTGTTTTATCACTGTCATGTTCTCCGATTCGTCCATATTCTCCACAAACTAAAGTATGAGTTTCATCTTTGTTTTCTATTAAGTTTAAACGCCAAACAGTACTAGATGCCCAATCCAAAGTAAGAGAGGGAAATTTTTGTTCTTTACCATTTAGCAATGTACCACCCAACTGCTTAATTATTATACTTCCTAAGTCTTCATCACCTTTCTCTACACTCTCTACCACCAAAGGAACTAATGTATAAATATTTCCCTCTTCTTCTATCACATTTATATCTGCCTCATCTTCTCTTTGTGCCATAATTATTAAATCAGACTGTTCATCCCTGTAAGTAGCATCAAAACACTCAGCCACAAAGCTTGTTGCCTGTACTTCCCTAAAAGATACAAAAAATACCGAAAACACTATACTTAATAAAATTATTTTTTTCATAAATTTATTATAATTTAATTCTTTAAATTCTACAACACACCATTCTTAATATATCACCCTCCATATCTTCATTCAACCCTCAACTCATTCTTGTTTTAAGAATCAAGACAACACACACTTCAAATTAAAAATTTTCAAATTGGCGGAAGCGGGAGGATTCGAACCCCCGGTACCTGTAAGAGTACAGTGCATTTCGAGTGCACCCCATTCGACCACTCTGGCACGCTTCCAATTAATACCTAACTACTTTCTCTATTTCACTATTTATGCGAAAACCCACTAACACCAACCCTATTAAAATCCAAAAAAGTACCGAAATATCATTTTTAAAATAAGGTACATCTACTAACCCATGACCCAGTAACGTAGTTACCGCCGCCATTACTGGTATTGAATAATCATCAAATATCTGAAAACCCTTCCTATAAAATAGGGATACCAACCAACCAAAGCTAATCAAGCCGATCAGTCCGATCTCAACCCAAAAATTAAGTAATACATTATGCGGATATAAGTATATTTCTATATAACTCTTAGAATGATAAGGAGCAACAGCTTCTTGATATCCAGATAATCCTGACCCAAAAATCGGTCGTTCCTTTATTAGCTCCCAGGTCTCCCTCCATTGTTCAAGTCGTACTTCAAATGAGCCACCACCTACCACAGTACTCACCCCCCCTAAAGACCTTAATTGTGGCATTAAAAATGCCACTCCCAACGCACCCACTACCACCACAATAAAGAAGACTCTCTTCCCTTTATAAAAAAGTGCCAAGAAAACCAATCCCAAAAAAACTCCAAGTAATGCACCCTTAGACTGAGCAAAAACAATACTCACCAAACCTATTAAAACCAAAAACCCATAAGTAAAAAATGAAACATCTTTTATAGACTTTAATTTTGGTGACATATATCCAATAAGCAATGTTACGATGGGTGCAAAATAAAGACCTACTGCGTTTGGAAATCCGTATACACTTACTACTCGCCTTGTTTCTTCTGCTTGCCAAAAAGGATTTGATATTAAGGCTCCAGTAAATTTTTGATATAGTGCCACCCCCGCTGGCACTAACAGCGAAAATCCCAACAACCACACAATAGTCTGAAACTGCTTTCTTGTCCTAATAGTATCCAAAAAAACTACAAATAAAAGAATCGGCTCAATGAAAAAAGCTTTCCACACTCCAGCCGCAGCCCTCAATTCTGGTGCTATAAAAACAGCGGTTGTTGTGGCTAATAAAAATAATAATATCGACCAAACAAAACTCTTATGCTTTACAAACAAATCCCTAACCCTAGAGATAATTTCTTTACTCTTAATTCCATTAATTACCCATACCATAAATAAAATTAAAATCATCCCCTCAAGAACTGTCCCAGGAATATTAAATACAGAAAAACGTATCAAATAACTCGGACTAGCTAATATTATCAAGTAAAGAGCCCATTCAATCCGCCTCCAAGATAAACCTAAAAACAAAGCAAAATATAAAATTAAAAGTAAATTAAATAACATAATAAAAATCTATATATTCTCTTTTTTACCTAACATCTCAAACAACAACTCCTTTTTTATCCCTTTAATTACCAGCATTACCAACCCATACACACCAGCTCCAATTCCAACCAAAATAAATATATTCCAGTCACTAAGAGTATAAAGCACTCCATACATCACCACAGCGGCCATCAAAGATTTAACGAACACTACAAAGCTAACCCGCACACCACTAACTTGTCTCACACGCCACCATGACACCACCAACACAAAAAGCTCTATTATAATAGTCACACCAGCAGCTGCAAACAACGCATACTTAGGAACCAAAGTCACATACAATATCACTGCAAATACCGCAGCCAACGCATAGCTAGGTAACATCTTTTTTTGTTGTCCCAAGGTATTCACCGTAAATGTACTCAAGTGAGAAAAATATATTATTCCCACTGCCACCATAAGTACTCTCAAAATATCAGCCGAACCTGTAAACCCAGGGGCTATCAAATCCATAATCGGCTCAGCTAAAGCAATGATCCCAATCACCATAGGTACAGTAACAATAGATAAAGCATCAAAAGTTTTACAATATTTATCTCTGAATTCCTGCTTATCAGGTAAGTCCCAGGCCTTAGCTAATACTGGTACCACTAACCCCATAAAAAGTGGTACAAACGCAATCAAAACTTCCAATACTTTATAAGGTGCCCCATATAAACCAACTTCTAACTGTGCCACACCTTCTGGTCTAAGGAGGGAAATAAATATCACATCCATTTTAAAATAAACTAAAACAAATATTTGAGATACAGCAATTGGCCAAGTCTTCTTTATAATTCTCCACCAATACTCTTTATCTATAAATAAATTTATCTTAAAAATCCTCCTAATCCCAAAATAATTAATCAAGAATTGCACAAAATGTCCCACTACTATTGCCCACAATATTCCAAGTAGTGATACCTCCAAATTTATACCCACAACAACACCTGTTAATATAATTAATTTACCTACTACGTCGGCTAATGCTGGACGTATCATTTTCGTCTTTGTCTGAAAATATGCCACTTGTATTTGCTCAAGTAAGCCAATCAGAGTAGATATTGTCAAAATCACCACCCCGTGTTTCACCAACATTGGATATGGAAGTACCCACACTACAAGCCCAGCTATTACAACAAACACAAAAGCCGTTATCAAACGTAATGAAAATATAGCCGAAATAAGCCGGGACTGATCTACTCCTGGCTTATTCACCTCATTAATTGTATACATGTATAAACCCAAATCAGCCAAAGAAGCGAAAAAAAACAAATAAGCGAAAATGGTCGTATAGTTTCCATAACCCTCCACTCCCAAATATCTTGTAAGAAGAGCCACTACTACCACTCCCACAATATTACCAAAGAAACGCCCAACAACTTGGATCAAGGTATGTCCAAATATTTTCCTCTTAAGTGACATTAAAATTAAGAAAACAGCTTACATTGGCTGATAAATGTGGGCCAGGATGGACTTGAACCATCGACATCCGCCTTATAAGAGCGGCGCTCTAACCACTGAGCTACTAGCCCCCAACACTTTTAAACCTTTATAAGCACTGATAATTATAAACAATATAAAAAACATTACCACTAATCTCAGCAATTTTCCAGTCAATATACAACCAACCCTTATTTTACCCAAAAAAAATATTATTACCACACCAAAAAACTTATACTTAAAACATTAAGTTTAATCTAAAAAATACCCCCTTAATCACAACCTTGTGTACATTCATGATTTTATACACATCCTTTTTTATAGCGAGGCTATAAATAACAAGCAAGATTAATATAATTCAATAGACATAAGCTATGTTGGAATAGAGGTATACACACAAGACACCAAAAACTTAAAAAGACTTATGATAAAACTTCATCAAAAAACATACGTAAATCAATCTTTTTAAGAAAATGAATTAAAATATTTCTAACCTGAAAACCTACATACCTTTATCAGTGGAGTGTCCTGAGTTTACAAATTACATATCTTTTTTATTTGTTTTGTTCACAAAATCATAAATGTGTAAATGAGAACCAGTACTCTCTTTAGTTTTAGAAAAAGAATCATGTTCATTTAGTACCGAGTACCCCGCATTACTAATAATACTCGCAACCGTAATTGCATCTTTTTCACCCACGGGAACTACCACTACCACTTTTTTATTCTCATCAATCTCACTACTCACTGTCCCAACTATCCTATATGCTTTAAGGTCATAACTACTACCAAGGTAATGAGTACTGCTTGTATGACCCCCTTCATCAGAACTAGAAATTCCAATATGGTACCCAAGCTCAAGTAACTTTAATTTTAACTCTATAAAGTTATTCAGCGCTGGCACCAGCATACGGTATCCACTGTCTAATACTACCCACTCATTTTCTTTAAACACATTTTCCATTTTTTTTATTATTTCCGCAGAAAAATAATTCTTTCTTATAGAATTTTGAATTTGATCTACTTTGTCCCCCAAATGAAAATCTAACTCTTTATTAGTTGGTGTGTGACAACCTACATCCCCAAATATAAACTCCGCAGATATTTCCGGAAAACCAAATACATCACCTAGCCCAAGCCCTTCAATTTGATCATAAAATGGACTGTTCATAGCAGATTGTTCTGATCGGTTATAAAGCGACTCTATCGGTGAAAGTGGACCCTTTGTGTCACCTAGTATGCTTACTACCCCATACCCAGAAAGACCATCACCATACTTATCGATCCACTTCTTAACCTTAGATACAACATCCTGAGGCGACACACCCGTATTTTCTAAATACTTATCAATACCCAAACTATCAACATCTTCACTCGTCATCTCAGGGATTTGTGCAAGAATCTTAGCGACCCCATCCACCCTCTCAACACGAAGCATTTCTTGCTTCGGAATCATATCTATTGCAGATCCTATACAATTAGACATAAACTCAATAAGTGATCCATTACCTTTCACTCTTTCATATTTTGTATCATTATACCGACATTTAGCCAAATCTAATTGACCTAATACATTTTTTTTTGTATCCACTGAAAGATCAAAATGCTCAACCCAACCCTCTAACCCTAGTACACTCGAATACAACTCATAAGGACTTTCAGAGCTATCAGTAGTCTTAGGGACTTTTTTTGTCTCAATAGAACTTGAAACAACCCCTCGATTAAATACCTCCGTATCCATTTTTGATGGCATAAAAGACAGTGCCGATATTAGCATAGGTAACATTTTTCTTTTGTGTTTATTAAAAAAAGAACGTCTCTTATCTTCTTTTGTCTCGTTAGATTCAGAGGTTGAAAACATATTTTGGTTTTTTAAATTTTCAAATTTTCTTTCCATATATAAATAAACTAATACTACTCTAGCTTCTCATAAAATACGATATAAATCAAAAATACTCCCTTGAGTAGAAAGTGCTTTAATTGGGAAATATTAAGAAACTCTACTTAATAGAAATTGAAGTAATATTCTTTGCGTTATCAAGAAGTACTTTACAACCTTTCCCTGGATTAGTTACTGTGAATTTCTTTCCTGCTAAGGCGTATTTTTTTGTTACCGAATCAATAGCTTCGAGCGCAGAAAAATCCATAATACGTGCATGAGTAAGGTCCAACACTATTGTGTCCGGGTCACTTTTTACATCAAAAACATCTTTAAAATTAACAGTCGATCCAAAAAATACAATTCCAAACACATCATACACTTTGGTACCTTTTTTATCAATACTCGTATGTACCTCCATGCGTTTCCCTTTTTCCCAAGCAAACATAACAGTGGAAAGAAGTACCCCAACAATTACTGCTGTTGCCAAGTCAGCAAAAACAGTAACCAAACTCACAATAGCAATGACAACGTAGTCTTGTTTTGGAATACCATGTCCATATTTGAGACTTTCCCATTTGAAAGTAGATACTACTACCATAAACATCAACCCAATAAGACTCGCCAATGGTATTGCATTTATCAACGGTCCTGCAAATAAAATAAAGAGTAATAGTGAGATTCCTGCCACAACACCTGACCAACGAGTTCGTCCACCCGATTCAATATTTACAATAGACTGTCCAATCATAGCCGCCCCTCCCATACCTCCAGTAAATCCGTTCACAAAATTTGCTATCCCTTGTGCAAAAAACTCACGGTTTACATTTCCTTTAGTTTCGGTCATGTCATCTATAACCCTCAAAGTAAGGGCTGCCTCAGCAAGTCCCACGAGTGACGCAATAAATGCATAAGGAAAAATAACTCTCAACATCTCCAAACTAACTGTGAGACTCGGAATATGAAAACCCGGAAGAGCTCCTACCAGTTTACCCTTAGCGAAATGCTCGACGGTAATAAGATGATAAATATCAAACTTAACAAGGAAAATAGAAACAACAGTAACTACTCCAATAGCAACGAGACTTGAAGGCACAGCTTTTGTGAACTTCGGAAAATAATAAATAATAGCCATGGTCAAAAATACAAACCCCAGCATAATACCCATATCAATCATCGGTAACCAAGCTGTCACGATTGTCTCTATACCATTAACAACAACTGTTGTATCCACTTGAAACTGATGCCACTGTGCCAAAAAAATAACGATAGCCAGTCCATTTAAAAACCCAAGCACCACCGAATGCGGAATAATAGAAGTAAATTTCCCAAGCTTGGTAATTCCTAATACAACCTGAATAATACCCATTAGCACAACTGTAGCAAACAAGTACTCAAGCCCGTATTCGGCTACAAGTGGTGCCAATACAATAGCTATAGCTGCCGTAGAAGCACTGATCATCCCTGGTCGCCCAGTAAAAACAGAAGCCACAAGTACAACAACTACAGCAGTCTGGAGACTAAGTAGAGGTGTAACCCCAGCTACAAACGCGAAAGCAATAGCTTCTGGAATCAAAGCCAAAGCAACAGTCATCCCTGAAAGAGTGTCATTCTTGAAATACCTAAGGTTATCTTTAAGTAAAATAAATAATCGATTCATTGAAATAAATTTATGAGCAAATAAAAAAAGCGGATTATCCCCTTTACTTAGAACATAAAATAAAAAACAGCTTCCGCCGATTTTGAAATCACCTAACGTCTAAAATGAATTGAAATAAAAGTCTAAAATACCAACCCCTACAATAACACAAATATCACAAATGTCAATCTCTTTTGGTAATACCTAAACACATATGGCACTTTTTACTAAGATTAGGTAATGAGTGTATA
>Ga0316190_10000504_pt1 | contig 27023 bp, 20 predicted proteins | sample Eddworburrow2_MG_FD_204929 | JGI IMG/M metagenome (GOLD analysis project Ga0316190, IMG submission 204929) | Coastal sediment microbial communities from Maine, United States - Eddy worm burrow 2 | ecosystem: Environmental > Aquatic > Marine > Coastal > Sediment | place: USA: Maine | collected... | reverse complement strand
GCAGATGCCCAAAGGTGTGCTCCAGGTATTCATTCGTCTCATCATTGAGCGCATATCCAACACCGATATAAGGCCCGCGCTTTTTTTGTGTATGGTGAAAATCAAACCTAAAATCACCTGCCTTTAGATTAAGTGTAAAATCATATTTATTTTTCCAATCATCCGTCTTTCCTGGTGCCATTGAGCTTGCTGGATCTTTAAATGTCACTGGGTCTTCATCAACACTCAACTTATCACCATCAGAAGTGATATAGGATAGTGATGCAGACATTGAAAAAAGATCCGTCTCAGCACCATACAGCAGATTGTAACGCTTGGTATTAAAACTGCCTGTTCCAGCAGTAACGGTTAAACCATGGGTATCGATAGCTTCTTTGGTAAGGATATTGACAATGCCGCTAAAGGCATTAGCGCCATAAAGTGCAGAACCAGGCCCTCTGATTACTTCAATGCGCCTGATATTATCTATGGGCAGGTCATCAAAAATTCGCGTGGCTGAACCAAAAAATGGAGCATTGAGACGGTGCCCATTCATCATAAAGAGGAGCTTTTCAGTATTGTGGGAATCTATCCCTCTTACCTCAACCGTTTTTACCCCAATCCAGTTCACATGTACCGCCAGTCCTGGCACCAAATTCAAAACATCAAACAAATCACGGGCACCTGAATTTTTGATTTCATCATCCGTAACAATAGTGGCAATAGCTGGCGCCCTTCGCATTGGGAGGGAAAACTTTGTTGCAGTGAAGATCTTCTCTTCATCCCAAAGCAATGCCTCATCATCTAAAAACTCAGCATCAGAAAACTCTTTTTCAATTGCCAAAACATTACTTTGGTATAGCAATAACAAAACAACAGCAGAGGTAATTACTTTCATAAAATCAAAGCCTGTTTTATCTAGCATTCAACATATCAGCCTCAAAATACCCTATTTTTATTAATGTAACCAGAGTAACACTCCACAGTAGTTACGCAATTTTTTCAAAGTGACTTAGCTATTAGAATAGCCGACCGCCCCGACTTGCATTAGTATTCCGCGCAATAGCAAAAAAACATGCATCAAGGCACACTGGCAACAAAAGGATTATCTCCTATAATGTAACTGTTCTAACGCCGAGTTAGCGGCAAAAGGGATGCCTCATCATAACCACGGCGACTGTTTCACAGCTGTTGAGGCCTAAAGCGTCCCTATGCCAAGCATTTACTTACCCATCCCCTTGCAACAAAGCATTTCTTCTCTATTACAGCTTCACATCCCCCTGCAGAGCCTACAATCAGGGAGTTGTGATGCCTAACAGAATCAAACGCCGCATTCTTATTCCATTAGCTATCGCCCTGTTAGTGCTGCTGGGAACAACCATTGCTGGATTTCACCAGCATGATCAGTATTTTCTGGATAAGGATATCAACGCTCAAATTACCAGAGCAAATGAGTTATTTCAGACTGAGCTGGAGGAAGATGCTGAGTTAATGAGTGCTTTAATTACCTTTTTAAAACGGGACCCCTGCCTACAACAGCGCTTTTTAGCGGCAGACAGAGATGGCTTACTGCGCTGTGCCAAACCCCTGTTTGAGCTCATTCGCAGAGAGCACCGCATCACCCATTTCTATTTTCACTCAGTAGACCAAGTCAATTTTCTGCGCATACATAATCCACCTCGCTTCGGGGATCACATTGGACGCTTCACCATGAAGGAGGCGGTAAAAGAGCAAAAAAACGCATCCGGAATTGAGCTTGGCCCCTTTGGCACCTTTACACTGCGCACGGTTTCTCCCTGGTACATTGACGGCAAGATAGTCGGTTATATCGAGCTGGGTGAAGAGATTGATCATATTACACCCGAGATTAAAGAGATTGTTGGTGTTGAGCTAATATTGCTCATCGACAAGCAATACCTAAATCAAAAGGGCTGGGAAGAAGGCTTGCAAATGATGGGCAGGGAAGGAGACTGGAATCAGATTTCAGACCTGGTCATCATTGACAGCACACTCGATCTCTGGACCCCGGAACTTGATGCCTTTACTCACCAATCCCACCGTCACCCCACCAACAACATCATTGAACTGGAAAACGATGATCAACAATATGTCGCATTAGGGACACGCCTTTTAGATGCAGGCAATCGCCACGTAGGGCATTTTCTGATTCTCAAACAAACTACCGGATTAGCAGCAGCACAATGGGCACTGCTTGCACCTACAGCCATTACTGCCCTGATCATTGTCTCACTACTGTTCATCTTTTCCAGCATCTATCTTGGCCGCATCCAGAAAATGCTGATACAGACCCACACACAGCTGCAAACCAAGCTAAAAGAACACAAAGAGGCTAAACTGCTGCTACTAGAAAACGAGCAAAAACTATCAGCAGAGATTGCTCAGCGGAAGAGTACAGCATTGGAGGAGAAGGCTCTGGGAGACATTTTGTCACTCTCCCTCCAGCAACTCACCATGCAGAAGTACCTGCAGGAGGCTCTTAACGCCCTGATAAACGCACTGCCACAGACAGAGTTCCCTCCCATGGGGGCTATCTTCCTGACCCAGCAAGAGGGCCGTGGAAATGCCCTGAATCTGGTGGCTGCACACAATTTACACCCAAGCCAAGAGAGACGTTGCGCCCAGATTCCATTTGGTGTCTGCATCTGTGGTCAGGCAGCCGCCACTGGCAAGTCACTAACCAGCAGCAGCACAGATAAGCAGCATTCAATCAGGATTGAAGGCATGGCCCCACACAGCCAAATTGCAACCCCCATTACTCATGGGGCTACCGCACTTGGGGTCATCAGCCTCTATCTACCACCAAACCCTGAGCACACCGGAAAGGCAGCCTATTTTCTGAAACGGGCAGCTAACGCACTAAGCATGGGTATTTTACGCCGCTATACCGATAGCAATCTAAAGATTGCCATCGAGCAGACAAAAGCCGCCTCCAAAGCCAAGAGCGATTTTCTCGCCACAATGAGCCATGAGGTTCGCACCCCAATGAATGGGGTGCTGGGCGTAGCAGAGCTGCTACAGGATACCGAGTTGGATCAGGAGCAACGGGAGTTTGTAGATATCATCAACCAGTCCGGACAGGATCTGATGGTGATCATCAACGATATTCTGGATTTCTCAAAAGCCGAGGCAGGTCACCTGGAACTGGAGCCTATTCCATTTGACCTTGAAAGCTCTGCCTACAAAATCACCCAGCTGCTCTCCACCCAAGCCGAGGAGAAGGGGCTGGAGCTTATTCTGCACTACAGCTATGACTGCCCCCGACACCTGATGGCAGATGCCGGGCGCATTCGCCAAATCCTGGTGAACCTGGTAACCAATGCCATCAAGTTTACAGAAAAAGGACACATACTTATCGAGATAAGCTGCCTGGGGCAAACCCAGGGAGAGGCAAATATTCAGATCTCCGTACAAGATACCGGTATCGGCATTCCACTGGAGGTACAGAACGAGCTGTTTAAGCCATTCACTCAAGCCGACTCATCAACAACACGGGAGTATGGCGGCACTGGCCTGGGACTGGCTATCTGCAAGCAGATTATCAAACTAATGGGAGGGGATATTGGCGTAAAAAGCACAGTCGGAGAGGGAACAACCTTCTGGGTCACCATGACACTGCCAATGGAAGAGGCACCACCACCATTAGCCCAGGCAGAACTGCAAGGCGTGCGAATACTGGCAGTTGATGATAATTCAATCAATCTTCAGATGCTTCAAGAGCAGCTCAGCAACATTGGCATGCGAGTAACAACAATCGCAGATCCACATCAGGCCATCGATATGCTGCGCGCTGCAGAGGAGGCAGGCGATCCATATTCACTCGCCTTATTGGACTATCTGATGCCAAACATGGATGGCGAGCAGTTGGGGCAGACCATCCTGGCCGATGAAACGCTTTCCTCCGTGTCACTCATACTTTTTACCTCATCAGCACAAAGGGGGGATGGCAAACACTTTAAAGAGATCGGTTTTAGCGGCTATCTTTCCAAGCCCATACTGCAGGACGCCCTGCACCAGACATTGGCCAGCGTACTTGCCGCCAAAGAAAATGAAAAGGCATCGTTTATAACCCGCTACCAGGTATCAGAGGCACTGGTGAGTCAAAACAACGCATTACAGCAGCTCAACGGCCGCATATTGTTAGTTGAAGACAATATTGTAAACCAGAAGGTAGCACTCTCCATGCTACGCAAACTGGGGCTCTATATAGAAACCGCTGATGACGGCAAAGAGGCAGTTGAGTACTGGTCACAAGGAAAATATGACCTGATTCTAATGGATTGCCAGATGCCAAAACTGGATGGTTATGCCGCCACTAAACTGATTCGCGAACAGGAACAAGAAGAACATATCCCAATCATTGCATTAACCGCTAACGCTATGGATGGAGCGGAAGAAAAATGCCTGACCGCAGGCATGAATGACTATCTCACCAAACCCTTCAAGCAGGAAGACCTCGCCAGCATCTTGCACAAATGGCTAACCTAAAGCGGTCTTCCAACCCACATTCAGGTGCAAAAGTTATTTGAGCTTTTTTCTAAATTGACCAAACACTCCATACTTCCACTGGCGCATGGCCAGCACCACCGTGGTGCCATGGCGCTCTTCAAAGGGCAGAGTGGCGTCATCTCCACTAAGCTCATCAAACTCTCGTGCTATATGCTCCAGCTTACGCTGAAAAACAGCGCTCGAACTGGAACTCAGCATGCCATTGATAACAATCAGCCGTTCATGCTCCTGATTGAATCGTGAACTGAAAAAATCCGCCTCCAGCTTTTCAATAAAGAAGCGCTGAATGGGGCCGTTATCCCGCCATTTGAAGTTAGGTGCAACCAGCAGCTTCACTCTATTCTTAGGCAACAACTCAATAAGCTTCAACCGATCCAGATGCGCTAAATGATTAATACAACGCAGCTCTGTAATTTTGTACCACTCAACAATCTGTTCCAGCGTCCAGCGGTTGAGCACACTCACCGTCACCAGCAACAGTTCCAGATCTGACACAATCTCTTTTTCCTGCTCCAGAGTCAGCTCTGATAATCGGCTGGACACCTGCCCATTCAGCAATTGCGCCAGATCAGAGATCTCAATCTCCAGCATCTGACAGATTTGATCCAGCCGTTGCAGGGTAAAACTCTTTTGCGAGAATAGTCGTTTAACACTGGCCTCAGAAAGATTAAGGTAACTTGCTACATCAGCATAAGTCTTGCCATGAGCCTTAAGTGTCTGCTTTAGTGCAGCAATGATCTGGGTTGTTTGCGCCATTTAAAAGCCTTTGTAAAGCATTAAAATACAATACTGTTAGCGTTGTTATTTACGACTATAACCATAAACGTAGCATATCGAGATACTATTATTTAATCTTTAAGCACCTTTAATCAATAGAAACGAGTGACACTCAGTGGATAGACTACTAAGACTCAACGGATTCATTCCCTTTATTCTGATCATCTTTCTCAATGCCTTTATTGACCTGGGGCACAAGATCCTGATCCAGAATACGGTCTTTAAGATCTACGATGGCCAAACCCAAATCATCCTGACCGCCATTGTGAATGGCCTGATTCTGCTGCCCTTTATCCTGCTCTTTAGTCCTGCCGGTTTCTTTTCAGACCACTATCGTAAACCAGTGATCATAAAATTCACCGCTGCACTGGCCGTGCTGCTGACACTGGTCATCACACTCTCTTACTACAATGGCTGGTTCCAACTCGCCTTTGCCATGACCTTTCTGCTGGCGGTGCAGAGCGCCTTCTACTCTCCAGCAAAGTATGGCTATATCAAAGAGCTGGTAGGCAAAGGGGAGCTAACCGTTGCCAATGCCGTGGTGCAGGCACTGACTATTGTTGCCATCCTCGCAGGTGTCTTTATCTTTTCAATACTGTTTGAACAGCATTTGATTGGTGTTGATTACAGCAATGAAGCAGAGCTGATCCAGGCCATTGCCCCCATCGGCTGGGTACTGGTCTGTTGCGCACTCCTACAGTTTACAACTGCATTGCTACTGCCCACAGGGGGGCTGGAGCAGCCAGATTTGCACTTTGATTTCAAACAGTACACCACTGGCCATTATCTCCGGGATAACTTCAGACACCTGATGGCCAACCGTGTCATCTGGCTCTCTATTATCGGCCTCTCACTCTTCTGGGGCATCGCGCAGGTGGTGCTTGCCGCCTTTCCCGCCTTTGCCAAAGAGACACTCAACGAGACCAATACTATCGTTATCCAGGGACTTTTGGCCTGCAACGGCCTTGGCATTGTTCTGGGATCCACCCTGGCGGGTAAAGCCTCACGCGGGCATATTGAGACTGGCCTGATCCCACTGGGCGCACTGGGTATTGTTACAGCTCTTTTATTAATCCCACACGTAGCTTCCGCCACCCTGTTAGGGCTACTCTTTATCGGCCTGGGGTTGGCAGGCGGCCTGTTTATTGTACCGCTCAATGCACTAATTCAGTTTCATGCCAAAGATGAGCAATTAGGGGCTATCCTGGCCGGCAACAACTGGGTACAAAACGTGGTCATGTTTGGCTTCCTAAGCTTGACAGCACTGTTTGCCATCTATGGTCTTAGCAGTGTAGGGCTGTTTTATATACTCGCCGTTGTGGGGTTGGTTGGAGCCAGCTACACGGTCTACCAACTACCACAATCTCTGGTGCGGTTTCTTATCAACCGCATTATCGCCAGCCGTTATAACATCCAGGTTTTGGGTTTTAATAATCTTCCCAGCCAGGGCGGTGTGCTGATGCTGGGCAACCATATCAGCTGGCTCGATTGGGCCATCATCCAAATCGCCTGCCCACGCCCAGTACGGTTTGTGATGCACCGTGAAATCTATCAACGCTGGTATCTAAAATGGTTTCTAAATGCCTTTGGTGTCGTACCCATTGCCTCTGGCTATAGCAAGGCCGCACTACAGCAGATCAACGAACTGCTCAAAGCAGGCAAAGTAGTCTGCCTTTTTCCCGAAGGATCCATTAGTCGCAATGGCCAATTGGGTGAGTTTAAATCCGGTTATCAACGCACAGTGGAAGGGGTTGATGGCGTTATCCTGCCCTTCTATCTACGCGGGCTTTGGGGCAGCCGCTTCTCCCGCTCCAGTGAAAAGCTACAGGAGAAACGCAGCAGCCACATGCGGCGCGATGTCATTGTTGCCTTTGGAAAACCACAGTCCATGCAGACAGCTGCCCATGAGCTGAAGCAGCATGTATTTGATCTCTCCATTGATGCCTGGGATGAGCACACCAAAACGCTTGAACCCATCCCACTAGCCTGGATACGTGCCGCCAAACAGACAGGCCACAACCTATCCATTGCCGATGCTGGCCCAGGCACATCGCTCACTGGCTATAAAATGCTCACTGCAGTACTGGCTTTTTCACGCCTCATACATAAACGCAGCCCCGAGCAGAATCTTGGCCTGTTACTACCCACCAGCACCGCTGGCATGATCACCAATATGGCCACTCTGCTACTAGGCAAAACAACAGTTAACCTAAACTACACAGCCAATCTGTCAGCTCTGCTATCAGCAGTTGATAAAGCAGAGATCAAAAGCATCTACAGCTCTAAACGTTTTCTAAATAAGCTCCAGCAACGCGGCATAAATCTGGATGAACTGCTGGCCAAAGTTGAAGTGCATTATCTGGAAGATATGAAGGATGAGATCAGCAGCTTCAGCAAAATCTCTTTCATGACTCTTTCTGTGCTACTGCCTGCCAAGCTGCTCTATCGACTGTTTGGAAAACAGTGTGATATTGAACAACCCGCTGCCATTCTCTTCTCAAGCGGCAGTGAAGGTGAACCCAAAGGGGTAATGCTTAGCCACCGCAACATCATGGCCAATATTAAACAGATCTCTGATGTGCTGGATACGCGTGATGATGACAAGGTCATGGCTACCCTGCCGCTATTTCACGCCTTTGGCCTTACCGTTACGGGATTGATGCCGCTGATTGAGGGCGTACCCGCCATCTTGCATCCAGATCCTACAGACACCCTGGTTATTGCAAAGGCCATTGCCAAAAATAGAACCACACTCTTTTTTGGCACCTCTACTTTTTTGCGACTATTTAACCGCAACCAGCGCATCCATCCACTCATGCTGGAATCCCTGCGGTTGGTTGTTGCAGGCGCAGAAAGACTCAACCCCGAAGTTCGGGATGCCTTCAAACTCAAGTTCAACAAAGAGATCTACGAAGGCTATGGTGCAACCGAAACCACACCTGTCGCCAGCGTCAATGTGCCGGATCGTATCGCTTTAGATGACCTCTCCACACAACGGGGTAATAAACCGGGAACCGTTGGCATGCCACTACCCGGTGGAAGTTTTCGCATCGTTGATCCAGCAACACTGGAAACATGCCCAGTAGGCGAAGATGGACTGATTCTGTTTGGCGGCACACAAATTATGCTGGGCTATCTTAATCAGCCTGAAAAGACGGCAGAGGCCATTATCGAACTGGATGGCAAACGCTGGTACAAAACAGGCGACAAAGGCCACCTAGACAAAGATGGCTTTCTGGTTGTTGTTGATCGCTACTCCCGCTTTGCAAAGATAGGCGGTGAAATGGTCAGCCTCAGCGCTATTGAAACCGCTATCCGCAAACTGCTAACAGAAGAGATAGAGATATTGGCAACCGCCATACCCAATGAAAAGAAGGGGGAAAACGTTGTACTGTTGGTTACTGGCAAAATAAAAACTGAAGATATTAAAGCCCTGATTGACCAGGCAGAACTCAATCCATTGATGCGACCGTCGTCACTGATTGCTGTCGATGAGATCCCCAAGCTTGGCAGCGGCAAAAGTGACTTTAGCCGAGCAAAACAGATAGCATTAGAAACATGCAAACAATAGATATCCATAGCCATCTGCTGAATCCCAACGTCAGGTTTGATCGTCTGTATGACAAAGTCACCATCCGCTTTTTTGCAAAAAAACTGGGGGTAGATCCAGCGCAACTGCAGGCCGATCCATATGGCACATTTGTCTCATCTATGGCAAAAAATATTGTCCAGTCAAAATATCTTGAGGGTGCCTGTATTTTTGGTGTGGATAGCAGGCTCGATGAACAGGGCAGCGAGATTGATAGAGACAATACTGTTTGCGCCATGACCACTGACGTACTTGAGGTTGCAACCAATTATCCAGGGCTATTTATTCCATTCATGTCAATCAACCCTCGGCGCAGCAATGCACTGGATCTGATTGATGAATATGTCGAACAAGGTTGCCGAGGCGCAAAGTTTCTTCAAAACTATTGGGGAGTTGATCTCAATGACCAACGTTTTATCCCCTATTACCAAAAACTAAAATCACACAACCTACCACTGATCATACATATAGGTAGCGAATACAGCATCAATTCCGACGCACACTACGAAAGAACCAACATGCTCAGGTTACCACTAGAGACAGGCATAACCGTTATTGCCGCACACATGGGATTGGGGCGTATCAATCACAAACTCTGTTTTTGGCGCAATCTAAGCAAAAACCCAAAATACTTTGATGAAGACTACTTTACCATTCTCGAGATGCTACAACAGCACGACAATCTCTACGCTGATATCTCTGCCATTCTTGTGCCACTCAGAGCCAGAGCACTTCGGCATCTTTCACAGCAAACCACCATCCACCACAAACTGTTATTTGGAACGGACTATCCTGTGCCTTACACCATTCGCTATAACACCCACGACCTCTCTTCAGCCGAGAGTCGCCGCATTGATGGCATCATCAATCCATTTGACCGCTATACTGAAGCAATGCTGGCCTATTTTCCTGAAGAGAGTTCGCTCTACACAAATTATGAAAAGATTTTGATCAAACTAGAGGGCAACTAAAACCCAAGGCTGCCTAAGAGACAAATATTAAAGTTCTGCCGGCACAAGACGAACTCACTATTATCAACCCTTTTAAATCAGCATATTATGAGCAAATTTCAACATCTGTTAATACTCCTGGCCCTACTTATAAGCTGTTCCGCAGTTGCAGAAGAGAGCGTTCGCTATGGCGCCACACTGCATGAGTCACAATGGGGAGCGGCCGGTTCACGCATGCAATGCATCCTGCAGCATGAGATTCCTCATTACGGTAAGGCCTTATTTACCCAAAATGCAGGAGAAGGAATAACCTTTAGCCTCAGGCGAAAAATGCAACTCCCCAGGGTGAAGGATGTGCAGCTGGCAAGTGTTGCTCCCGACTGGAAGCATGATAGAAAGGATGAAGTTCTGTGGAACATCCCCCTGACGGGCAACAGCAAAAGAATAGACCTTAATGGCGAATACTCACTGCGGATCTTTAATGAACTAACACAGGGCATGGCCCCCACATTTAACTATCTTGACCCTGTCGACGGCACGATGAAGGTACTCACCAGCATCTCCCCCGTCTGGCTGAGGCCTGCACTGGCTGAATTCACCACCTGCATTGCCAACCTATTTCCCTATAATTTTGAACAGATTCGTCACAGTCGATACTATTTTGATTTTGGCAGCAGCGCCCTGCGCCCCGACACTCTGGAACACGTTGACCTGTTGGCCGAATTTATTCTGGAAAACAAAAATATTCGCCGAATAAAGATTGATGGACATACAGACAATGTAGGCCGCTACGGCTATAACCGCAGCCTGGGGTACCGTCGCGCCGAAGCCCTCCTCGGCCACTTCATAGCAAAAGGCATCGATGAGGAGAAGATCAAAATCAAAACCTATGGCGAACGAAAGCCCGAAGCCAGCAACAAAACCCCTGAGGGGCGAGCCATTAACCGGCGCACTTTAGTAACCCTGGAGCAATGACCTATTTCTCATCGGCCCGTCGGGCCACCGCCCACACATCAACCCGCTCCGCACCACCACGACGCAACAGTGTCGCCAGCTCATTGACTGTATTAGCTGTGGTGACCACATCATCCACAATGGCGACATGTCGGGCTAACAGCGCCCTCTTAAGTTCAAAAGCACCACGAATATTTTTTCGCCGCGCCTGCTTATCAAGCCCCATCTGCGGTGATGTAGCACGGTTACGCATCACATTACGATTATCAATGGGGACATCAAAATACTTTCCCAGCGGACGAGCCAATTCCAAAGCCTGATTAAAGCCACGTTCTCTCTGGCGCGACACATGCAGCGGGACAGGAATAATCACCTCTGGCAACTCACACTGCTGCTGCACCAAATGATCCGCAACCAATCGCGACAGCAGATGTCCATGCGCCAGCTTGCTGCGAAACTTCAGGCCACTGACTAGGTGATTCAGCGGGTAGGCATAACGTAGCGGGGCATAGCACTGATCAAACTTCGGTGGTTGCTTCTGGCACTGCCCACACAGAGCACCTTTCGGCACTGCATCAGGCAATGGCAAGGCACATCGCTGACAGGCATGGCGGTTGAAGGGTAGATCATCCAGGCAGCCGCGGCAGAGATCCATCTCATCAGGCCCCGCTGCACCACACAGCATGCAGATAGCAGGATAAGCCAGTCTCTGTGTATTTTTAATACAATCGTAAACCACGCAAATCACCCAAGGTTGACAGCAGATTCCCTTCCATTAAGATGGCCTCGCTTTTTTGCAGCTGACAAAAGAACCTATTATGACTGACTACTCCCTGCGACACGACTGGTCTCTGGATGAAATCCAGGCACTATTGGATCAACCCTTCAATGACCTGCTATTTCAGGCTCAGACGGCACACCGGGCGCACTTTGACCCCAATGCCGTGCAGGCCTCCAGCCTGATCAGCATCAAGACCGGCTCCTGCTCCGAGGATTGCGGCTACTGCTCACAAAGCAGCAAATACACCACCGAACTGGAGCCAGAGAAACTGCTGCCGGTCGAAGATGTAGTCAAAGCCGCCAATATCGCAAAGGAGAAGGGAGCCAGCCGTTTCTGCATGGGAGCCGCCTGGCGCAACCCCACCAACAAAAACCTGGATCACGTGATTGAGATGGTCGGTGCCGTACACGATCTCGGCATGGAGACCTGCCTCACCCTGGGCATGCTGACCGATGAGCAGGCCGCCAAACTCAAAGATGCCGGGCTGGACTACTACAACCACAACCTGGACACCTCCCCAGAGTTCTATGGCGAAGTGGTCACCACCCGCACCTATCAGGATCGTCTCGACACCCTGGCCCGTATCCGCAAGCAGGATATCAACATCTGTAGCGGCGGCATCCTGGGGCTGGGCGAGAGCCGCAAAGATCGAGCCTCCATGTTACAGCAGCTGGCGAATCTGCCACAGCACCCACAATCTGTGCCCATCAACATGCTGGTACAGATCGAAGGCACCCCACTCTTCGGCGCAGAAGATCTCGACCCCTTTGAATTTGTACGCACCGTAGCCGTTGCGCGCCTGATCATGCCACATTCGCATGTGCGTCTCTCAGCCGGTCGCAATAATATGAGCGATGAGTTGCAGGCGCTCTGTTTTCTGGCTGGCGCAAACTCTATCTTCTACGGTGAGCGATTACTCACTACCGGCAACACCGAAGCTGACGAAGATCGCAAGCTCTTCAAACGACTGGGCATTCAGTTTGCGCAGGGCGAGGCAACCACCCAAACCGCTGAAGCCTGATCACAGCACTCCCAACAGATAACTGAGATATGAAGAACCTCTCAGCTGAACTGAATCAACGGCGTGCCGCGCATCTTTACCGCACACGCCGACAGGTCTCCTGTGCCCAATCGTCTGAGATGCAAGTAGATGGGCGCACCCTGCTGACCTTCTGTAGCAATGACTATCTGGGGCTAGCTGCTCACCCCGAGGTGATCACTGCCCTACAACAGGGAGCCGAGCAGCATGGTGTGGGTAGCGGAGCAGCCCATCTGGTCATTGGCCACAGCAGCGCTCACCACGCACTGGAGGAGGAGCTGGCCGACTTCACAGGTCGCCCCCGCGCCCTGCTCTTCTCCACAGGTTACATGGCCAACATTGGAGTGATCTCCGCACTACTCGGACGAGGCGATACCATTTTTGAAGATCGGCTTAATCACGCCTCTCTGATTGATGGTGGCATCCTCTCCCGTGCACGGTTGAAACGTTACACCCATGCAGATGCCAGCCACTTAGCCAACCAACTGGGAGAAAATCAGGGCGAACAAATGATCGTCACCGATGGCGTCTTCAGCATGGATGGCGATATTGCCCCTCTCACTGAGCTGGCCGACAAAGCGCGCCAGCACGATGCCTGGTTGATGGTGGATGATGCCCATGGCCTGGGGGTATTGGGAAAAGAGGGCAGCGGTTGCCTCTCCCACTTTGGGCTGAGCCAAAATGATGTACCGATATTAATGGGCACCCTGGGTAAAGCCTTCGGCACCTTTGGCGCCTTTGTTGCCGGTTCAGAAGAGTTGATCGAAACATTGATCCAGCAATCCCGCAGCTACATCTACACCACAGCGCTGCCACCCGCGGTCGCTGAAGCAACAAGAGCCAGCCTGCAACTTGTGCGCAGAGATGAATGGCGACGTGAACGGCTGAAGGAGTCGGTGCAACGCTTTCGTAGTGGCGCACAACAGCTGGGACTGCCGCTGATGGACTCCATCACCCCCATTCAGCCTCTATTGGCCGGATCAGCAGAACAGGCACTGGCTTGGAGTCAACAGCTGGAGGCTCAGGGTATTTTAGTCAGCGCCATCCGCCCACCAACAGTACCGGAAGGGAGCGCACGCCTGCGAGTCACCTTCTCTGCCAACCATAAAGATGAGCATATTGACCGCTTGCTGAATGCACTGGATAAACACCCAGCATGAACAGCAGCAACCAACCTATCAAGCTGCACACAGAGACAATCGGCACAGGGCCAGATCTTGTACTGCTGCACGGTTGGGGAATGAACGGCGGTGTCTGGGAGTCACTGGCAGAAGAGTTAAGTGCAAATTATCGAGTCACCACCATCGAGCTACCCGGACACGGGCACAGCCCATTTACTGATGATTTACACAGCCTACAAGATTGGGCTGAAGCCTGTCTGGCAGTTGCACCAGAAAAAGCAACATGGATCGGCTGGTCACTGGGCGGCCTTATCAGCACACAGGCTGCACTCTGCGCACCACACAGAATCAATAAACTGGTACTGGTTGCCTCCACCCCCTGCTTTATCCAGGCTGACGATTGGCCACACGCCGTCGTGCGAGGCACTCTCTCAAGCTTTGCCGACACTCTGCGCAGTGATCCAAAAAAGACACTGGAACGTTTTCTAGCGCTACAGGTACGAGGTTCCGCAGAAGCCAAATCGACTCTGCGACGACTGCGGCAGGATCTTCACCATCGGCCTGAACCAAACCCAGATGCACTCGACAGAGGACTGCATCTATTACGTGAAGCCGACCTGCGCCATTCACTGCCACAACTGCAATGCCCCGCGCTCTGGCTACTCGGTGAACGAGATACCCTAACCCCCGCCAGCGTGGCAGACAGCATCCGTCAGCTGCTACCCACAGCAGAAATCAAGTTACTACCCGGCGCAGGCCACGCCCCTTTTCTATCGCACCGAAAAGAATCGATAGCAGCGCTGCATCAGTTTTTGGAAACGCATAATGAGTGAACACCCTCTACCAATAGATAAACAACAGGCAAGGCTGGCCTTTGAACGGGCAGCAGATACCTATGATGATGCCGCTGTTCTGCAACGCCAAACTGGCGAATGCATGCTGGAGCGCCTGGATGTAATAAAGCTGCAACCAGAGGTAGTACTGGATATTGGTTCAGGTACCGGAGTGGCAACTGCCGCTCTAGCCAAGCGTTATAAAAAGGCTCATATTGTGGCACTCGATTTTGCCCTGCCAATGCTGCGCCATACTCGCAAGCGAGGCACATGGCTACGCCGACCTGCCTGTGTCTGTGGTGACGCTGAGCAACTCCCTTTTATCGACAACAGCATAGACCTCATCTACTCCAATGCTGCCATTCAATGGTGCACCGATCTTGAAGGTACATTTCGGGAATTCCTACGGGTACTGCGTCCCGGCGGCCTGCTCATGTTCACCACCTTTGGACTGGATACACTGAAAGAGCTACGCCAATCCTGGGAGGCTGTCGATGGTCACAGCCACGTCAGTCCTTTCCCTGACATGCATGATGTAGGGGATGCACTGATCCGAGCCAGATTTGCCGACCCTGTAGTTGATGTAGATCGACTGACCCTGACCTATAACGAAGTGTCTGGATTGATGCGGGATCTCAAGATGATCGGCGCTCATAACGTCACCATCCAGCGCCAACGGGGGCTCACCGGAAAGGGCCGCATGCAAGCGATGATTAAAGCCTACGAGCAGTTTCGCAAAGACAACCTGCTGCCCGCCAGCTATGAGGTGGTCTACGGTCACGCCTGGGCACCCGAGCTACACAGCACCGCAAAGCGAGAGGTCTCAGTGGATGAACTCACCCGGAGCCGACTATGATGAATGGCTTTTTTATTACCGGCACAGATACCAACTGTGGCAAAACAGAAATCACGCTGGGTTTGATGCAGCTAATGCAGGATCAGGGGCAAGTTGTACTCGGCATGAAACCAGTAGCATCAGGCGCCACACCCACAGCCGAAGGACTGCGCAATGAAGATGCCACCAGAATACAAGCCCAGGGTAGCATTCAGATACCCTATACCGAACTTAATCCCTACGTCTACGAACCCCCCATCGCCCCTCATCTGGCAGCAGCACAAGCAGGTGAAACGATTGACCTCAATGTAATCAGCTCCCACTACATGTCCTTACTCGCTCAGGCCGATTACGTCATCGTTGAGGGCGTAGGCGGCTGGCACGTACCCTTCAATGAGAAGGAATCAGCCGCTGATCTTGCACGCATGTTAAAAATGCCGGTTATATTAACTGTTGGCCTCAAGCTCGGCTGCATCAATCATGCCCTGCTAAGTGTCGAGAGCATACTGGCCAGTGGTGTTCGGCTTGCGGGTTGGGTTGCCAACGAAGTAGAACCCAACATGCCAGCCAGAGATGAAAATATCGCAACGCTGCAAGCAGCTATTACCGCTCCCTGCCTGGGTGTAGTGCCTTACATGGATGATCTTTCTGTAGAAACAATTGCAGGAAGCCTGGGATTACCCTTACAACTTTAACTCCGGCCTCAAGAAAAATTTGATCTACTAACCAAATAACTCATCGCACTAAGATCATGGAGAACAATGCAATGAACGATTTTCCGTACCACACAATTGAAACCGCTCCTAAGGACGCAAAACCAATATTGGAGGCCGCCGAAAAAGCCTTTGGAATGACACCGAACCTGCTTCGAAAAATGGCCGAAGCTCCTGCATTACTGGAGGGTTACTGGCAACTAAAAGACATATTTGATAAAAGCTCTCTGAGTCCAATTGAGCAACAAATAGTATTAATTACAGCCAGTGCATCCAACAGCTGCACCTACTGCGTGGGTGTACATAGCGTACTGGCAGACATGGTCAAAGTACCCAGTGAAGCAACAGAAGCGCTACGTAACGGGCAACCCATTCCCGATGTCCGATTAGAAGCACTACGGCAATTTACTCAATCCATGGTGGAAAACCGTGGCTGGGTTCCAGAGGCCGAAGTGCAGGCCTTCCTTGACGCTGGATTTACACGCGCCCAAATATTGGAGGTTGTGCTGGGGGTAGGCTTTAAAACGCTATCCAACTACACCAACCATTTGGTTGAATCTGAACTTGACCCTGCCTTTCAAAAACGCGCCTGGAAACCTGTAACCTAATTTTACATCTGAGCATATTAACTATTGAAATCAGATTTGATTGAATAACCAATCGAATCTGATCATTCAATCCTCTGATTAGCCCGCATTCACTCCTTACTTCGCTTTAGCTCTTTTAACTTCTCAATCCCTAACAACTTGAGAATCGTTCTCTCGATAGCAGAGTCAGTAGAGCCCCTCTTTACCTTGTGCAAAAAGTATTTTTCAAAAGCAACCTTGGCAACATGCACCCATTTTCCATGCTTACTCCAGGTAACATTACGTGGTGGAATCTGTGGCATAGCAACAAAAGCAATACCGGTATCTCCCATGTCCGCCATACAGACTGCATTCCATGTCGCCTCATAGGTTGCCTTTTTACCATCTAACAGGTCACGAATATTATGTGCCGTTGCTGTAACCATGGACTCAATCATGTAACCCGTCTTTGGAGCACCCGTGGGTACAGGAGTCGGCCCCACTGGAGGGATGGCAACACAGACACCCACAGCAAAAATATTCTGGAAAGTGGGATTGCATTGATGCTTGTCGATCAGGATAAAGCCACGAGGGTTAACCAGTCCTTCTACCTCCAAGAAAGGCTCAATACCTGTAAAAGCAGGCAACATCATAGAATAGTCAAATGGCAGCTCATGGCGCTTTTTCTCCTGACCATCTTCATCCATCTCCAGCACATGCATCATCCCCTCTTCTACTTTCTCAATCTTGGCATTGGTAATCCAATTGATATGAGCGTTGCGTAGCGCACTCTCCAGCATGCTCTTTGAATCACCCACCCCACCCAATCCAAGGTGACCAATATAGGGCTCTGGCGTAACAAAGGTCATTGGCACTTTGTCACGGATGCGGCGCTTGCGCAGATCTTTATCCACGATAAAAGCAAATTCATAGGCAGGGCCAAAACAGGAAGCCAATTGAGCTGCGCCAATAATCACAGGACCTGGATTATCTACAAACTTCCCCCAGGTTTTTGCTGCACTTTGAGCATGATCGATATGACAGATAGACTCTGTGTGGCCTTCAGGCCCCAAGCCTGGCACCTCATCAAAGGCCAATCGAGGGCCAGTGGCGATTACCAGATAATCATAGGTGAGCTGGGTGCCATCCATTAGCTCCAGGCTATTCTCCGCTGGTGTGATCTTTTTAAGCCCAGAGACAATAAAGTCAACACCCTTTTTCTTCAGGCAGGGTTGCAGCTCAACCTTAATCTCTTCCGGGGTACGCCAACCTACTGCAACCCAGGGATTTGAAGGCACAAAGTGAAAATAAGAGGTATTGGATACAACTGTTATCCGCTCCCCTGATTTTGCAAAATCCTTCATTTCATAGGCCATGGGAATACCACCAATGCCAGCACCTAATATTATGATATGAGCCATTTCTTATTACTCCTTAATATCGTGTAAGTCTGCCCATAAATCTCAATATTGCTCCTTCAATACCTACACAGGAGACAGGGCATACACTTGGTTATGCCTCTGTTAAAATCAGACTAACCCTACTCTTTTATGCTCAATCTTTGTGCATTTGGATTGCACCACAACCAAACCAGCCTGACGCGCCTTCTCTGCTGATTCATGGTGCGCCAACCCCAACTGCATCCATACTGCTTTAGCTGAAACCTTGATCGCCTCATCAACGATGGCTGGTATCACATCAACCTTACGGAAGATATCAACGATGTCGATTTGTTCTGGGATATCAGACAGGCTGGAGTAACACTTCTCGCCCAATATCTCATCCTTCATTGGATTGACCGGGATGATTTTATACCCGTGCTCTTTAAGGTAGACAGCCACTTTGTTGCTGGCGCGATCTGGTTTATCTGACAGCCCTACAATGGCAACCACCTTTGACTCTGCCAACAGTTTATAAATTTCATCTGATGGCGGGTTTGAATCTGGTAACTCACAATTTTCTTCGTTATTCATCTCTTTTTACCTCTCATTAGAAACCATATTTCAATGCAGCATAGACATTGTCATTATTCTGAAACTGACCAAGGAATGTACGCTTGTTATCACCCCACAAAAGATTGCCTCCCAGCTCCAGTGAAAGATGATCATCATATTTATAGCGCAGCTTGGCACGCAGATAGCCATCATCGTCCGATGGTGAATAAAAAGTAAAGAGCGACCAGATAAGATTCTGATTCATAGTCAACCAAGTCAGCCGTGCCGTATACTCCTGTCGGCTTCGATGAGCAGGAAATGCGCCTGCCGGTAGCACGCTACGGTAATCTGCATAATCTTCCATGCGCTTAATGTAATACTGCAAACCAAGAGTTAGATTGGGCGCAAGTTCTCGCTCATAGCCCACAATCAAACGCTGTTCACTGTTATTAATCATGGGGTCGCGTCCATCACGATCATCCTTTGAATCATAATAACCCCATTCGGCATTTGCGATACCACCTGCCAGCGGACCACGAATACTGGCTCCATATACGGCCAGATCAGGAAACAGGGCACGACCAGTAACTGGATTCAAGCCGCCTGGGCTTTTCCAGAAGCCATCATAACCATAGAGCGCCAGCTCATAGGCACCTATATTTTGATACAGTCTTAGCGCAAGCTCATCATCATGAAACCAATCATTGGGGCGATCAACCTTGCTTATCGCATCTGTCCCAACAGTACGACCAACGGTTGAGCTATAGTAGGAGGCGCGTGAGCCATCGATATAGCGATCGGCATCAAAACGCGGCGTATAGATAAGATCCAGATTTGCTATATCATGGAACAGTGAAACCTTAAGCGCATCTGATGGAGCTTTAAGGTATTCAACATCACGCCCAATGAGAAAGGCATTCCAATCCTTGGGAAAAAGATCATTAATGAAAATGAGGTCACCTGTTCCCCAGGTCAATATTTGACGACCTGCTCGAACGTCCATAAAACTGGCGGGTGAAAAAACAACATTTGCCGAACGAAGGTCAAGCCAACCCTGCCCACTCTCTAATACAATATCCCGATCATCGGCAACATCATCATAGATAAAGTCTGCTGTTGCTGTAAAAGTAAAAGCAGAAAACTCTTTTTCCAGCTCAAACTGCAGGCGCATTTCATTGAGCGGCCTTGACTCTTGATAGTTGTGCCGGTCAACCCACAGCCCACTCCTTAGCTCAATAAAACCTTCCAGGTCAAAGCTCTGGTCTGTACCATCTTTCCCATCAAATTCTGCATCTTCAACATCACCAAGCCCTGCTGGCAGGTCAGGTTCAGCATCCAGACCAAGGCCACTGGGCAGTGTGGGTTCGTTGCTTTCAAGCCCCATGGGCAGATCAGGTTCAGATGAGAGCCCCCCTAACCCCTCAGGTAGCACTGGCTCTTCCGCAAATGCCATCACAGAATACAATAAAGCCAACCCACAAAAGGCAATGGTTAGCCATTTGTCTATTTTTATTTTCACCAATTGAAACCGATCATCTCAACTCCTTACGTGGCGCCTTGCGCAGGTATCGCTCTGTGAACAGTGCATCATCCAGTCCCACATCATATTCAACCTTGGTGTATTCCATCACTGTTTTGCTTCCTGTTTTCAGGTTTTCTATTTCAGCCTTAGTAACGGTTGGATAGCCCTGAATTGTCTTTACTCCAAGCGCCTTGGCTATGCGGTATTTTGCGCCGGATTTATCAAAATACTCTACCTGGACAGGGATAAAGCTCTCTTTGTGGATAAACATCTTGTAGTTGGAAAATTCCACGCCCGCTGCATCCTTAGGCGTATTGTTGATGACATAGTAGCTCTTGGTTGTTTCAACCAGCTCATGGGCATCTTCATCCAACCGGCGACCAGAAACATCTTCATAGAAAAAATCTGAGCCCACAAAACTGGTGCGCTTATCTGAGGCTGCAATCCGTTTTACCAGATCCAGTGCAGGCAGATAGAGCCATCGATCATCATCCTGATCACGATGTTTCCAAACGAGAAAGGCCATCTTGCTGACGTCAGCAGGACGATGAAAGTAGACATAAAATTTCTGGCCACCTTGATAGGCTTGCCTTTCTATTGCATCACTCTTTGCTTCATCAATGCGCAGTATGGTCAGTCGCCTCTGCCGCTCGCGTCCCTGGCTATCTGTAATAATCATCTCAACCTGGGCTCGTCCATCCTGCCCTTGGTAGTAGGTGGTCATATTGCTGCGATGCACAATCTCATCTACCGTTGGCGATGCATTTACAGTGAGTGGCAATATAAAAAACGCCACAAGCAATAATGCAATTAATTGCTTATAGATATGCATAATTCAGTCTCCTACTTTTTTGCGGAACAGATAAGGTTCAAGCAATGTAATTAATGCTGGCAATATCAACAGCGATGCAACACCGGCCAATATTAAAATTGCCGCAATAAATATACCTACTGTTTGATATGGCACCAGTGGCGCAGCAAGCAACGGCAGAAACCCTACACCAACAACAATGGCATTTCGTGTAATCGCTCGTGCCGGTTCTGCAAAGACATGAGGAATGGTAGCACTCCAACTACCATACTCAGCCTGCAATTGACGGGAACGCGACAGGAAATGGATAGCATAATCTACCGAAAGCCCCAAGCTCAGCGCACTAAGCACAGCCACTGGCATATCATAGTCTTTGCCAATCAGCCCAATGACACCGTAGATAACCCACACGGTAACCGCTAATGGAATCATAGAGAGAAAACCCCACAGAACAGATCGAAACAGCACTGTCATCATTATCAGCACCACAGCAAAACTACCTGCAAGGGCGGCCGCCATTCCTGCCACCATCTCCTCCTGCCAGATGACATTGATATAGGTGAGTCCAAACCAACGGTGTGCCAGCTCAAACGGCGGTGGATTATCATGAAAATATTGCTTTACCTTTTCCTCAACGCGAGCCATATCCTGATTGTCACCGCTGGTGAGCTGAACCAACACCGTAGCCCTTCGGTAATCCGGCGTGACAAAGTGCCAGAGGTCATGTGGACGGTGACTGTTCTGGTAGGTGATCAGACTCTGCGCCACACCATTGGCAGTATCAGGGATACGGAAGGCCTCATCCTTGCCCATCAACAATTCTCGGTAGACGGTCTTCACCACATCAGCCACTGAGCTTGACTTGCCAACCACATCCAGTGAGGCCAGGTAGGTTTGGAGGTCGCTAATATAACGCAACACTTCTGGCTGCTTGAATATCTCATCCCGCTGTCGCTCACGATCAAGAAACAACTGCGCCTCATCCCATGCCTCAAACATTTCATCAGAGGCACTATCCATCTGTTTATTTATATAGTCATTTAGCGTGCCTAGCAAAGCCGCTTTATCTTGTACTGCGGACACCGTTTGAACCGCTTTACCAGCCAGCTGTTCAAATACGCTGTCGCTATTTGAAATCCCTTCTTTAGTCAGTGCATCACCCTGTGCTTTCATGCGCTGCTGCATATTCTGGGCATACTCTGCCAAGGCCTTAACAGACTGCCCAGGCGCAAGCTCCATATAGGCCAGATAGGTACCGCCAAAATGTTCATTCAACACCTTATCCGCTATTCGGATGGGATGGTCTGTATCAAACCACTTGATCGGATTATCATTGATATTGATCTGACTGATCCCGTACATCCCCACCACCATGGCTACACCAGTACCGACCATAACCAACCGGGCATGGCGATAGATTGACTGACCAGAGGCACTCAATAGCCGGCTCATCAGACCACTGTCTTGCGCATCATCTGTTTGGTGCCCAAAGTTGGCCAGTTTCTCTTCCGGGATAAACATGATGAAAGCCGGGATAAAAGTAATAGTCCAAAACCAGGCCAGGAAGACACCAATCGAAATAAACAACCCAAATACCTGTACCGGTGGGATTGGCGTCATCAGCAGAGAGCCAAAACCCGCCATAGTGGTCAAGGTCGTGAAAAGCATTGGAGTATAGAGATGCTGCATTACATAGAGGATGGTCTCTCGTCGATCCTTGCGTTTCTGATACTCATCAAAGAAATCTGACAGAATATGGATCGCATCCAGCACCGCAATGGGCATAATAAAAATCGGGATCATGGAACTCATGATGTGGATGGTATTACCCGACATAATCAGCAGCGCCATTGTGGCCAGCGAACAAACCATGGCCACAATCATCGGCGCCGTGATCAGGGTGAGTTTTTTGAAAAACCACCACAGAAGCAGGAATATCACCAGCATCGCCAATGGAGCAGAGATTGCCATCTGGTAAAACATCTCTACCCCAAAGGTATCTTCCGCCACCGGCAGGCCGGTAATGTGAAACTCATCTCCTGAGCCTTCCCAGGCTGCAATCTTCTCCAGCAGCGCTTCACGCACCTGGTAACTGAGGTGTTTGTCGGTCAGTGGCAGGTAGAGCGCAATTGCCAGCCCATCTTCACTTACCACGGTACCATTGAGCAGCGGGATGCGTTGTGCTTTCTCCCGCACTGCCAGCGCCTCTGCCTGTGTAGTGGGAGGCTTGGGCATCAGCCAGCTGAAGTTCACCACGCCCATACCGCCCTGCTCAATATTATCTACTACTGAAGGAGCCAGAATATCTACCTCAACCACACCTATCTGTTTGTCAGGGTGATCGGGATCAGGCCAGGTGATGGTCTTGGCAAATTCAGTCAGTTCATGAATATGCTGTAACGAGGCAGGGTTAAAGACCCCTTCAGGGTGCTTAGGATTAACCACCCCAACCACAACCATGTCGCGCAGCGTAAAGATCTGCTTACTCTGGTTATGAAAAACCCGCACCGGCTCATCAGCAGAGAGCATATTCTCTGGATCAGTATCTACCTTCAAGGGATTCAGCGCAGTGAAGGTGGCAGGCCACAGACTGGGCAGAAGTGCCAACAGGATCAGCAGCACCGTAGACATAGCCATCACCCAGGTTACTATTTTAGGATGATCAACCGAGTACCGGACCAGTGGGTTGCTTTTATGCGCATGCATTTTCAGAATCCTTTAAAAATAGTACTTGATAAGTATATTAGTCTTTACTAATATACTTATCAAGTCTCAGCACATCAAAACATTTGGAGGTTTCTCATGAGTATAGAACGAATTGTACTGGCTTTTGCGGGCTTTATGATTCTTACCAGCCTTGCCCTATCACACCTGCATTCACCAAACTGGCTGTGGTTGACCGCCTTCGTTGGTGCCAATATGTTTCAGGCAGCCTTTACCCGTTTCTGCCCACTGGCAAAGTTTCTTGAAAAACTGGGGAAAAAACCTGGCCCAGCATTTTAATTCTGTACTACCCTATCCAAGGTCGCACTTACTTCCAAAAACTGTTCGTTAAAATAGGAAAATGCCGTGAAAAAAATAGTTCTATTGAGCCTAGTTACCTGTCTCTCTGCAGCACCCGTCAGTGCTGAAGATATCACCTCACGCGTTAATGCAAGCCACGCAGCCATTAAAGGTTTTTTTGGTGACCTGGCTGGAGAACTGAAAGGAGCACTAAAAACGAGTGGCCCACTGGCTGCCATTCAGGTCTGTAACGCCAAGGCCGCGGTTATCGCCAGCACACATTCTGAAAAAAATGGTTGGATAATTGGTCGCACCAGCTTAAAAACACGTAATGCCGCTAATGCACCAGATGCCTGGGAAAGATCGGTACTGAAAAAATTTGAAGCCCGCAAGGCCGCAGGTGAAGACCCTAAGAAGATGGAGCATTACAGGGTAGTCACAAAAAATGGCAAGCCGGTCTTTCGCTACATGAAAGCCATACCAACGGCTGAGAAACCATGCCTTGTCTGCCATGGTTCCAATCTTAAACCTAAGATTGCAGAAGCCTTGGACAAGCTCTACCCTCAAGATCAGGCGCGTGGCTATAAAGCGGGCGACATCCGTGGTGCCTTCACCATCACCCAGCCGATGTGATTTTAATATCCTGGGTTTGGCAGAGAAAGCCAGACCCAGGATCTACCTGACTACCAGTCAAAAGGCATATCGATATATTTAATATCGTGGCGGTGGGTTCCACTGGCCTTTCTGTCTTCAAACTTAAACTCAAAACCAGAGCCAATAAAGGGACTATTTTGGTTATGGCACTGCTGGGTGCAGACATTATTGTCTGGTGAGGGCATGGTCATGCCGCCTATTTTTATAAAATCCTCCCGCTTATAGGTGCCACGCTTTTTTAGCATCATTTCAGCATAGTGACTGCCAGGCCCGTGGCACATCTCACACTGCACATTAATCATCTCTGGCGTTTCTTTCATGCTGACAAAGCCGCCGGGTTTGCCATATCCTGTGGTGTGGCAATGGATACACTCCGGTGCTTTGGTGTAATCACGATTAGGGTCCAAACCTACATCACGCTTTGCCTTTACACGAACGCCCGGCTTCAACAATTCAAAGGCCTTTGACATCCGGGTCGTCTTCCATGAATCGAAGTGCGGCATGTGGCAAACCTTGCAGTTTTCAATACCAATGTAGATTGGTTCTTCTGCCTTAAAGCGCTCAAGCAGCGATTGTTCATCATCAGAAGCGGCTGATGACTCTGTATTGACCCAGTGTTTTTTTATGTCATCCCCATCAGCAGCATTGATGCCTGCTGAACCAAGGAGCAAAAGACAGCCAATGGAAATAATGGTTATTTTCATTTTAGCCTCGACCTCTATTTAGGCAATCTAACTCGCGAGTCTAGCCCAAACCTTTGCGGGACATCTAGACTCACCCATCATAAAAAAGGCACCTTGAGAAACTCAAGGTGCCTTTTGGTACTTCAGTTTACCTAAGCAACTAAACCGCGCACGGCCCAGCAGCATTAACTTCAGGTGAAACCATATCAGCATATTCGACAAAATTTTCATGGAAGGCCTTAGCCAGCTCCTTCGCTTTTGCCGCATAGGCTGCCTTATCCTCCCAGGTGTTAGCTGGATGCAGCACATCTGACGGCACACCTGGGCAGGTCTCAGGCACTGGCAAGCCAAAGAAGGGATCTGCAACCACGGCCACATCATCCAGATCACCTGATAATGCCGCATTCAGCATAGCTCTGGTCAGGCTAATGTCCATACGCTTACCTACACCATAAGGACCGCCAGACCAGCCGGTATTGATCAGCCAGCAACGGACATCGTGTTTTTTAATTTTGTCACCCAGCAGTCGACCATAAACACTTGGATGCAACGCCATAAAAGGCGCGCCAAAACAGGTGCTGAAGGTCGCTTGTGGTTCAGTTACGCCACGCTCGGTTCCAGCCACTTTAGCGGTGTAGCCTGACAGGAAGTGGTACATCGCCTGCTCTGGCGTGAGACGTGAAATTGGCGGTATCACGCCAAAGGCATCACAGGTCAGCATAATGATGTTCTTTGGATGCGTGGCAATTCCCGGATAGATGGCATTGGGGATATGGGTAATCGGGTATGCCGCACGGGTGTTCTCGGTCAGCTTATTATCATCCAAATCGAGATAGCGACTCTTAAACTCCATTCCCACATTTTCGAGGATGGTGCCAAAGCGTCGTGTGGTCTCATAGATCATCGGCTCTTTCTCTTTAGAAAGACTGATCACCTTGGCATAGCAGCCGCCTTCCAGATTGAAGATGCCGTTCTCACCCCAACCATGCTCATCATCACCCACCAGTTTACGCTTAGCATCGGCAGAGAGAGTGGTTTTTCCTGTGCCTGACAGGCCAAAAAAGACTGCAGCATCACCCGCTTCACCGACATTTGCTGAAGCATGCATCGACAGCACTTCCCGCTGCGGCAGGAGGTAGTTCATGACTGAGAAGATCGATTTTTTGATCTCACCCGCATACTGGGTGCCACCAATTAGAATCTGGCGTTTTGCAAAATGGACAATAATAAAGGCTTCTGAATTAGTGCCATCCACACTGGGCACCGCATTCAGATGAGGCACATGCAGCACGGTGAAACGGGGCTCATCCACACTCAGCTTACGCCCAAAGTTTCCAGGGCGAATAAACATATTACGAGCGAAGAGAGCATGCCAGGCATCCTGAGTGATAACTCGAATCGGCAGTTCATACGCCTTGTCTGCACCGACTAGCAGGTCCTGCACAAAGATATTGCGCCCCTCCAGGAAATTGCAGGCACGCTGAAAAAGCTTCTCAAACTGCTCTTCAGGAAAAGGTTTATTAACCTTGCTCCACCAAATATGCTTTTTACTCTCTGGCTCATCAACGACAAATTTGTCATTTGGAGAGCGCCCGGTAAAACACCCAGTTCGGGTAACCAATGGACCCATGTGGGCCAGAAAACCTTCACCACGGCGAATCGCATCTTCATACAGCTGACTCGTGGAAGAGTTCCAGTGAATATCGCCTAAATTGTTGAGGCCCATCTCACCAAGTGCACCCTCAAGGGCAT
>Ga0316190_10000502_pt1 | contig 27112 bp, 22 predicted proteins | sample Eddworburrow2_MG_FD_204929 | JGI IMG/M metagenome (GOLD analysis project Ga0316190, IMG submission 204929) | Coastal sediment microbial communities from Maine, United States - Eddy worm burrow 2 | ecosystem: Environmental > Aquatic > Marine > Coastal > Sediment | place: USA: Maine | collected... | reverse complement strand
TCATAAAGACAGCTCAGGAACCCCTGGCCGGACTCTGCAGGTGCCAGCGGGTGGCGATTGAGAAAGCCGGGCAACATGGCCAGGCGGTTGCAGGCTCGCGGGTTATATTTCATGGTGCAGGAACCCAGCGGATAAAAATGTGTATCTATAGAAAAGTTCTTCTGCGACAGGCGGGTATAGTGTCTGACAACCTGCATCTCCGAGACCTCGGCCATGTGGGGTGCCTGGCGCCGGCGCAGGCTCGCAGGGATATCGTCACAACCATCATCCGCGACCAAACGCGGGCTTTGGGCACGATTCAGGCGTCCGGGTCTGGATTTTTCGAAGATCAATAAGGCATCGTTGTTCATGGTCATTGGGTTCTTTATTGGCTTTAATCTATTGGCCTATTAGCTAATGGCCGTTGGGTTGAGAAGTGCCGCCAGAGCCGCAGCGTAATCGGGTTCATGACCGATCTCACTGACCAGCTCGGTATACTGGACTCGGTCCTGTTCATCCAGCACGAGGATTGCGCGAGCGGTCAGACCGGCCAATGGGCCATCGCTAATCAACAGACCATAACCGTGGGCAAATGCCGAATCGCGATGCAGGGATAAAGGGGTGATAGTATCGAGTTTGTGTTGTTTACAAAAACGTTGCTGGGCAAAAGGCAGGTCGGCTGAAATAAGCAGTACGGCAATATGGTCATCGGCCTGACCGGCGGCCTGTAGTTGTTCAACCAGCTTACGTGTTGATTTGGCACATACCGGTGTGTCCAGACTCGGTACGCTATAAATCAGTTTGCGGCGCCCGGCAAAATCATCCAGCGATCGGGCCTGCAGGGTGGTATCCAGCAGTGTGAAATTCGGCGCCGTGTGTCCGATAGCCGGCAGTTCACCGCAGGTTTGCATTGCTTGCCCGCGCAGGCTTATGGTTGCCATCAATCGCTGCCTCGTCCTTATTCTGTGGTGTCGCAGAGCACGTCTTGCAGGGCCTGAATATAATCATCCAGATCGGCTTCGGTGCGGGTTTCAGTGGCACAGACCAGTAGCGCCTCACCCAGATCCGGGTAGCTGTGTTTAAGGTTATATCCACCGAGAATATTATGTTCGGCCAGTCCGCTCAGTACGTCTTCGACCGTAGCGGCATCAAAACGGATGACGGCTTCATGAAAGAACGGGCGATTAAAAACAGCCGAAACACCATCGATAGCGATCAGTCGTTCATGTAATTGCCGGGTATGGCGGTGTGATGCGGCGGCTACCCGTTGCAGACCCTGGCCGCCGAGCAATGCCATATAAATGGTTGCCGCGGTTACCATCAGACCCTGATTGGTACAGATATTCGAGGTCGCTTTGGAGCGGCGGATGTGTTGCTCGCGGGCTTGTAATGTTAATGCAAATCCTGGTTTGCCTTCCATGTCTACTGTGCGGCCAACGATGCGGCCGGGCATTTGCCGGACATATTGTTGTTTGCAACACATGAAACCGAAATATGGGCCGCCCGAAGCCATGGGTATACCCAAAGGCTGGCCTTCACCACAAACAATGTCGGCACCCTGCTGATCATTTTCACTACCCCATTTACCCGGCGGCGTCAGCAGGGCCATGGCGGTTGGATTGACGGCGGCGATGACCAGGGCACCGTGTTCATGGGCCCAGTCAGTCAGTGCATCAACATCCTCGATGACACCAAAGAAGTTTGGCATCGGGATAACAACAGCGGTTATGTCACCCGGGTGCTCAGGCAGAGTGGCTGTTGTGATACTGCCCGCAGTGGTATCGAAGTCAACTTCTTCGAGATTAATCCCCTGGTTTCTGACTATGGCCTTACTGACCTGGCGGTAGACGGGATTGATGGTTTTGGGTATCAGGATGCGTCGTGACTTTGATTTACGATTGGCGCGTACGGCCATCAATATGGCCTCGGCCAGGCCGGATGCCCCGTCATAGAGAGAGGCATTGGAGACTTCCATGGCCATCAGCTGGGTCATCATGCTTTGATATTCATATATCAATTGCAAAGTACCCTGGCTGGCCTCGGCCTGATAAGGGGTATAGGCCGAATAAAATTCGCCACGCGTCGTTATTTCCCAGATGGCCGCCGGTATGTGGTGCTCATAGGCGCCGGCGCCGAGAAAACAACGGCCCTGGTGATCGCGGTCGGCGCGTTCCGACATCAAACGACTGATTTCCATCTCGGTGCAGGCAGCAGGCACGTTGCTCAGTTCCGCAATGCGTAATGCCTCCGGTATCTCGTCGAATAATGCATCAATCGAGCTGGCGCCAATACTGTCCAGCATGGCACAAACATCTTCTTCAGTATGGGGTATAAATGGCATGTTAAAACTCTGGAAAGTGTCCGGGTGATACTCAATGCTCGTCTTCAGCGGCCTTCAGTTCATAGGCCTCGGCACTCAGCAGATCCTCCAGCTCTTCCGGCTGTGACGGATTCAGGGCGAATAACCAGCCATCATTGTAGGCATCCTTGTTGACGAGATCCGGATTGTCAGCCAGGTTTTCATTGACCGCAACAACTTCGCCTGTGATGGGGGAGTAGACATCCGATGCGGCCTTGACCGATTCAACCACGGCGCATTCATCGCCGGCTTCGAGTGTGTCACCAACTTCGGGAAGTTCAATATATACCATGTCGCCGAGCAGATTCTGGGCATGGTCTGTGATACCGATGCGGATCGAGCCGTCATCGCGCTGTTCTATCCATTCATGAGTCTGGGTGTATTTCAGATTGGCGGGAATATCGCTCATCTCGCTAAACCTCGTTTGTCATCGGTTAATAAAATAAGGGGCCATTATACATGGCTGCATGGAAACTGTGTGTACAAGAGAGCTAATCGATGCAAATCTTGCCATTACGTACAAAGGGTGGTCTGACGATTCGCAGGCGCTGGCGTTTACCTCTGGCTTCAATAAAACAATGCTCGTGGATTGTCGTTGCGATCCGGGCCAGGGCGATAGCCTTACCCATCACCGGGGAGAAACTGCCGCTGGTGATTTCTCCGGCCTCATTGCCATCATCATCGATAATGGGCTGATGGTTGCGTAACATGCCGCGATCATCCATGATCAGGCCAACAAATTGGGTGGTGGGTACTTGTGCGCGTTCAGCCTCAAGGGCTGGGCGGCCGATAAAATCGCGCTCGGCGGGTTCCCAGGCCACGGTCCAGCCCAGGCCGGATATCAGCGGTGAAGTTTGCTCATCCATATCTGTACCGTACAGGGCCATGCCGGCCTCGAGGCGCAGGGTATCGCGGGCACCAAGGCCGATGGGTTTGATACCGGCATTAAGCAGCGCCTGCCATAAACGCGGGGCCTGTTGTTGTGGCAGGATGATTTCGTAACCGTCTTCACCCGTATAACCCGTTCGGGAGATGAAGGTTTTGCCATTTGTGCTGTCTTCACAATAGGCGCCGAAAAACGGCCCCAGATTGGCGGCGATAGTGCGTGTTTGTTCGTCGAAGCTGCGATGGGCCTTGTCTCTGGCATGGGGGCCCTGAACAGCAATCATGGCCATATCGGACTGTTCCTTGACCGTGACGGCAAAGGCGGCGGCCTGTTTCTGGATCCAGGCCAGATCCTTATCGCGAGTGGCGGCGTTGACGACCAGGCGGTAATGATCGTCACTTATATAGAAGGTAATGAGGTCATCAATAATCCCACCCTGTTCATTAAGCATGCAGCTATACAGGGCCTTGCCCGTCTGTTTGAGCCGATCAATGTTGTTGGCCAGTAATTTGAGTAACAGGTCACGGCAGCCGGCACCGTTCAGATCGACCACGGTCATATGCGAAACATCAAACATGCCGGCGTCTTCGCGTACCTGTTTGTGTTCGGCGATCTGGGAGCCGTAGTGCAGCGGCATGTCCCAGCCGGCAAAATCAACAATCTTGGCACCCTGTTGTATATGGGCGTCATATAAGGCAGTTTTTTTGGCCATGTGTCCTTTCACAATACCCTGTCAGCCATCTTTGTATGGTGTCGGTTATTGTGCCTGAATAGATATAAAGTATAGGGGTTTTTGACGCTAACCCTTTGTTTTTGAGTGGGAATTATATAATTCCAAGAGACTAACTATACCTGTGCCGGGATCGAAAACCAAGCCTGCTGATAACAGTGGCCCGGCCTCATCCGGTGCGGATATTTCGAACAGAGTTGATAGCGCTAATGAGGCGTCCGAGATCTACAGGTTTGGTAATATATCGATCAAAGCCGGCCTGTTTGGCCTGGTCAATATCTGCCTGCATGGCATTGGCACTGATACCGAATACCGGGATCGAATGTGTGGCGGGATTGCTGCGGATGATTTTTAATAAATCAAATCCGGACATACCGGGCAGGTAGATATCAAGCAAAATCAGATCATAAAGCTGATTGTTGAGCAGCTCCAGACCCTGTTCTGCGGTTGTGGCAGTTGTCAGGGTCAGCTGGGCATGATTTTGCAGGGCCTGTTGTATGAGTCTGATATTGACCTCATTATCCTCGACGTAAAGAATGCTGAAGGTTTGCGGGCCGGCCTGTAACGCGGCGCTGTTGTTGACGTTGTGGTTACCTGTGGCGGATGATTCATGCGGCTGCTGATCGAGCAATGGCAGGGTTATCCAGAATGTTGTGCCTTCGTCCTCAGTACAGGAGAAGTCGATGTGGCCGCCCATACGTTCCATCAGGTTACGGGTGATGACAAGACCGATACCGGTACCTTCAATACCGGTGTTGTCGGCATCAATACGGCTAAAGGCCGTAAAAAGTTCATTCTGCCGCTCCTCAGGGATACCCATACCCTGGTCCTGAACGCTGATCAACATTTTGTCATTAGATAGTTCGGACCAAACCTTTATGTGGCCGTGTTTGCGATTATATTTAACGGCGTTGGATAGCAGGTTGAGCATGACCTGTTTGATCTTGGTCATGTCACCCATAAACGAAATATTTTTGGGTTGAGAAAACTCAATACTCAGACCATGTTCTGATACCAGAGGCATAATTAAATTTTCACAGGCAGTGAACAGGTCTCTGAGAGCGATGGGTTCGAGGCTAAGTTGCAATTTTCCAGATTCTATACGAGCCAGGTCAAGAATATCATTGATTAACTCCAGCAGGTGTTGGCCGGCATTCATGATTTCCTTAAGGCTCTGCTGATAGGATGGTGGTAATACCTTGTCGGTATCTACCTGTAGAATTTGTGTGAATCCGAGTATGGCATTCATGGGTGTTCTAAGTTCGTGGCTCATGCGGGAGAGGAATTCGGTTTTGGCATGGCTGGCCTTCTCTGCGACCTGCTTGGCCATTTTGAGATCCCGCATGTTTTGTTCTTCAGTCTGAGTCAATCTACGGGCATGGGTAATTACACCATAGGTAAGATCAAAGGGGCGCAGGAAATCGACAAGTTCTTCATCGTAACCCCCGCTGCGATTGGCCAGACCATACATTCCAACTATTTCATTACCATAATAGACGGGGATGCCGAGAAAGGCGTGGAGTGGAGGATGGCCATCGGGTAAACCGCCGCGGCGTGAATCATGGGCTGGGTCGTTAGCAATAACACAGGCACCAGTGTTGATAACCTCACCGAACAGGGTATCAAGGTTTGTAAATTTCATTCCCTGTGATGCATGTTCATCATAGATTTGTTGTGTCTCATGGTTCCATGCGATGTTGGTGATGGCATGGGTTTTCAAATAGGGTATGCCCGATTCATCGTGTAGTATTTCCCCTGTAAAACCATATTCACTACCGGTCAACTCGAGCAGGCCATCTAAAAGATTATCAGAGACAGCAGTAAAGTCATTGTTGGCGACATAGTCGATCATTCCCTGCCGCAACAGATCCAGCAAGGCCTGTTTTTCATGGAGCTGATCCTCAAGGAGTTTGCGGCGAGTGATATCGATAACCACGCCAAGCATGTGCGATGGTGTACCATCATCAGCGCGAGTTACATCGCCCTGCTCATGAACCCAGCGCACCTCACCATTAGGCCAGACGACGCGGTGTTCTATATCATACTCGGTATTATTTTCGACGCAGTTGTTAACGGCATCGATAACCTGCTGACGATCATCGGGATGGACGGCGTTGAGGAAATTATCATAGGTGGTTTCGAGATTACCTTCCGGGTAACCGAACAGCGGACCGATTCGCTCGGACCAGTAGAGTTCGCCACTATGTATGTCCCAGTCCCAGGTGCCGATGTTGGCGAAAATCTGGCTGCGGCGAAAACGGTTTTCACTACGCTCCAAAGTGATTTCGGTCTGTTTTTTATCATCAATATCAGTCCACGAGCCAACTATTTCGAGGATATTGCCGTTGTCATCCTTGAGCAGATGTAATTCGTCATGCACCCAGCGGTACTGACCATTCTTCATTTTGAAACGATAATCATGTTTGTGATAGACGCGTTCAATTAATTGCCGCAGTTGTTCGATGACGCCATTTTTATCGTTCGGGTGAATATGATCGATCCAGAAGGAGCTATTGTTGGTGAATTCCTCAGGTTCATAACCAAAATGTTCTTTTATATTTGGGCTGACATAGGTGGGGCTAAAATCCCCGCTGGGATGACAGGTATAGATCACCATGGGGCTGCTTTTCAGCAAAAATCCAAGTCGTTCATTGCTTGACTGGAGCGCCTGTGCCGCCATTTTCCGGTCAGTGATATCACGCGTGACACCAACAAAACCTCTTTGGCCCCCGATAGTAAGTGGGGCGATATTCAGCTCCAGCGGGAACAGTGTGCCGTCTTTTTTACGGCCTTCGAGGTCGCGGCCGCGATTAATGATACGTGGCGCATGTAATGTTGAGGCATCGGTGTATTGTTGATGTTGCTGTTGCTCACGTTCCGGCAATAATATCGCTACATTGTTACCGATGACATCACTGGCCTGATAACCAAAGATACGTTCTGCTGCCGGATTAAAGGTGACAATAAGACCCTGGCTATCAATAACGATAATACCTTCAGCGGTGTTACCGATGATCTCTCTGGTGTAGTCCTGGTTGAGCTCCATCTGGGTGATGAGTTCCTGCCGATGACCCAGGCGCAGAAACGAGATAAACAGGCCAATGCTGATAATTATTGCTATGGCAAGCAGCCAGATGATCAAATGATGATCGTGTTGACTGGCTAAAGTATGAGCGGAGGTTGAGGAATCGCTGACAGTAAATATGGTGCCGGCCATCATGATGTAATGAAGCGTGATAAAGGCAAGTGCTACCAGGCCGCCACTTAATATAATGTAATAAGACGGATGGCCTTTTTTTTGTCGTTGCTCGCTGTTGAATTTAAGGCGTAAGGCCAGCAACATGATGATCAACGACAATACAAAGGCTAGCATTATGGCAGGTGTTTGATATGTAACATGAGCATTCGTGTGAAGACTCATCATCCCGAAAAAGTGTGTCAGGCTGATGCCACCACAAATAATCAGGCCGCGGGCAAACAGGTTAATCGTGCGTAGATTATAATCATGGCTGGTTGTTGTTATCATGTGGCCGGTAAAGATGGCTGTTAACAGGGATAACAGGGTGGCCGAAACATCATGGCCGATCGTGATATCTATTTCCATGGCCAGCATGCCGAAGTAATGCATTGACCATAATCCCAGCCCCTGAATAATGCCAATACCAAATTGTAGTTTAAACAGGCTTTTGTAGTTGGCCTGATGCAGGAGTTTGGCGTCCAGTTGCATGGCCATGATAGGGCAGATAAAGGCCATGATGATGGACAATAACAGCGTATCCAGTGCATAACTGCTGGGTACAATGTATTCAACAATAGCGGTAGAGTCTTCCTGTAACATACGTTCCCTGTTATTTGCGGCGTTATGGCCGTGAATAAATACCTGGTTTGATAGGGTGTCTGGTTTTATATGCTACCTGCTACACGATTAAATACATATACCCACCTAGTCCATATCGGCACGAGCGGGCTAGTCCTTATGCTCGCGCAATAATTATTTAATGGTATTCTCTTGATGTTACTGTGGTCAGGATTTATCCCGCATCATGATCCACAGGGCAGGCAGCGTGGCAATTACCAGCATCAATGCGGCCGGGGCGGATAGTTCCAGCATTTCTTCGCTGGCCTCGATCCAGATGCGTACGGGCAGGGTGTCAAAACCGATGGGGCGTAATAACAGTGTTGCGGGTAATTCTTTCAGGGCATCGATAAATACCAACACCCAGGCGCTAATCATGCCCTTGCGCATCATGGGCAGGGTGATATGCCAAAGATTTTGCAGGGCATTGGCGCCGAGCACGCGGCCGGCCTGTTCGATTGACGGTGTCAATTGTTGTAATGCGGCCTCCTGGGACTGGATGGCCAGTGGCAGGAAACGAATAATCAGGGCAATGACCAGGGCCGCTAAAGTGCCATAAAGCAGCGGTAACTGTGCCAGAATAAAGGTTAATACACCCAGTGCGATCACAGGCCCGGGCAGGACAAAACCGATGCTTGATGATTGTAAGAGCGACAGGCTGAACAGGTTGCGACGCCGATGATGGAATAAGCCGACCGGCAGGGCGATAAATATTGCAATGGTTGCGGCGCTGATGGCCAGGATAATCGAGTTCACGGCGTATGACCAAAAGACCGGACCGATATTATCCATGGCTATGGCGCGGGCGCTCCAGCTCACCATCCAGGCCAGGGGCAGGAAAAAGGAGAACAGGGCGATAAGACCCAACCAGCCCCAAATTAACAGACATTCGCCGGGGCTTGCCTGTCTGGCAGGACGCTGTCGGCTATGTCCGCTGGCATAATAACGCTGGCGTTTACGGAAAAAACGTTCCAGGATCAGGAAAACCACCGCGAGCATGACCAGTACCAGGCTCAGGCCGGCCGCGGCATTGTAATCAAAGCGGCCGCTCATTTGCAGATAGATGCTCAGCGTGAAGGTCTGGTAGCGCAACATGCTGACGGCACCAAAATCGGACAATACATGTAAGGTGACCAGGGCCAGACCGGCCGCAATGGCGGGCCGCAGCAGGGGCCGGGTGATTTGCCAGAATATACTTAGTGAACCTGCCCCGTGGATACGGGCCGCTTCTTCGAGGTGGGGATTGGCCTGACTCAAGGCGCTGTGTACGAGTAAAAAAATATAGGGAAAGCTCGACATGGCCAGGATCAGGGTGACGCCGCCAATAGAGTAAATATCCGGGATGCTGCTGGCGGCCCCAAACAGGCTATGCCAGCTACGGCCGAGCCAGCCATCCGCTTCCAGCAGGTTGGTATAGATGTAGGCAAAAACATAGGTCGGTATCGTCAGCGGTAAAATCATTAACCACAGGGCGATATTACGACCGCTAAAACGGCGGCGAACGATGAGCCAGGCGGCCGAGATACCTAGGATTAATGTAGTGGCACCGACGAGTATGGCCAGAGACAGGGTATTCCATAACAGTTCGGGCAGGCGCGTACTCCATAAACCCAGCCAGCGCTGCGTTGGTAACTGGATGCTGCCATAGAAAACATACAATAAGGGAATGGCTGCCAGCAGGGCGATGACGGTGCTTAGACCCCCAAGAATGTTAATACGTTGCCATGACATAGCCTTCCCCCAGCCTATACCTGAAGAAATCGATGGTAAGATAAAATATCCAGGGTCACCCTGGCGGGCAGCGGGCTATGGCGAATATTCGCAAGGCTATACCCGGTCGGTATGAAAAGGCGGCCGAATTTTGTCACAGGATGTGAGTTCATGAATAAACCAGGGCTTCCTTAGGGCATACCTACTGCCTCAATCAGATCCAGCGTGTGATTACGCATTTGACCGAGTTTATACATTGGGACATCAGCAATCTTCAGTGTATTCAGGGCGGGGATCGCTAGGGCCGTTTTTACATCAGTGCGGGCCGGGTATTCGCGATTAACCTCTGAAAATAATTGTTGCCCTTCCCTGGATACAAGAAATGTCAGCAATTTTTCCAGTTGTACGCGTTTATTGCTGTATTTACTGATGGCGATACCGGCCACATTCCATGCCAGGCCAATGCCGCTGGCCTGTTGATCGGGCATCACAATGCGGATTGGGGCTTGTGGATGTTCATCCAGGTGGCGGTAAATATAGTAGTGATTGACCAGGCCAACGTCTAATTTGCCACTGGCAACTGCAGCGACGATTTTGCTGTGTTTATTGAAGACCTGGCCGTTGCTGTTGTCTTTTATTCCTTGTAGCCAGGCGCGGGTTTTTTCTTCGCCGGCGGCCAGTTGGTAAACTGTAGCGCCGGCGATAAAACTTTCATTGCTGCTGTTAGTGATGCCGAGGCGGCCTTTCAGTTGCGGCGCTGCCAGATCAAAAACTGATTTAATCGTGTTGGCTTGCGGGCTATTTTTATTGACAACGAGCACCCTGGCGCGTGCCGATAGACCCAGCCAGCGGGCGTTGGGAGAACGCAGGGTGGGTTTGATAACGTCGGCAATATCGGGCGAAATTTCTCCGAAAAACCCCATTTCCTCGCCAATTTGTAAGCTTCCGGCATCATTGCTCAGAAATGCATCGGCCTGGGTGCGGGGACCCTCAAGACGTAGTTTATTCAGTAGTGATGTGGCGCTGGAACTATGTAAGATGACCTTGATACCGGTTTTTTCCGTAAACCTGTCCATAACCGGGCGCACAAATTTGTCACTCCGGCCCGAATAAATGATCAGCTCATCATCTGCGGCGTGTAGGGGCGAGGCTAGTCCTGCCAGCATGATAAATGGTAGAAGGCGTAAAAAAACACGGCAGTTTACTGAGAAATATCTATTGTTCATTCCATATCCTTACACAAAAAATTTCATTGAAACCATTATGGTTATTGCGTAATGATAATCATTCTCATTTACGATTGCAATCATTTTGCTCTGAGGCTGGGTACTTAATTGCAGGTCGGGGCGGGTAGCGTAACGCTAGGTATTTTTAGCCTTGCTGAGCTTTTCTTCAAGATAATGAATGTTGGCACCACCCTGGCGGAAGGCCGCATCATGCATGATGTCGAGCTGTAATGGAGTATTGGTGCGAATACCTTCTATGACCAGTTCGGTTAGGGCCGTGCGCATACGCAGGATGGCCGTATCACGATCGTCACCATAGGCAATCACCTTGGCGATCATCGAATCATAATAAGGGGGCACCATGTAGCCGCTGTATAGATGTGAATCAACACGAATCCCGGGACCGCCGGGCGGGTGGTAATGTCTGACAGTTCCCGGTGACGGGGTAAAGCTGACCGGGTCTTCAGCATTGATGCGGCATTCAATTGCATGGCCGCGCAGGATGATATCGCTCTGTTCATAGGACAGTTTCTCACCGGCGGCAATACGTAACTGTTCCTTGACCAGATCGATGCCCGTAATCCACTCTGTGACTGGATGTTCGACCTGCAGGCGTGTATTCATTTCTATGAAATAAAATTCGCCGTCCTGATAAAGGAACTCAAAGGTACCGGCACCACGGTAACCGATTTCCCGGCAGGCGTTGGCACACAAGCTGCCAATACGGTTTCTTTGCTCCTCTGTAATGCCCGGCGCTGGCGCCTCTTCAACGACCTTTTGGTGGCGTCGCTGCATGGAGCAATCACGTTCGCCAAGATGAATAGCGTTACCATGCTCGTCGGCTAAAACCTGAATTTCAACATGGCGCGGGTTGCCCAGAAACTTTTCCATATATACCGTATCGTTACCGAAGGCAGCACCGGCTTCAGAGCGTGTCATGGAGATAGAATCGATCAGTGTGGCGTCAGTATGTACTACGCGCATACCACGACCGCCGCCGCCGCCGGATGCCTTGATAATAACCGGGTAACCGATGCTGCGGGCCATGGCCAGGTTGCGATCAGGGTCGTCGCCGAGCGGGCCATCCGAGCCAGGGATACACGGAACGCCAGCCGCCTTCATGGCCTCGATCGCGGCAATCTTGTCTCCCATCTGGCGGATAGTATCACCGCGTGGGCCAATAAAGGTGAAGCCGGATTGCTCAACACGATCAGCAAAGTCGGCATTTTCTGAGAGAAAGCCGTAACCGGGGTGGATGGCCGAGGCGTCAGTGACTTCGGCGGCGCTGATGAGTGCAGGTATGTTCAAATAACTGTCGACTGAAGCCGGTGGGCCTATACAGACAGACTCATTGGCAAGCCGGACATGGATCAGGTCGCGATCGGCCGTAGAATGTACGGCAACGGTTTTTATACCCAGTTCATGGCAGGCGCGTAATATTCGCAGCCCGATTTCACCACGATTTGCGATGACAACTTTATCAAACATGATATTAGCCTATAACAAATAATGGCTGATTGTATTCAATGGGTTGACCATTCTCGACCAGGATAGCGACGACTGTGCCACCTTTGTCTGATTCGATTTGATTTAACATCTTCATAGCTTCGATGATACACAGCGTGTCACCACTGCCAATACTTTGGCCGACTTCGACAAAGGCTTTGGCACCGGGCGCCGAGGCACGATAGAAGGTGCCTACCATGGGCGCCTTGATCACATGACCTTCAGGCAGGGCCTTGTCAGTGCTAGCCGCCACCGTCTCACTGCTTGCTGCGGGTGCAGCAGCGGCTGGTGCCGGTGCCGCCATGTATTGCGGCATGGGTGCTGTTTTGCTATTGCGGCTGATGCGTAAGGACTCTTCGCCTTCGTGTACCTCGATCTCGGCCAGATCAGACTCTTCAAGCATTTCTATCAGTTTTTTTATTTTTCGTATGTCCATGATAACAATCTACTTTGAATGATTAATATTACTGCAGTCGCTGCATGACAGCCTGCAGGGCAAGTTCATAAGCTATGGGCCCAAGACCGCTGATAACACCGGCAGCGATATCGGAGAAATAAGAGTGACTGCGAAATTCCTCGCGGCCATGAATATTGGATAGATGGACTTCTATAAACGGTATTGCAACGGCAGACAGCGCATCGCGCAAGGCAACACTGGTATGGGTAAAGGCCGCAGGGTTGATAATAATGAACTGACAGCCTTTGCCTTTGGCCGCCTGGATGTGGTCTACGAGTTCATGTTCGGCATTGCTCTGATAGCAGGACAGCTCATGACCCTGAGCCCTGGCCAGCTGAACCAGCTTGTTGTTGATCTGATCCAGTGAATTATGGCCGTAGTGGTTTGGCTCACGTTCACCGAGCAGGTTTAGATTGGGGCCGTTAAGAACCAGTATAGACGCCATTGTTGTTATTATGTCGTTAAAATATGCGAACCCGAATTAATTGAGTAATAACGTCTGCATGTCGAATGGGCAAAGGTTATTTTATCGGGATAATGCCCTTTTCGAGACTGGATGTCTAGCAATAAGGGCACAATTAAGACAATTAGACGACGTTAGGCGGAGATTGCTAGAGCCATAGGGTCAATTTTTGGCCTTGATGAGGCGATTGAGGACGGTTTCGAGCTCGTCACGGTCAATGGCACCAAAATGATGGTAAGACAGCCGTCCATGTTTATCGATTATCACCGTATAGGGTAATATGCCGGTGTCATTGCCATAATCGACGGCAACGGGGATGGCATCGTCGTCTCCAATCAGCAGCGGGTAGTTGATTTCTATGCCCGTACGTTCCAGAAAGGTTTCGACGGTGGCGCGATCATCAACTGCCACACCGATGAACTTGACACCATTGGTGGCCATAGTGCGCTGAACATCAACGAACATGGGGATTTCCTGTAAACATGGCCGGCACCAGGTGGCCCAGAAATTGAGCACAATGGTTTGACCATCCCACTCGCTGAGTTCACGCGGCACACCGATCATGTCTTTGAGCGTAAAATCCGGGCGCCGTTGACCTTTTTCCGGGCCGGAGACCAGCGATTGTTCCCCCGTATCGGTGTTTGTAGTGACCGTATCCTGTTGTAATTGTTTTTTATACCAGGTGTTGTAGGCCAGTGCGGCGGTGCCAAACAGGATGATCACCAGGATGATCCAGTTACTTTGTTTATTCATGCCTTGTTAGTTTCTCATGGGTAAGTCGCCCGGATATGAGCGTGAAAGGCGTCGGCTTCCAGAAAACCGATTAAGCGCCGGTGTTTGATCTCGCGACCCTGGTTATCAAAAAACAGGATGGCCGGTGGGCCGAATAAGCCAAACTGTTTTAGCAAGGCCTGGTCCGCGACATCATTGGCGGTGACATCGGCCTGAAGTAACTGCACATTGGACAGGGCCTGTATGACATTGGGGTTAGTAAAGGTCGCCTTTTCCAGTTTTTTACAATCGATACACCAGTCGGCATAAAAGTCGAGCATAACAACCTGATCGCGCCGGGTGGCGTTGCTGATAGCGGCCTTGAGGCTGGCAGGTCCTTTGACCGCTGTAAAACTGACATGTTCATTGGTCGCGGATGAGTTACGCAGCCCTTTTAGTGGCTGGAATATGTCATCACCACCAGCGGCCGCGCCGATGATGAGAATGGCGCCATAGATCAGCAATACCAGCCCGCCTGCCTTCCACAGTTTTTGCCAGCCACTGGCCTCGGGTTCGAGGCGTGCCAGCGCGCCCATATTAAGGGCACTGCCAAACAGTAACGCGGCCCATAACAATAGTGTGACTGGGCCGGGCAGGATACGTTCCAGCATCCAGATGGCCATGCCCAGCAATAACACACCAAATACGGCCTTGATGGTTGTCATCCAGGGGCCGACGCGTGGCAGCAGCCTGCCTGCCGATGTACCTATGACCAGCAGCGGCAGTCCCATACCCAAACTCATCATGAACAGGGAAAAACCACCCAGCCAGGCGTCGCCACTCAGGCCTATATATATAAGTACACCGGCCAGTGGCGCGGCGATGCAGGGGCCGACGATCAGGGCAGATAAACCTCCCATGATGGCCACGCCAATATATTTTCCCTGCTGCTGCTTGTTGCTCATCTCATTGAGCCGGGATTGCCAGCGTTGTGGGAGCTGGAGCTCGTAAAAACCGAACATCGACAGGGCCAGCGCAATAAAGACCAGGCTGAAGGTGATAAGAACCCAGGGATTTTGAAAGGTGATTTGCAGGTTTTCGCCGAACAGGCCGGCGATGACACCAGCTGCTGTATACGTCAGGGCCATGGCCAGCACATAAACCAGTGACAGGGTAAAGGCCCGCCGGGTGGAGATATTTTTACCCTGACCAACAATGATGCTGGAAAGAATGGGGATCATGGGCAATACACAGGGGGTGAAGGCCAGTAACAGGCCGATGCCAAACAGGCTCAGGGCTGTCAACAGGGCGTGGTCGCTACCCAGTAGCTCGGCAATACGATCCTGTTCCGACAGCGGCTGACTGTTGCGGGTCTGTGTTTGAGGGGTTGCTGATAGTCTGGCAGGCGGTAGTGTTAACTCAAGCTGTTTGTTAACAGGCGGGTAACAGAAACCTGCTTCGGCGCAGCCCTGGTAGGCAATATCCAGTTTTATGGGCAGGGCATTGGCGGGGTCCTGGCGCAGTATGGCTAATGTGACCTCGGCCTGTTCGTAATAAACCTCCATACGGCCGAAATATTCATCCTGTTTGACCTTTCCTGGGGATGATTGCAGCTCGCCCAGCTGCAGATCCGCAGGAGCCAGGGCCGTGACCTGAATTTTGTCGCGGTACAGGTAATAACCCTCGGCGATATCCCAACGCAGTAGCAGGGTCTGGGCATCCGGGGTGTCAACGCTGAGGATGTAGGCCTGGTCAGCCGGCAGAAATGTGCCCTGATTACTGCTGAAGCGATCCAGCCCCAGTCGTTGTCCCAGTGACTGACCCAGCGTACCGATCTTGTCAAACAGGCCGGCATCTTTTTGCCCGGTTGTTGTGCCCGGGGCTGGCAGGCTAAAAAGAACTTCTTCGCTGTGTGGGGCATAACATACACCGCGATCGGCGCAACCCTGGGACATGGTTTTTAGTCTGAGCGTTTCGATATTCTTATCGGTCCTGACGATGGGGATGGTGATATCCACCTGGCCACGAAAAACCAGCATGCGGCCAAACGTCGGATCTTCTTTGTATTCACCCCCGGGAAACAGGGTTTGTCCCAGGGCGATGCCGGGGGTGAGAGATTCAAAGACAAATTTGTCCCGGTACAGGTAATAGCCATCGGCGATGTCCCAGCGTAGATGTACCATGTCGGCATCGGCTGGCTGATGATCGGTGCGAAAGGCCTGCTCCTGTGGCAGCAGGGGTTCCAGGGCGATGGCGGTTGCAGGTAGCAGCAGTAGCAGGCACAGCAGCGACAAGGCAGCAAATAACAATTGCCGGCCGCAGGGATCTATAATCAGGGATTTCTGGGTTTTGATTAACATCGTCAGGCGTGCTGCAGTGATTGTGGGCTTATGATACCAGTGTTGGCCAGTTTTTCAGACTAGCAGGTTGTTGAAAAGCTCTCAGACGGCGCAATCCTGCGTTGGAAATCGCCTCAAAATGCTCGTTTACAACGTGTAAACTCCACTTCTACACCCATTTTCCGCCTTGCATTTGCCTGAGACCTTTTCAACGATTGCTAGCTACCCTACCTCCTTGGGGTGTGATTGCTGGTCAATCCAGTCCAGATACTCGGGCAGGCCCTTGTCGATAGGGATGACGATGACCTCGGGCAGCTCATAGGGATGGTGTTCTCGTATTATGGCCTCGATGTCCGCATAGGCAGTGGCGCAGGCCTTGATGAGCAATAGTTGTTCAGAGTCAATATGTCGTTGATTCTGCCAGCAATACACCGAGCGAATACCGGGCAGGATATTGACGCAGGCCGCCAGCCCGTTATCTACCAGCTGTGTTGCAAGGGCCTCTGCTGTTTCCATATCCGGACATGTGTTCAGGATCAGCTGGTATGTATTCATGAGTCATGCAGCAGTTTTTATCGGTTTAAGCCTAGCATCTATCTGATTTTAAAACAATAACCCATATGGGTTATATCCATATCGAAGTATTGTGAACTATAATCAAGTGTAAGTTGTTGCTTTTATAAAACAAGCCTGTCGTCCTTCCAGGCTAGAAATATAGTTTAATAAATACAATAAAAAATCAGCCATTTTATACGCTATGTGATGTAGATGTACTAAACAAGGCCTATTAGATTAACAATTCTATATACATGCGCGAACAGCGTTAAAAAGTCATATGAGAACAGGTTGCTGAAGTGTTCAGAATCTTTAATCACTATGTGCCCAAGTCATACTTTATCCTGCTAATCATCGAAGGATTGATGTTTTACGGGTCTATATATGCTGGGGCGTACATTCGTTTTTCCTCGCTTGATGATGCAATACATAACGTGGGCGAGTTGTGGCCGAGGGCCGTGGTTTATTTGTTTATATTTTTATGCACAATGACGGCGATGGGCATGTATGATCGCCATTCACGCGATAGACTCAGTTATATCCTCTTACGAATCAGCATAGCCTTTTTTGTGGCATTGATGATGGTCAGCCTGATATTTTATATTTTTCCAGACCTGTACATCGGTCGTGGCGTGCTGTCGATTGCCACTGCGCTGGCATTCGTGACAGTCATCAGCGGGCGATGTATCTTCAATAGAACGAATGACACGAATAACCGCCGCGTTCTGGTTCTCGGGGCGGGGCGCAAGGGGGCGATGCTGGATAAGCTGCTACGGCGAAAAACTGATCGTCGGGGTACGGACATAGTGGGTTATGTCGCGCTGGCGGGCGAGGTGGCGGTGAATGAGGATAAGGTCATCAATTATGATGGCTCACTCAAAAAACTCGTGGATCAATACAAAATCGACGAGATAGTAATGGCGGTCGACGAGCGCCGCAGTTCGTTTCCGCTTGACGATATTGTTGACTGCAGGATGCAGGGGGTTATGGTGTCAGACTTTCTCAGTTTTGTTGAAAGAATGACGTGTAAGGTGCTGGTAAACGAGCTGGATCCAAGTTGGCTGCTGTTTTCGGAGGGGTTCAGGTTCAATATGATCAATGATGGCCTGAAGCGTGCCCTTGATCTTATTATCAGTAGCCTGTTGCTGGTGATATTGTCACCACTCATGCTAATCGTTGCATTACTCATCCTGACAGAAGACCGGGGTGGCATTACCTTTTGCCAGCAGCGAGTGGGATTCAATGGGCGGGTCTTTACGATCTACAAGCTGAGAAGTATGCGGGCAGATGCGGAGTCTGGTGAGGCTGCACAATGGGCCGATAAAGAGGATCGGCGGGTTACCTGGGTCGGACGGTTTATACGAAAATTCAGGATCGATGAATTGCCGCAATTGATCAATGTTATCAAGGGCGATATGAGCTTTGTCGGGCCGCGGCCAGAACGCCCTGAATTTGTAAATGATCTAAAGCAGCAAATACCCTATTTTATTGAGCGACATCGGGTAAAGCCGGGTATTACAGGTTGGGCGCAGATCTGTTATCCCTATGGCGCATCGGTGCAGGATTCGCAGGCCAAGCTGGAGTATGACCTTTACTACGTAAAGCATTACAGCCTGTTCCTGGATATGGTCATTATATTTCAGACCCTCCAGGTCGTCCTGTTTGGCAAAGGTGCGCGCTAAGGCGCTCAGCCCCACAGCAACATGATTGCCAATCGATATGATTATTAGAATCGAGCAACATAATCCCAGAAATAATGCAGGCATATGAATTTAGCCCTTCTTGGTTATGCAAGCGCAGCCGTTGCTTATGTCATGCTGGTTGCCCTGTTGTAAAGCAGTTGGCGTGGACGGGTTCAGGCGGGGCTGCCGCCTGTTATGGTGACGTTGATATGGGCGGAACAGGACAAAGGGTTTCAGGGAACGTAAGGATGTGCAAAAGCTGGTAGGAACATTGGTGTTTGAGTAACTGGCTGCCAGGATTTGACATGAGCGGCAGTAGTTGCTGTACGGTAATATAAAGCGAGCGAAAGAATAATGGTGTAGGGTGGGTTATGTGACCATGAAACCCCAAATTACTTTCTGCGGGTTAAGTCCGCCTCAGTCAGGTTGAGAGGGCTTTTATGTCGATAGTGTCCAGGTATAAACAATGGTGCGTCAAAATATTGGCTACATTGTTGTAACTAACTGATATTTTAGGTAATATATCTTCTGCGCCAAGACACCCAATATGAAGGCGGTGCTGATGTTAAAGATTATAAATCACGATTATCTAATGGTACAAAAGGCTGGCAAGAGATGCGAGTTATGACAATGATCAGGCTATCCATGTTGAGTATTATGCTGCTTTTGACAGCTTGCGCGCCTATTCTGCCCGGTGATACGACCAGGCATATAACATTACCTGAATTAGATGAGACCTTTTCGAATCGCGTTTCAAGTAGTTACCTGATAGGACCTGGGGACAGCCTGAGTGTATTTGTCTGGGGTAATCCAGATCTGTCTGCATCAGTCCCTGTGCGCCCTGATGGAAAGATTACAACGCCATTGGTAGAGGATGTGGAGGCCAGTGGTAAAACCCCGACACAGCTGGCGCGTGATATGGAGCAACGGCTGTCAAGATACGTCAAGAATCCCGTTGTTACAGTGACAGTGAGTAGTTTTATTGGTCGCTATAGTGAACAGGTGCGGGTCATTGGCGAAGCAGCCAAGCCGCAAGCGTTAAACTATCGCGAGAACATGACGGTACTTGATGTGCTCATAGAGGTGGGTGGCCTGACAGAATATGCGGCTGGCAACCGGGCAAAAATTGTACGGGTCGTAAACGGAGAGCAAAAGAAAATTCGAGCCAGACTCTACGACCTGATAAAAAAAGGCGATATTTCAGCCAATATAACCATGAAGCCGGGTGATATCCTGATTATTCCGGAATCATGGTTTTAGGCGCTCCGCAAGGGTAGGCAAGGCAAATGCATGAAGCTATTGATCAGGTATTAATCAATATGCGCGGAATGTGGCGTTACCGCTGGCTTGCTGTAGGCACTGCATGGCTGATTGCACTGGCAGGATGGGTATACGTGCATAACTTGCCGGATAAATTTGAGGCAAGTGCGCGCGTTTATATCGATTCCGATTCAGTGTTGAGGCCGTTATTGAAGGGCCTGGCAGTGGAAACCGATGTTGAACAACAACTGAAATTAATGACCAAAACGCTACTCAGTCGCCCTAATATTGAAAAAATCATTCGTATGACAGATATGGATATTAAGGCCAAAACACCAGGTCAAATGATGTCAATGATATCCAGTCTGAGTGCATCCATTAAAATTGATAAATTATCACGTGAACGGGATATTAACCTTTACCAGATTAACTATATGAATAGTGATAGGGCTATGGCGAAAGCCGTGGTTCAATCACTGCTAGATATACTACTGGAGAACAGCCAGGGCGATAAGAGAGAGGGTTCTGATTCGGCCAGAGCATTTCTGGAAGATCAAATAAGAGACTACGAGGCGCGGCTGGTAGCGGCAGAAGATAGATTGACAAAGTTCAAGCAGAACAATGTCGGGGTGCTGCCGGGCCAGGAAGGCGGGTATTACCAACGCCTGGAAAGACAAAAGCAGCTCCTTGAACAGGCATTGCTGGAATTAAGGGAAGCGCAAGATAGAAAAGATATGGCGCAGCAGCAAATAGAAGAACTGATCGTCAAGGGGAAATTACCGTCAGCTGGTGGGGGGGCAATTAGTTCACCTGAGGAATCAAGAATTTTAATTCTGCAGACAAAGCTGGATGAAATGCTGTTGCAATATACAGATTATCACCCGAGTGTACAGGAATTGAAACAGAAGATTGAAACACTGAAAAGGCAGCAGGATGAGAACGCTGCCAGAAATGTGAGCAATGGTAATGGCTGGCTGAGTAATAACAAAATGTATCAGGAGCTGAAGCTGGTTGAGGCTAGTGAAGAAGCGAATGTCGCTGCCTTGAAAAGCAGGGTGGCGGAATATAGAAAACGTATACAAAAACTTCAGACACAAATAGGAACCATGCCAGAAATAGAGGCGGAGCTTAAAAAGCTGGATCGCGATTATATGATCAACAAAAATAATTACGATACGCTTATCTCACGCCGGGAATCAGCAAGCCTTGCATCGCGTGCAGAACAGGCTGGAGACACCATTCAATTCAAGATTATTGACCCGCCGTGGGTGCCGTATACTTCATCCGAGCCAAAGCGACTGCTATTAAGCAGTCTGGCCCTGTTGTTGGCAATAGGTGGCGGATTAGGCCTGGTATTCCTGATCGCTGAAATGAATCCGACGATATATGATCGTAAAATGCTACAGAAACTGACGGGCGTACCGGTATGGGGCGGCGTATCACTGGTGCTGACAGATGCAGAACAAAGCTCGGGAAGACGGGAGACAATCCTGTTGATAACTACACTGGCATTGCTGATTGTGGCATATGGATTGGTGATGTTTTATGAGATGCAAAAGTCCGGAATGCTCCCCGGTCTATCCAAACTAACGGGTGGTTGATATGAGCAGTATAGAGCGGGCAATGGAAGAGCTTAAAAAGAAAGGTGTTAGCAGACACCGGCAACTGGATAATGGGGCTATGGACAAGAAAGCAACAATAGCCGGAAGTTGTCCAGATACAGATATCATTAAAAAATGCTCTTTCCAGGAGATGTTAAAGCCTGGTGGATTCCTGCTGCCTGAGATGAAGGATACGATCCAGCTGGATGAATATAGACAGATAAAGCGGCCACTGCTAATAAATGCGTTTGGCAAGTGTGCGGCACGGGAAGAGCGTGCCAATCTTGTCATGATAACAAGCTCGGTAGCTGGTGAAGGAAAAACATATACAACAATAAATCTGGCATTATCGATGGCGATGGAGCGGGATACGACGGTATTGATAATTGATGGCGATAATATCAGGGCCTCACTGACACGCTCACTTGGGCTTGATGGTTCAATAGGGCTGATAGAGTTGCTGACTGATGAAAACCTCAGTGTTGAAGACACCATTATTAAAACAGATATACCCAAGCTCTCAGTCATTCCGTCCGGAAAAATGAACGCCTATTCGACGGAACTGTATGCCAGTGAAAAAATGGAGCAACTGCTCAAAGAGCTGGCCGAGCGCTATAATGACAGAATAATTCTATTTGATTCTCCACCCCTGCTACAGACCAGCCAAACAAAGGTTCTGTCGCAACATGTCGGCCAGATATTGGTAGTTGTTGAAGAAGGGAAAACCCCACAAAAAGCTGTAGCAGAGGCGGTTGGTCTGCTAGAGCAAAATAAAATCATCGGGACAGTAATAAATAAGCGCAGGTATCGAAGCAGCGGTGACTACTATGGTGGTTATTATGGCGGGCAGGATCTGTCCCAGGACCAGAAATAATAAACTAGATTTTATGTTATTTATTATATGGAATGGAATCGGTATTAGGGCTCAGTCGATTGTTAATAAATAGTAGCCGTTGTGTTATGGAAAGCACTGTATCATGGCATATAAGGTAAGCAGCTCTGCCGCTAATCAAGGTATTGATGAAATTATAACATACATGCCATCAGCACCCGCACAAAGCATAGCTGTTATCGCCCGCCGGGTTGCATTCTGTGCTGCACTTGTAAGCAGTCAGGTGTGTTTGTCTCCGATAGCCACTGCCTCAGAGATTAAGATGGAGCCATCAGTAGAGCTACTAGCTAGTTACAGTGACAACGTAAATCTGGCGACAGGCGGGCTGAAGAGAGACGAATGGATTGCCCAGATTAACCCGGCGGTGTCGCTTAATGCCCATGGCAACAAGGCGCATGCAGACATTGTCTATAAGATGCAAAATATCATTTATACCAGCGAATTATTTAATAATGGTGAGGAAAGTAGCCGAATCTTCCATCAGCTTAATGCCGATGGCAAGCTTGATATAGTTAAAGACAAGGCGGGAGCAACCGTGTCAGCAGACTACTACCAGGTTAATAGACCGGATACGGATATCAGGGTATTTGACAATCTTGCAGCTGACAATTATATGATCAATACGGCCCATTTATCATTAAGCCCATACGCGGCCTATCAATACGGCGATTACAGTGATATCTATCTGCAATATACCTATAGCCGGTTTGACTATTCTGGAGCAAATTACCTGGATGGTGAAAACAATGAAATCCATTTATCTATAGGGAGTGGTACAAGGTTCGACCGGATTTCGTGGCTGCTTGATAGCCGCTATAAGAAAACAAACTATTTTCTACAGCCTGATGTTAGTCTCCGCAGGGTGCAGATAAAGACGGCATATAAGGCCGCAGAAAGTGTTTCACTATTAGCAAATGCCGGATATGATTCAAATAAATATGAGCGCCAGGATAGCAGGGCATCTGCGGATGGAAAGTATTGGACAGCAGGTGTTGCATGGCAACCGCTCAGACGAGTCAAGATAAATGTCCTAAAAGGCAAGCGTTACTATGGAAATACAGCGTCCTATTTAGTTAGTTACTATACGCGAAGAAGCCAGTTGCTTGTGTTATATCAGGACGATGTTATGACCGGGCAAGATGATCCTAGTAATATTTCTACTGATGGGGGCTGGTTGGACCAGAGTGACGATGTTCCGGTAATAAAGCAGGATGATGGAGACCTGTCTGATTATCCGGTAATAAAGCAGGATGGCGGTGATCTGTCTGATTATTATGACCTGGTGAATCTACAGGTGACCACAGAGGCGTACATAAGGAAGCGTTCCAGGTTAGATTATTCATTACGCGTAAGAAAAAACACATTCAGAGTTAATGCGATATATGACCATAACCTTTACCAGGTTTCAGGCGATACAGAGCGAATATTAAATGGACGAGGATCATGGCAACTGAGGTTGTCTGAGAATTCAAGCGTACTATTTAGTGAATATGGGCAATATATAAAATATAGAGATGGAAAATCTAAAGGATTTACCCAGAGATTCAGTTTGGAGCTGGAAAGAAGGATTAATATGAATATGACCGGCAGGGCGTCCTATCAATTTACCGGCCGCTATGCGAGTAGTGGGCTATCTGAATATGAACAGAATTATATTGAGCTCGGCCTCGGCATGAAGTTTTAAAGGTAGGTATACGATGTATCAGGCCTTCTATCAATTATTGGATAAACCTTTCAAGCTTACACCCGACGTAAAATTCTTTTATTCCAGTCATGGGCATAAGCGGGCCTTATCATACCTTCAATATGGTATTGCGCAGGCGGAAGGCTTTGTAGTTATAACCGGCGATATCGGCTCAGGAAAAACAACATTAATACAGGAGTTACTTAGTTATCTCGAGAAGGATAAACATATTGTAGTTACGATATCCTCAACGAACCTTGGCCCGGATGAGCTTATCGGCATGATCGCCGCATCACTCAATCTGGAATATGACACGGAGCTTAAGGTAAAGCTGCTCAAGACGATAGAGAAATATGTCGTAGCTTCTGCCTCGGAGGACAAGCGTATCCTTATAATTGTCGATGAAGCACAGAATCTTCCAGTTGAGTCACTGGAGGAGTTGCGTATGCTGTCGAATATACAGGTAGCAGGCGCGAGTGCTTTACAGATTATGCTTCTTGGCCAGCCTGAACTATCGACGATTCTCAATAAAAATAATTTGCATCAGTTAAAGCAGCGTATCATTGCATCTTATCATTTAAGCCCAATGAGCAGAGATGAAACAGAAGGTTATATCAATTATCGCCTCGAACTGGCCGGGCGTAATACTACGCTGCTGTTTACTATTGGGGCATATGATGCAATCTTCAAATATACAGGTGGTGTGCCAAGGTTAATAAACATTTTCTGCGATCGGCTTCTGTTGTTCGGTTATCTTGAAAAAATTCATGCCTTTGAAAAACACCACGTAGAAAGTGTTGTTAGTGAGATAGAAAAGGAGTCTCTGGTTTCTACTCGTGGCAGTGGTGTAAGTGCGGGGCCAGTAAATACAGTAAGCAATGACGCATATAGCCTGCTCGAAGGCAGGATAGATCGCCTTGAATCAAAAATGAACTTTATTACTGACCTTATAAAAAGAATGTTAAATATTAGGAAATCTGGAGAGAGTTGATAGGCAGATATGAAGAAGCTACCATAGTATAAGGTGCAGATGTGATGCCGCTTCAGCTATCAGTTTACACGGGCTAATTGTCTATGATAACTAACATCATGACGGTCGATGTCGAAGATTATTTCCAGGTGTCAGCCTTCGAGGATACCATTGACCGATCCAGCTGGGAATCAATAGCCTGTCGTGTGGAATATAATACACACCATGTGCTGGATATGTTTGCCAGATCAAATGTCAAGGCAACATTCTTTGTCCTGGCATGGGTTGCGGAACGCTATCCTGCTCTCATTAAACGGATCGTTGCAGATGGCCATGAACTGGCCAATCATGGTTATGATCATAAACGTGTGACGCAGTTGACACCTGATGAGTTCAGGAGCGACATCATTAAAAGCAAAAAAATACTCGAAGACACTGGGTCAGTCGATGTAAATGGTTATCGCGCACCCAGCTATTCAATTGTAGAAAGTAACCTATGGGCGCACGAGGTTCTTTCTGAGTGTGGTTTTAGTTATAGTTCCAGTGTCTATCCAGTTAAACACGATTTATATGGCATCCCTGATGCGCCAAGATTCAAATATCAAAGCCATGCAAATGGGCTGGTAGAATTTCCTATTTGTACCACACGAATATTAGGCCGCAACCTGCCTTGTGGCGGAGGTGGTTTTTTCAGGTTATATCCCTACTGGATGTCGCAGTGGGCAATTAACCGTGTAAATCGTATAGATCAACAACCCTGCATTTTTTATTTTCATCCATGGGAAATCGACCCAGACCAGCCAAAGCAGCCGAATATATCGGCTAAAACACAATTCAGGCATTATTTGAATCTGAATAAAATGGAATCACGGTTAGAAAATCTGATGACCCAGTTTGAGTGGACCAGGATGGATACACTATTATGATGGGGGTAGATATGGTATGGAGGACACTTAGCCAGACATTTATGAGAACTCTGAAAATCATGCGCCAGAAGCTTCCGCTCCATGTATTTATGTCATTTAGTTATCTAATAAGTACGTTAATATTTCTGGTAACTTTCAGCTTTATCCCGGAAAGCACTAATTTATCTTTGTACATTGTAGGCCGAGACTGGAATATAATTCATATCCCGTCTTATATGATATTGACTTCAGCAATCTATTCGGTACTGCTTGCCTACTATATAAGCTGGCCGAGAAGTATTATTTTAAGTTCGCTGTTGGCTACATTAACAGGCGTAATCATCGAAGTAATACAACATTTCACCGGGCGCACTATGAGCTGGGATGATTTCTTGTTAAATGAAATAGGAATTATTGTGGCGGGAATAGCAATTCATGCCTGGGGCCTAAAGAAGTCAGTCGTCAGATTTAGTGAATACAGATAATGAAAATTTGTTTTTTGGATGGAGATAATGAGAAGTCATGGGATGACTATGTCAATCAGCATGACCAAGCTTCAATCTATCATCTGAGCCAGTGGCGACACCTCATTAATCAGCAATTCGGGCACAATGCTGAATATTTATACGCTAAACAAGTCAATGATGGTGCAATTGTTGGTGTATTACCCTTGATACAGCTAAAAAGCCGATTGTTTGGTAATTTTATGGTCTCTATGCCCTATTTTAACTATGGCGGTGCATTGGCCGATTCATCTCCAGTTGAAGTAGCATTGATGGAATATGCATGTGAGCGCGCAAAAGATTTAGGCGTGGATCATATAGAGTTTAGAGATATGGTTTCGCGTGGTGATAGATGGCCAGTCCGGGTGGATAAGGTAGCTATGATTCTGGAATTTCCGGAAACAGCTGATATGTTATGGCAAATGCTTGGTGCTAAGCGTAGGGCACAGATTAAACGCCCTTTAAGAGAGGGTATGGAGGTCGTGGTAGGCGGGGATGATTTATTGGATGAATTTTATGAGGTGTTCGCACGAAATATGAGGGATCTTGGAACACCGGTGTATGGAAAAAGTTTTTTTTTAGCGATACTCAAAGCATTTTACACAACAAGTCATATTGTCATTATTAGGCATAATAATTGTGCAGTCGCAGCCGGGTTTCTCCTTGGTTGGCGAAGCAGACTGGAAATACCCTGGGCCTCAACATTGAGATCGGCCAACCCATTAGGTGTTAATATGCTGCTGTATTGGGAGGTGCTAAAATTGGCTATTGAAAAGGGCTACAAATCATTCGATTTTGGAAGGTCTACGATTGATAGTGGAACCTTTAGATTTAAGAA
>Ga0316190_10000501_pt1 | contig 27132 bp, 20 predicted proteins | sample Eddworburrow2_MG_FD_204929 | JGI IMG/M metagenome (GOLD analysis project Ga0316190, IMG submission 204929) | Coastal sediment microbial communities from Maine, United States - Eddy worm burrow 2 | ecosystem: Environmental > Aquatic > Marine > Coastal > Sediment | place: USA: Maine | collected... | reverse complement strand
TCCCGGGTCATCATCACGTTGCGCCCGCTGCCCTCACGGATCACGCCGTTCATGGCTTCAAACACCTGCTCGGCCCGCTCATGGCGCCCGGCGCCCAAAAAGGCCATCAGGGCGTGGTAGTCGTTGAAGGCGTAGAAACCCGCCTCTTCGTCGATTTTCTTCTCCCAGTCGTCAGCCGCCTTCTGGAATCGGTCACCGGTGTCGATCCCGAGCAAGTGAAGCCGCCACAGCATGGCGGTCACATCCACCAGTTGCAGGGCGTACTCCGCCGGCTCCGGATGGATTTCCCGATCGAAGATCTCGAACATCCCGTCATAGCGCTGCTGCTCCAGGTAGTACAGGGCGAGATGCCACCAGTTGTGGAACGCTAAGCCGTTGTCCGGTGCCCAATCCTGTTGACGGGTCTCCATCCAGTAAATGCCGTCCTCGGTGCGACCCTGCATTTCCATCACATGGGCTCCCGCATGCACCGCCCAGCCATCCCGCGGTTCGATGTCCAACGCCTGACGGGCCGTTTCTTCCGCTTCCCGATACTGGTTGCACTCTTCAAGTCCGAAGGCGTGCATGCCCAGGATGTATGAGTAGCCCGGCACGCTGGGGCTCCAGTGCGGGCGCACCCGCGAGATGCGGTTGCGCAGGTTGAGCGCGTCGCCGCGGTAGAAATCCATCAGATGTGCGGTCTGGATGGTCAGCGCATCACGGGGGAATTCCGTCAGCACATGATCCATGGCCATCTGGGCCGCGTCCCAATCACCCTTTGCGCATCGGTCCAGGCCGGCAGCCAGGCCGCGTTCGCGTTCGGTGGTGCGACCACTCAGCGCCGCCACCGCTTCGAGGCTCGCGTCGATTTCGGGTATGACCGACCGTTCGGCAAGGGTGGTGAGCACCGCCGCGCGCAACAGGTGTCCCATTGCGAAATCCGGTGCCTCCGCCAGGGCGCTGTCGATGGTCTCGATGGGATCGCCCACGTAGCACTGAAACTGAGTCAGCGCTTTCTCGTACAGCTCGGCACTGTTCGCAGTAGCACCTGACATGGTGATATCTCTGGCATCGGTCTGCATGCGCTTGTCTCCTCTCCTTGGCTGCTGTGGACCCGGCGTCTGAAATACGCGGGATTCCAGTAAAAGCATAGATGACCGATGTCAGAGCGGCGTCAGCGTCAGCGTCAAACAAGCGTCAAAGTGCCTGGGCGTCAAAACGCCGTGAGGCGTCGCAGAACAGGATGGAGCACACTCGTCCTAGTGCCTGCCCAGGTCATAGCCCCTATGGCTGCGGGACGCCATGTCAGTTTGATCGGCAGTACGGGTGGCCGCTGATTGCGGCTCGCAGGTTGTTCGCGGGGGTGCAGAGAATTGGGCGAGGCCTCGAATTCCGCGCCCCGTATGGCCAATCGGCTACCATGAGTACCACACAAGGCCCAAGCTCGCCCGTCTGCGCGCATACCGCCATGGTACTTGCCGAACCAACAACAGAGAGACGCCTTTGAAAGCCATTCAGCCGGCGCCGTCGAGGTAGAGTGGAGTCGACCATCTGGATTACTATGACCGCGGATTCCTAACCCCGGATGTCGTTATGCCGATGATTCATGGGATGTTACGCGCGATCCCCATTCTTCTCATGGCATGGGTTTTTTCCGCCGCTGCGGTTGAGCCGCCCAACATCATACTGATCGTCGCCGACGACCAGGGTTACGGCGACACGGATGTTTTCTGGCCGCAAAGTGCGATCAGGACGCCAAACTTGCGCCGCCTCGCGGACCAGGGCATCAGGCTCACCAATTTTCGTGTCCAGCCTTTGTGTACCCCCACACGGGCCGCACTGATGACCGGTCTATTCAATGCTGGATTCAACAAGGCTGGCTCGGCACACGAACACGGTGTGGACTATCGTGTGACCTACCTAAGCGAGTATTTACGTCGAGCGGGCTATCAGGTCGGGGGTTTTGGGAAATGGCATCTGGGAAGTCGGGACGGAGATCACCCACTTGATCGAGGGTTTGATCATTGGATCGGTTTCTACGGTGGGGGCATGCCCTATCATTGGTCGGAAGGCCGCGAAAGCGTGTTCAATGGAAAGGCTCCGTACGAGAAACGCTGGAAACATTCGACGGATCTTTTTGCGGATGAGGCGATTCGATTTGTCAGGACCAACCACGACCGTCCCTTCTTCGTGTATCTGGCATTCAACGCGGTTCATACACCTCTTTGGTCCAGCGCAAGACCGGTATTTTCCGCTCGCTCGGACTGGGTGCGGAAAATTCGGGAAAGAGGGTTTTCGGATCCATCGACTATCGAGTATTACGCTTTGATCGAGCATATGGATGACCGGGTGGGCGACTTGCTCGACGCCGTGTCCAGACTGAAGCTTGATGGGAAGACACTTGTCATTTATATGTCTGACAACGGTGCGATTACGCCCACCCATTTTGCTCATTTCCCGCAAATGGGAAGCAATGGGCCGTTTCGTGGCGGTAAGGCGAGCCCGTATGAAGGCGGAATCAGGGTGCCTTTCGTAGCCTCGATGCCGGATACGCTCTCAATGGGTGCGGTGTCGAATCAAGCGGCGGTTGAGGCAGATGTGCTTCCAACCTTGCTCGAAGCAGCTGGTTTGCGTCTGCCGGAGATGAACGGCCCAAGACGAGTGAACGGACGCTCCTTGCTGGGCATGATGAAATCTCCCGACAGCGTCGATTTGTCTCCGCGGGCAACCCCAAGCTGGCTTGGTTGCTGTTTTGCATTTGTCGACTACCCTTGGAAACTGGTCGGCGTCAGCAAACGGATCGGACGGCCAGGCGCCAAGGGCATGGATGAGACACAAGGCCAATTGTTGTTCAATCTGGAGACCGATCCGGCAGAAAAAACGGACGTCTCAGCTCTTCATGAAGAGCGTGCTCAAGCGCTTTGGGAGCAGTATCAGGCGCTGTATCACTCGATTCGTACACCGCTGCATTAGGGAGCCTCTGATCTATTCGTGAACGCGCATCTTGGGACTGAAATGCACAGCTTCATCGTTGCAAATCTTGACAATAGAAAAACTATTACCCGCGATCTGCCCCGCGTTCCGCGCCTTGAATCTGCACACTTCACCCTCCAATCTGCTTCGTCCAGAATAAATCAGAGGCTCCTCAGCAATCAAAGACTGAGATCGGTTGGCGCAAACTGGTTTGGTCAGCTCTACGAGACATAAGCAATTTTCGCAGTTCGCATACCGCGTTGGTTAACTGAACGCCTTTTCTAGGAATATTCGATCTATGCCCCGCCCCCTGTGCACCGAAAGTCTGCCATCCAATATCAATTCGATTCGGCAGAAGATTGAAGCGGTAAAACAGCGAGTCATTCCCGAATTCGAGGTGCCCGATGATGCATGAATGCGACAGTCAGGGCCTTTTTCCTCGGTCCAGCATTTTCTTGATTCCTCATTCAAGAATTTTGAAGAGCTCTTGTGTTACATCGATTTGGGCCAAAATTGCACGGTTTTGAATTACGGCTGCAGGCTCGCCAGATTGGCTATCCCAATGTCCGGTTTCTTTGATATCCAAAAGAATTTAACTGTGGCGTTGATGCAGGTGCCGACTGTGTCAGCAGGAACCGAAAGGCTTTTGTTTCGGAGCGAAATTATAGAACGGGAGGGCATTGCAACCTCCTATGCCAGTTCGGAATAGCCCAAGGCAACGGCCTCTGTCTCCATCCTGAGAATCACTCGATAGGCATGTTCCGGGACCCAATCGATGCCGCCGATACACAGGGCGTGCCGCGTGGCCGCCAGCATGCCTTGGCGGAGAACCGCCGTAACCGAGGCGCGTAGCCCGACCATCACCGTGGCGGCTACAGAACTGGCGCAAATCAGGGGCAGTCCGGGCGTGGGAGGGGTCTCGGCAATCACGATCAATCGGGCCTGAACGGCTGGATCGTGCCGGGCGGCCAGCGCCCAGCACACGGCATCCACGGCACAGACGTCGGCCCGGCCATCGGCGACCGCACGCATGGACCCGCGATGGCTCCCGGTGGTGAGGACGCTACTGAAGAACCGGCCCTGTTCGGCCAGGGGTGCGATCAGGCGGCGCAAGGCCGAGTATCCGGACTGAGAATCGCGCCCGTTGATGGCAACACGCAGCCCCCGGAGTTGCCGAAGGCTGCACTTCTTGTGACTCCGTCGCGCCACCACGAAACTTCGATAGTAGGGTCCGTCGCACCCATCGACCGCATAACAGGGTGTGCCGACCAGACGTACACGGTTCCGCAGTCGAGTGACGAACGGGTAGCCACAAGTCTGGCCCAGAAGCAGGCCAGGATCATTCCAGAGGTCTTCCACGGAGCGGTCGCGGGTGAGCGCGGGTGGTGCCCGAACGCCACACGCCCGCAGCGCGTCTGTGATTGAATGCCAGCAGGCATCGGTTTCCCGGCGAATCTCCGGCCAGTCGTAGAGCGTAGGGGCTGCCAGGTAGTTCACAGCGGGTCACGGCTCACATCGGGGTAGGCGACCGGTTCTTTGGGGCGCAGCGCGTAGCGACCCAGCAGTTCGCGATAACCGCGAAAATGATATGCATCGGCTTGGCCGAGGAATTGTGGCCGATATCGTTGTAGCAGTTCCGGCAACCGATACCAGGCAGCACCCGGAAACGCGTGGTGTACCGCATGCAGGTTGTTGTTCAAGAACAGCATCGATAGCGGTGAGCGATCTTCGATCACAACCGTGCGTCTGCCAGGATCGGCAGAGGCTTGATGCTCGGCGAAGGTCCGGATCATCAGCACGGACAGCCCGAGATAGCCGGAACCCGCAACGTAGAGTGCGGGGTGGATGTCACACACCCGTGTCAGCCAGAGTATTGGCAGACTCAGCGCACACCCGTGTTTCATCCAGGCCAGCGCGATGCCTTGTTCACCGGCCCGAATCCGTTTCAGTTCGTCTCGATAGAAACGCCCGAGCAGGATCGACGGGCCCAATATGCAGCGGCCGATCAAGGTGTTGTTGAGCGTCAGCACACGGCGCCAGGATGCGGGGCAGCGCCGCCACTCGACGGGGGAAAGATAGGCGCTCTCCGGATCGGCCAGCGGGTCGGTCAGATCCGCAGTGCGGTGGTGTGTCAGGTGCAGGGCCCGGAACCGCTCATAGGGTATGAGCATCCCGAGCGCAGGGAACCCGAGCGCGGCGTTCAGTCGCGGGCTTCGGGTGGGGTGACCGTGGATAAACTCATGTTGCAGCGATGAATGCAGTGCCACCAGCAGGGCGGTGAGCGGAATCCAGATGATGGGCGACATGCGACCCTCCCAAAAGGTGATCGCCAACCACCCCGAATAGCAGCCCAGCGTCAGCCAAAGCGTCGGCCACTCAGGTGTCCACTCTGCCCGTGTTCGCCATACATAACCCCACATGATCTATGTTATGAATCAAAGGTGTTTGTTTCTGCAACGCGATTTTGCGCATCATCAAAGCAATATGGTGTAAAAACAAAACAATTGACGTGTATGCAGAACACACCGGGGCGCCTCTCTGGGGCCGATCGACATCAACGGAATACGATGTGGACAAACGGGATCTGGGAACGGTTTTTCGCGAACGACTCTTGATGCTGATCGAACGCTTTGATGGCAGTCAGTCGCGGTTCGCGGCCAGCATTGGTCTCGATCGCTCCGGTCTGAGCCAGCTCTTGACGCAGGGCTCCACCCGGCTTCCCCGCGCTGAAACCCTGCATCGAATCGCCGAGACGCATAACGTCAGCCTCGATTGGTTGTTGGGCCTCAGTCAAAGCGACCGTGTCGCGACAGAGATCGCGCCGACGCTGGAGATCGAGGCGATTCGGGACGAGTTGGGCGGCAGTCAACTGGCGCGCTGGCATCGCGAGGCCGGCGGTTACAAGATCCGGTACGTCCCAAAGACGATCCCCGATCTGTTGAGGACCGAGGCGGTCACCCTGTATGAGCACCGTCGGACCCAGGCACCGGATGCCTGGACCAAAGTGGTAGAAGCCGATCAGCGTCTGGCCTACACGCGCCGTCCCGAAACGGACATGGAGGTGTGTATGCCGATACAGGCGCTGGAATCGCTTGCCCGAGGAGAGGGCGTGTGGTCGACCCTGCCATCCGCGGTCCGGGAACGACAGCTCGACTACATGAGCGCGCTGCTGGAGGAGTTGTACCCCACGTTTCGGCTGTTCCTCTACGACAGCTTCGATGCGTACTCGTCGCCCTACACCGTATTCGGGCCGATGCGTGCGGCCCTGTATCTGGGTCAAATGTATCTGGTGATCAATTCGGTCGAACACATCCGAGCCCTGACCAGGCATTTCGATAATCTGATTCGGGTGGCCAAGGTCGATGCCCGGCAGTCCGCGCGCTTTGTTCGGGATCTGACCTGACATGGTTTTCGAACCATGAGGCGGCGACCCTCGCCAATGCTTTCAGTGATCGCCGCTACACTTGCAACAGTGGTCGCCCGTAATGGTGCCAGGTCCCAATGCCAGAAATCAGGCTGAACATTCTGGGCGGGTTCGAACTGCTTCGGAAGGATGGCAAGCCAGTCAGCGTGCCGGCCCGCAAGGCACGGGCGCTGCTTGCCTATCTGGCCCTGCAGTCGGGTGGCGTGGCGACGCGCGATCAGCTGGCGCTGCTGCTGTGGCCGGAGGCGGACCACACCCAGGGCCGGCACAGTCTTCGGCAGCTCTTGAGTGATCTCAGAAGGGCCCTGCCGGTAAACCCTGCAGTCCTGAGAGTGGATTCCGAGCGCATCGCGCTGGTGGGCGAATCGGTGTCGGTCGATGCCGTTGCGTTCGAGGGGTACCTGGAACAAGGTGACCGCGATGATCTGATTCACGCCAGTGTTCTTTACCGTGGGGACTTGCTGGAAGGTCTGGACGCCCGCAGCCCCGAGTTCGATGACTGGGTCGGCTTCGAGCGCAGCCGCCTGCGTGATCGCGCACTGGGCTTACTGGAACGCGTGTTGAGTGACCAGTTGGCCCAAGGTAAGGATGCATCGGCAGTGCAGACTTCGCTCCGAATCCTCGCGCTCGACGCCCTGCGTGAACCGGTGTACCGGAGTTTGATGAAGGCGTATGCGCGCTCCGGGCAGTATGCCAGCGCACTCAAGGTGTACCGCGGCTGTCGTCGTGTTCTGCAGCAGGAACTGGGGGTCGGGCCGGACGCCGAGACCGTGGCTTTGTATCGGGAAATTCTCTTGCGTCGGGACCGGCCGGCCGCGGCCCCGACCGTGCCGGAGGTGTCGGTCCCGGATCCGCCCAGCGCGGACCCTGAACGTTTACGGCCAGCCGCGATCCTCGTGGCAGAACTGGTCGGTTTTGACGACTGGAGCCAGACAGTCGATCCGGAAACCCAGGATGATGTGCTCACCGAATGTCACCGGCTGGCGGAGCCTGTGGTGGCTCGATTCGGCGGTCGTGTTCTGTCGTCGGCGCAGCATTGCCTGATGGCGGGATTCGGCCTGGACGGGGCCAGTGGAAATGAAGTCGAGCGTGCCGCTCAAGTGGCGTTGTCCCTGGCCAAAACCGCTGCAGGCTGGTCATTCATGGCAGGCTCCGGCATGGGCATCCGCCTGGGTTTGGATACGGGACGGGTTCGGCATCGAGGTGATCGGGCGGGGCCAGCGCTTGCCGGTGCAGTGATCGGCGCGGCGCAACGGCTTGCGGAAGCGGCGGAACCGGGTGCCGTCCTGTTATCTGAGGCGGCGCGCCAGGCGGGCCGCGGCAGCATCCGCGTAAGCCCCGCCGCGGCCGGTGCGTCGCCTTCAGCTTGGCGTTTGGATGGGCTGCAAAGCGCGGATACGCCTGACACGGCATTCATAGGCCGGACTTCACAGTGTCTGCAGTTCTCAGCCATGGTCGCTGCAACCCAGGAGACGGGTCAGGGGCACGTTCTTTTGCTTCGGGGTGAGCCCGGTATCGGCAAGACTCGATTGAGTGGCGAGTTGTCGCGCCTGGCGGAGTCCGAGGGGTTCAGGGTCGACCGGGCGAGCGTGCTCGATTTCGGTCAGCGCACGGACCAGTGTCTGGAGGACCTGGCAGCGGCTTTTCTGGGCCTGGAACCCTGGGCCGGTGAATCCGATCGGCGTGAGGCTTTAGCCGGGGCCTTGGCAAGCCGATGGCTTGAGCCGGACCGGGAACCGTTTATCAACGACTTACTCCACTTGGCACAACCCGAGCGTTGGCGGGCACTCCACCAATCCATGGGCGCGGATGTATTGCTCGAAGGCCGCTCCCAAAGCCTGGCAGCTCTGGCGCGTAGGGCCTGCGAAACACAACCGCGTCTGGTCATTGTGGATGACCTTCATTGGGCGAGTGCCGACGTTCTGCAGGCGATGGCCACTCTGGGCAATGCGGTGGTGGATGCCGCGCTGTTGCTGGTGTTGACCAGTCGGCTCGAAGGGCAGTGTTTGGATCCGGCCTGGCGCGGTGCCCTTGCGGCTGCGCCTTTGTCTACCTTGGATCTTGGGCCCCTGCGCGAGCAGGAAGCTTTGGAAGTGGCCCGTGAGTTGTCGAATGGGGACGCGGAATTCCTGCGCCGATGTGTGGATCGTGCCGGTGGCAACCCTTTGTTCCTGGAGCAGCTCCTGGCTGCCCGGACGGTGGACGACTCGTTGCCCGAGTCGGTGGTCGGCATCGTGGCGACCCGGATCGATGCGCTGACCTCACGGGACCGTCATGCGGTCAGCGCCGCCTCGGTTCTGGGACAGCGTTTTACGCTGGATTCGCTGCGTGCGGTCATGAACGATCCCGACTATGCGCCTCTCGAGTTGCTTTCGGCCGGACTCGTTCGTTTGGACGCCGGCGACTATCGGTTTGCGCACGCGCTGGTGACCGATGGGGTTTACCAGACCTTGCTGCGGGCTGATAAGCAAACGCTGCACCGCCGTGCCGCAGCCTGGTTCGCCCAGCGCGAGCCGGTGCTGGCTGCCGAACATCTGGAGCGGGTGGCCGATTCCGGCGCGGCAGCCGCTTTTCTGGTCGCCGCCCGGGCTCTGGCCGATGAGATGCGGCCGGGGCGGGCAACGGAAATGGCGCTCAGGGGTGTGGCGCTGAGCGAAGACCCCGAGGTGCTCTATCCGCTGTGGAGTGCCGCTGGGGAACAGCAGGTCCTGATGGGCAAAACCGAGGATGCGTTGCGGTCCTTCGAGGCGGCTGCCCGGGTCGCCTGCGGCGACAAGGAAACGGCATCGGCGCGGCTCGGTGCAGCGGTGGCCTTGAGCGTGCTGGATCAGCATGAGGCGGCGCTGGAGGTGCTGGCGGAGGCGGAGCGTTTGCTTGGTCCGCAGGGTGACACGGATCTACTGGCCCGCCTGCATCATCACCGGGGCAATGTTTTGTTTCCCCTGGGTCGGATCGAAGACTGCCTGGCCTCCCACGAGACTGCCCACGGGCTCGCTGCCCAGGTCGGTTCGGTCGATCTCATGGCCCGTGCACTCAGCGGCTTGGGTGATGCCTACTATCAGCGTGGACAGATGCTGACCGCCTACGACTATTTTCATCGCTGCGTGAAACTGTGCGAGACCCACGGATTGTTCCAGATCGCTGGCGCCAATCAGGCCATGCGTGGCATTGCGGCGGTCTACGCGATGCGTATGACGGAGGGGATCGCGGACCTGAACTCGGCGGTTGAGCGGGCCCGGGCGCGGCATGATCTGAGAGGGGAAATGCTGGCCCTCGATTCACTGGCGACTGTTCTGTTCCATGTTGGAGATCATCAGGGTCAGATGCGATCGGCGCAGGCCTCGCTGGTCCTGGTCGAGCGACTCGGCGCCCGGCGTTTCGAAGCTGAGAATGTCATGTATTTGAGCCTGGCGACGGCCAACCTGGGCGATCTCGCTGCCGCCCGCGATCTGATCGAGCGGGCCCTTGAGCTCGCCAGTCGCAGCGGTCTCGAGTTCATGGGCCCGCCGATACTGGCCACTCAGGGCCTTTTGGCAGAGAACGAGGCGGCTTGTCTTTTGGCCCTGTCGACGGGCGAAGCGTTGCTTCCGAAGGCGGCCATTGGCCACAATCATCTGCACTTCCGGCAATTGGCGATGGAAGCCTGCATGGCCTGGAATCGCTGGGACGAAGTCATTCGTCACGGCGACTGCCTGGAGGACTATTGCCGGCCCGAGCCTCTGCCTTGGAGCGCGTTTTTCGTTGCTCGTGCCCGGCTGCTGGCCGCCACGGCCGGTGGCGAGCGTGGTGCCGCGCACGCTGCCGCGCTGCGCACCGTGCTCGAGACCGCCCGCAAGGCGGGGTTGATCCTCTACATCCCCGCTTTGGAGGATGCGCTGGGTACCGTCGAGGGCGATGGTTAAGGCGTCTCCGAGCTGCTGTGGGGGAAGCAGAGTTGGAGGCTGCAATGCGAAAATGCTTTCATCGGCGCTCTTGGGCAGCGCTGTCTGATGTGCCACCAACCGTCATCATCAGCGCGCCAACGATGGCTGCGCTCATGGTGATGGCTGCGAACACCATGGCCACGCCGTGCCAGTCGTCAGCCCATCTGCGGACCTGCGGCAGCAGAATCGGGCCGACCAGCGCACCCAGATTGCGGCCCACCATCAGTGCGGCGAAAGCGCGAGTGCTGGCCGCCGGGCCCAGTCCCATGGCGTGGGGCAGATTGAACATACAGGTCGGGACCGTACCGGCCGCCGCCCCGTAAAGGGCGAGGCACAGCAGGCCGATCATTGGATTTTCGATGGACGGCAGCAGCAGCCAAAGCAGGCCCTGAACCAGCAGGGCGCCCACCAGCAACACGGTGAACGACAGGCCGCGGCGGAGCAGCAGGCCGGCAAGCAGATTGAACGCCACGAGCATCACCGGGACCACCAGATACACCAGGGCGGCCTGCTCAGCCCGGACATCCTGTTGCTTGACCAGATACTCAGGGAGCCAGGTCATGTAGGCGATGAACTGCCCCGACCACAGGGCGAACACCAGCGCAGGCAGCAGGCGGTATCCGAGGGAGAGAGGGGGCTCTTGGCCATGGGCCACGGGGTCGTCCGGTTCCGCTGGCGCAGGCATTGCCCCCGATCGTCGCCCCATGGTGCGGTTCAGTATCAGCGCTGGGATACAGAGCGCCATTCCGACCAACCAACCCAATTGCCACAGCCCGAATTCCAGCGCCGGAATCGAGACGAGCGCTGCCATCACCTGGCCCACCGGAATCCAGGTCGCCCAAAGTGCTGCCGCCAGTGACTTGTCCCGGGGCGCTGCGGCGCCCACCGCGAGCACCACGCCCACCACCGAGAGAATGGCATAACCCACCGACTCAATGGCGCGGGATACGAGCATGACATCGGGGTAGAATGGCGTCAGCAACCCCAGCCCGCTGCCGACCAGGGTCAGCAGCAGCGCAGCGAACACCAGCTGTCGGGGCCCGAAACGTCGGAGTCTCCGCCCGGCCCAGGTGGACAGCAGCAGACCGGCCAGGGCAAACACCGACATAAAGGCGCCGGCCAGCACGGTGGGGTAGTCCAAGCGCTCCAGCAAAACCGGCAGAGCCGGCGGCAGCTTGAAATAGTGGAACGCGGTCAGCCAGCCCAAGGCCACGCCGAACCAGACGCCAGGCCAGTCAGTATTGGATCGTATCAATCTCTGGCCCTCTCCCGGCGCGCAGCATACGGGAGCGCGATTCGGGCGTCGTGGTTTGACATCCGCCTCCGCTCCGGCCAGATTATAACCATCTGGTTACAAATTTCGTGTTCAGATGGCAAAGCGCAACCCGACACAGACGCGGCAGCATATTCTCGACGCGGCCCTGGGCGAATTCGCCGCGCGCGGTTATGACGGTGCCCGGGTTGACACGATCGCTGCCAAGGCCGGCGCCAACAAGCGCATGCTCTACCACTACTTCGGCAACAAAGACGACCTCTACCTGGCGGTGCTCGAGTGCACCTATGAGCACATACGCAGCCATGAACGTGACCTGGACTTGGAGGCCATGAATCCGGAACAGGCCATGGGTGAACTGGTGCGTTTCACTTTCGGTTACTTTGTGGCTCATCCTGAATTCATTCGCATTCTGAACAATGAGAATCTTTACGGGGCGCAGCATTTGACGCGTTCCAGCCGCATCACCGACATGCACTCGCCGCTGGTTGAGCAAGTGCACAGCACCCTCGCGCGCGGCGCCAAACTGGGCGTGTTCAGGCGTGGCGTCGATCCGGTTCAGCTCTACATTACGATTGCCGGCCTCGGATATTTCTATTTGTCCAATGCCGCCACGCTTGGGGCGATCTTCGAGCGGGATCTGAGGGAACAGAAGGCGCTTGCGGCGCGCGCCGATCATATCGTCGAGGTTGTGCTGGGCTATCTTCGGCCCTGATCTGGAACGCAGCCGAACCGGCCCGTCGGCGTCATCTTGCGAGGCCTGGGCATTGTTGCTATATGTAACCAACTAGATAGTTACAATTTCTGGCGCAGACTGTAAACCGATGGAACAATCGGGTGGAACACACACCATGAGGAGAGAAACATGCTCAAGAAACTGCTGATTTCGGGGATCATAGCCGCAGCCGTGTTCACCGCCAGTGCTGCATTCGCCGAGTGGCAGCCGGACAAGCCGATTCGCATCATTGTGCCCTGGGGCGCCGGCGGCTCAACCGACCAGTTGGTGCGCACCCTGGCTGCGGACCTCGAGGATGCGTTGGGGCAGAAAGTGGTGGTGGTCAATCAGACCGGCGGCGCTGGCGCAGTGGGCACCAAGGCGGCGCTGGAGGCCCCGATGGACGGGTACACCTGGACCGCGGGCGCAGCCAAGGATCTGGGCACCTACAGCGTTACAGGCGCCATCGACACCAATCTGGTGGACTGGAATCTCTACCTGGCGGTGATCAATTACACGCTGTTGTCCGCCAATCCGGACTCCAAGCTGCAGTCGGTGGCGGACGTAGTGGCCGCCATGAATTCGGATCCCGACAGCGTCACCATCGCCACCGGGGGCATCAACTCTGCGGGTGGGGCATCCGCCGAAGCGCTTAAGGCTGCCGCCGGCGGTGACTACAAGATGGTCACTTACGACGGGGGCAATCCAGCGGTAAAGGCGGCGGTGGCTCACGAAACCGAGCTGACCACCCAGCTCGTGGCCGAACAGTACGAAATGCTGCGCGCGGGTCTGTTGAAGCCGCTGGCGGCGTTCACGCCCAAGGGGGTCAGCCTCGCCGGTATTGGAGACATACCGCCTATCACCGCTGACCTGCCCAACGCAAAAGTTGGCCCGGTGTTTTTCGGCATCTGGGCGCCCAAAGGCATTCCGCAGGAGGTCGTGGATACCATGAGCTCCGTTTGGGCGGACCGGATCGCGAATTCAACGCGCCTCGCCGAATATGCCGAGTCCAAGGGGCTGACGGTCAACGTGGTATCGGGTGACAAGGCCTACGAAGAGGCGTTTCCCAGCACCCAGATCAATGCCTGGCAGATCCACGACGGTGGCAAGTCCAAGGTCAGCCCGGACACGGTGGGCATTCCACGTCCCTGAGCGCTTGACGTCGCGGCGGGCCGAAAGGCTCGCCGCTGCACCTGACGGTGCGCTGTGATTGTGATCCGCTGCCGAAACGGCTCACGACCAACAGTCCGACGACGGAAGGGGGCGATCGGTGATCGTGTTCCCGTCGCAACCATTGAGCCCGGGCATCCTTCATGGCTAAAGCGGATCTCATTACGGGTCTGATTTTTTTCGTTCTGGGCCTCTACATGATGGTCGAAGGTCTGGGCATGCCCGGTGCCGGTGGGTTTATCGAGGCCGGTGGTGAGCCCGGCCGGGTACCGGTGATGCTGGGTGCCATCCTCTCTATTCTCGCCACCATCTTGATCGGGCGCTCCATTGTTCGAGGGGCCCGCTTGATCGGGGGTGACGGGCAACAGTCGGCTGTTACGTGGAGCGGCTGGGTTCGTTCCGGACTGACCGCTCTGGGCTGTTCCGCCTATGCGGTGGGCCTGCTGGGCGGGGAGATTTTCGGCTGGCAGGTGCCGTACCGTGCGGCCACCTTTGTGTTTGTGTTTCTGTTTATCACCTGCTTCGAGTGGGCGGAAGCGCCGGAGATGGGCCGCCGGCGCTGGGTTAGGCTGTCCGATCGGTTTCCGGCGACGGCGCGGCGCCTGGGTTCAGGTCTAACCGGCGTGCGCCAAACATGGGCGCCTTACCTCTGGCTGTTGTCCATGGCTCTGCTACAGGCGCTGATCGTGACGCTGGCGGTCGGCTACCTGTTCGAACATCAGCTCTATGTGAAGCTTCCATAGCACCGGAGGCGATCGGATTGCTGGATAGCCTGCTCGCACTGTTGACGTACCTCGGGGACACCGCCCAGTTGGTCGGTCAAGCCATGGGTATGTTCTCGACCCCGCGGATGCTGCTGTTGGTGCTGGGCGGAACTCTGCTGGGCATCGTCATCGGAATGTTGCCGGGTTTGACCGCCACCATGGGCGTCGCGCTGCTCACCACCCTGACCTACCGCATGGATCATGAGGACGCCCTGCTGGTTCTGATCTGCCTCTATGTGGGGGCCATCTATGGCGGCAGCCGAACCGCAATTCTGTTGAACATACCGGGCACACCGGCCAATGCGGCCACCACTCTGGACGGCTATCCCCTGGCACAGGCCGGCCAGGCCGGCCCCGCCATGGGCATTGCCACCACCGGCTCTTTTCTCGGCACCCTGGTGGGGATCGCTTTTCTGGCCACCGTGGCGCCGGTGCTGGCGGGCTACGCGCTGAAATTTCAGACCCATGAGTTTTTCTGGCTGGCCCTGTTCGGAATTCTCATTTCCGGCCAGCTCACCGCGGTCGACGATCCCCTGAAAGGATGGATTGCCGGCTTTCTCGGCCTGGCGGTGGCCATGGTTGGTCAGGAGGGTCTGTACATGACGGACCGCTTCACCTTCGGCTTCACTGAGATGCAGTCCGGCGTCAATCTGATTCCCGCCATGGTCGGCGCCTTCGGTTTTTCCGAGGTGATCAGCGTGATGTACCACCGTCGTGCGGAGGTTGTCAGGGCAACCGCAACGCTCAAGGATGTTCTGCCCGATCTACGTCACGTATTTCGCTATCGCAGGACCATCATGCGCTCGGGTGTTCTTGGCACGCTGATCGGTGTCATCCCCGGCGTCGGCGAGGATATTGGCGCCTGGGTGTCCTATGCCGCGGCGCGGCGCAAGTCCAAGGAAAAGGAGAAGTTCGGCAAGGGTTCGGTGGAAGGCCTGATGGCTGCGGAAACCGGTAACAGTGCGGCGCCCCCCGGTGCTCTGATACCGGTGCTGACCCTGGGCATTCCCGGATCGGCCCCGGCGGCGGTATTGCTGGCGGCTATGGTGCTTCACGGGGTCCGGCCCGGACCCATGATCATGATCGAGTTTCCCAGCTTCGTGTACCAGGTCGTGGTCATGATGCTGTTCGCGGCTGTGGCCATCGTCCTGCTCGGGCTGTTGCTTACGCCGCTGCTGATCAAGGTGCTGGCCGTGCGCCGCGAGCGGCTGATGCCGGTGGTGTTCGTGCTCTGCGTGATCGGCAGCTACGCGATACAACAGCGTATGTTCGATGTCTGGGTCATGGTGATTTTCGGCGTTCTGGGCTTCGCCCTGCGGCAAATGAAGTATCCGATGGCGCCGCTGGTGCTTGGCATTGTGTTGGGGGACATTTTCGACAAGAGCTTCAGGCGGTCCTGGGTGATCAACGGCGGTGACTTCGGCTTCTATTTTACCCGGCCGATCTCGCTTGTACTGATGCTGCTGTGTGTGCTGACCCTGCTGATGAGTTTTGGACCCAGTCGTCGCTATCTGGGGCCCAAGGCGCAGCGGCTTTCCCGGGCCCTCATTGGCGGTGCCGGGCGCATAGTGGTCGCGCACTGGACGGTGCTCTGCTGGGGCTGGCGGGGATGCCGCGCCCTTTTTGGAGCGGTGGTGGGCGATCTGCCAACCGGCGCCGCCGGTTTCCGGGTGGGTTGGGCGCGGGGATTCAAGGCCTATTGGCATGCCTGGCGCGACGCGGTGTCTGAGTTGGTCAAGGCTTTGTTCGACCTGCTGATCAAACCGTTTGTCGATCTGCTGCGCGTTGCCCGTGTTTTGCCGCGGGTCTGAACTGGACGGATGTCACCAATGAACCTAACCCGATGAACCCAACAGAAATGCTGGAAAAGGCCTTGATCGCCGGGGTCGGCCTGACTCACCTCAGGGTCTATCATCAGCGACACGGTCCGGATGGGGTGCACAGTGGTTGTGCCCATGTGCACGGGGTTACCGAGGAAGCCTACGTGGGACTGTCCGGCGAGGGCTGCGTGGAACTTCATCATCCCGAAACCGGGTTTCGTTCGGTGCCCATACGCAAGGGCACCTATGTCCAGTTTCCGCCCGACACGCTGCACCGATCGGTGAGCCATGACCGCCTCGAGGTGCTGGCCATCATGGGCGGCGCAGGCCTGGCGGAGCGAGGCGACGCCAGGATCTATTTTGGAGCGGACGTGGACCGGCGCCCGGATGAGTACCTCAAGCTCAAGTCCACGGTGGAACAAGGCGAAGCCGGGGCGCTGGAACGCCGGGATGCGTCGGTTCGGGCCTACGTGGGGTTGATGGATTTGTGGCACCGGGATCGTGAGGCATACACCGCGGAACTGCGTCGCTTTGTTGCGGTACACCACGGTACCCTGGCGGAACTCCGGGCGCCGTTGCGGGCGATTGCTTCCGGCGCTGCCCTGCGCCAGGCCAGGCAGACGATCGAACGGATCGAGGCGCTGCCGGGTACGGCGGCCGATACGGCGATACCCGTCATGACCCGTGAGTACGGCGAGGTTCGCCTGGGTATGTGTGGTTTTCTGCGCCAGATCTGAAGCACTCACCCGGACCGGTTTGTTGACCGGCGGGGGAATTTCAAATACCGTAAATAACCAGTTAGTTACTATTGCCTGCCATGCAGCTATCCCTTTGCAACGAAGTCATCCGCGACTGGCCATTTGAGCAGCAATGCCAGGTGGCGGCGGAGCTGGGCTACGACGGGCTTGAACTGGCGCCGTTCCTGTTCGGCGATCAACCCCACCGGTTGTCGGCAGACCGCCGGGTCGAGTTGCGGCGGGCGGCCGGTGATGCCGGCATTGTCATCACCGGGTTGCATTGGCTGCTGATATCGCCCAAGGGGCTGTCTATCACCACCGCCGATGCCGGGGTCCGCCGTCGCACCCTGGAGGTGCTGAAGGGCCTGATCGATCTGTGCGCGGATCTGGGTGGGGCGGTGCTTGTGCACGGCTCACCCCAGCAAAGAGAAATCGCAACCAACAACAGCCTGGACGACGCCTGGGGTTGGGCCCGGGAGGTGTTCGGCGAACTCGCCGTACACGCCACCCAGGCGGGTGTTGTCTACTGTATCGAACCCCTTTCGCGCCACGAGACCGGCTTTATCAATACCATTGCCGAGGCCGTGGATATGGTCCAGCAGATCAATAATCCTGGATTTCGAACCATGATCGACACCAGTGCGGCGGCGCTCACCGAGGACATGCCGGTGCCGGACCTGATACGGCATTGGCTACCCAGCGGTCACATTGCCCACATTCAGGTGAACGATTCCAACCGCCGGGCGCCGGGTCAGGGCGAGGACGATTTCCCGGCCATTTTTCGCGCCATGCGCGACGCTGGGTACAACGGCGTGGTGTCGGTAGAGCCCTTTGTTTACCGGCCGGACGGACCGCTGACTGCGGCCCGTGCCGCCGGATACGTGCGCGGTATTTTGGAAGCCCTGGCATGAGTGGCTTGCCGTTCGAGCTGCTGGATGTGCAACTTTACGAACGTGACGTGACCCTGCGTTTGCCGTTTCGCTTTGGCGTGGTGACGCTGCGCGAAGCGCCACAGGCATTGGTACGGGTGCGGGTGCGCCTCAAAGACGGCCGCGAAGCCTGGGGTATGTCGGCGGAGCTGATGGTGCCCAAGTGGTTTGACAAGCGTCCGCAGCTCAGTAACCGGGACAACATTGACCAGCTGCGCCGGGCGCTGGCTCGCGCCCGCCGCCACTATCTCGACCTGGGCCGGTCCGACAGCGCGTTTCAGCTTGCCGAGTCCGCCTATCCCGAACTGGTATTGAACGGGGGTGAGAATCTCAATCCCCTGGCCGCTCAATTTGGCCCAGCTCAACTGGACAAAGCGGTGCTCGATGGCCTCTGCCGCGCGGTTGGCGTGTCTTTCCCCGCGGCACTGCGCCGCAACCTGCCCGGCCTCCGGGCAGGGGTGCTGACCCCTGACCTGGCGGGTTTCGACCTGCCGGGATTCCTTGCCGGCATGAGCCTTCCGGACACCGTGCAGGCACGCCACACCGTCGGCATGCTCGATCCTCTGACGGCCGCCGATCAGGCGGCCGATGCGGTGGTTGGGGATGGCTTGCCGGAGACCCTTGATCAGGTCATCCGGGTTTACGGCAACACCTGTTTCAAACTCAAACTCAACGGAGAGCTGGAAGCGGATCTCGACCGATTGCGGGGGGTGGCGGCGGTGATCGACACCTTGCCCGGGCCCTACAGCGTGACCCTGGATGGCAACGAGCAGTTCACGCGGGTCGACCAAGTGGTGGAGCTGTGGCGCGGCATCGAGGCCGACGCCGCCTTGGCGCGATTGCGGCGCTCCACTCTTTTCATTGAACAGCCCATACACCGTTCCGTTGCATTGTCGGAGCCGGTTTGGGATCTGGCGCACCATGTACCGGTCATTATCGACGAGTCCGACGCCACGATGGATGCGCTGCCCCGGGCGCGCGCCCTGGGTTACGCCGGTGTCTCCAGCAAAGCCTGCAAAGGGCTGTACAAATCTCTGCTCAACGCGGCCCGCTGCCAGGTCGAGAATCAGCGTACAGAGGGTCTTCGATGTTTGATCAGCGGAGAAGACCTGACCTGCCAACCCGGGCTTGCGGTGCAGCAGGATCTGGCGCTGGTTGGGGTGCTGGGCATCACCCACGTGGAACGCAATGGTCATCACTATGTCCGCGGCATGGACGGCGCGCCCAAGGCTGAACAGCAGGCCTTTCTCGACGCCCATCCCGACCTCTACCGTATGGTGCAGGGCAGCGTCGGTCTGAGGGTGGAAGCTGGACGTATCCGCCTTGGTTCTCTGGACTGCGTGGGCTATGCCAGCGCAGCCGAGCCACAGTGGGATGCGCTGACCGAAATGAACCTGAGCGAGTAGGGGAATCCATGGCTGAACATCGATTGGGAATCATCATGCACGGCGTCACCGGCCGCATGGGAATGAATCAGCATCTGATTCGCTCCATCCTGGCGATTCGGGAGGACGGCGGTATACGCCTGTCCAACGATGACCGTGTGATGCCGGATCCGATCATCATCGGGCGCAATGCCGACAAGGTGAGGAGCCTGGCGGAGCGGGTGGGCGTTGCGCGCTGGAGTACCGACCTGGACGCTGCCCTGGCGAACCCGGACGACACGCTTTTTTTCGATGCCGCATCGACCCAGCTGCGGGCTGGTCTCCTGCGCCGGGCCATCGATGCCGGCAAGCATGTCTATTGCGAGAAGCCGGTGGCGGAGACACTCGAAGCGGCGCTGGATATCGCCCGCCATGCTGTGCACAGCGGGGTCAAGCACGGCATTGTCCACGACAAGCTATCCCTGCCCGGACTGATGAAACTTCGCATGCTGCGGGATTCCGGATTCTTTGGCCGGATACTGTCCGTTCGGGGCGAATTCGGTTACTGGGTATTCGAAGGGGACTGGCAGGCTGCCCAGCGCCCAAGCTGGAACTATCGAACCCAGGACGGGGGCGGCATTATTCTCGACATGCTGTGTCACTGGCGCTATGTGCTGGACAACATAGTGGCTCCGGTCCGGGCGGTAAGTTGTCTCGGAGCAAACCACATTCCGGAGCGTTGGGACGAGAACGGTCAGCCATACCAGGCCGACAGCGATGATGCGGCCTATGCCACTTTCCAACTCGAAGGCGGTATCGTCGCCCAGATCAACAGTTCCTGGTGCGTGCGGGTGCGGCGCGACGATCTGGTGACGTTTCAGATCGATGGCACCCACGGGTCCGCCGTGGGCGGGTTGCACCGTTGCTGGTCCCAGGCGCGGGTCAACACGCCTAAACCGGTATGGAACCCTGATCAGCCCCAGACCATCGATTTCCGGCAGAGCTGGGCCGAGGTGCCGGACAATCAGCTCTACGACAACGGGTTCAAGGTTCAGTGGTCGCAGTTTATCCGGCACGTGATGGACGATGGCCCCTGGCACTACACCCTGGTGGAAGGCGCCAAGGGTGTTCAACTCGCGGAACTCGGGATCAGGAGCTGGCGCGAGCGCCGCTGGCTCGACGTGCCGCCACTCGAGCTTTAAGCGATTGGGGCGATTAGGGCGATTGGGGCCATTGGCACCGGAGAGTATCCAGGTGTGTCACCGGAGCGCAGCAGTATGACCGTGGTTCAACTTCCGACCCCGGCCGGGTCAATCGAGTCCTATTCCGTGGGCTCGCCAACCGCCTTTCCGCATCACCCCGTTGGCGATCTGCCCCGGGTGGCCTACTCGGCGGTGCATGTGGTGGCGGACCCGATGGCCGACGTGGATCCCTGGGGACAGATCGCCATCGACTGGGACGGGACTCTGGCTTATCGGCGCTATCTTTGGGGCTTGGGGCTGGGCGTCGCCGAGGCGATGGACACGGCGCAACGGGGCATGGGTCTGGATTGGCCTACTGCGCTCGAGTTGATCCGGCGGTCTGTCGCCGAGGCCCGTGACCATGGTCCCGGGGCGCGCATTGCATGCGGCGCTGGAACCGATCATCTTCCGCCCCGCAGTGACCTGTCCATCAATGAGGTGATCGACGCATACGAGACCCAATGCGCGGCGGTGGAAGACGCCGGCGGGCACATCATACTCATGGCCAGTCGGGCCCTGGCCGCCTGCGCAAGGGGGGCGGACGACTACGCTGCGGTGTATGACCGTATCCTGTCCCAGGTGCGTGCACCTGTGATCATTCATTGGTTGGGAGAGATGTTCGATCCCGCTCTGGCCGGCTATTGGGGACATGATGATCATTGGCAGGCGATGGAGGTCTGCCTTGACGTGGTTCGGCGCAACGCCGACAAAATTGACGGCATCAAGATATCCCTGCTCAGCGCCGAGAAAGAGATCGCCATGCGTCGGCGCCTGCCCAACGACGTGCGAATGTATACCGGCGACGATTTCAACTACGCGGAGCTGATCGCCGGCGACGATCAGGGGTATTCGGACGCGCTGCTGGGCATATTCGACGCCATCGCGCCCGCTGCCAGTGCCGCTCTACAGGCCATGGGCGAGGGCGATATGGCGCGCTACCACGCCTACCTGGCGCCGACCGTGGCTTTGTCGCGGCACATCTTCCAGGCGCCCACTCGCTACTATAAGACGGGGCTCGTATTCATGAGTTATCTGAATGGCCACCAGGATCATTTCACCATGCTGGGGGGCCAGCAAAGCGCCCGATCCGCCCTCCATCTGGCCGAGCTTTTCCGCCTGGCCGATTGCGCAGGTCTGTTGCTGGAACCGGATCTGGCCGCGCGCCGCATGACCGCCGTCATGCGCGTTCATGGCGTTGAGGGCTGAACTCATGGCGAGTCTCGATCGTTTGTCCCTCAATACGGCGACGGTGCGCGCCCAGTGGTCGCTGGCCGAGTGCATAGAGGGCTGTGTCCGGCACGGCATTCCGGCGATCGCGCCCTGGCGCGACAAGCTGGCGGAACTGGGCGCCGAGCGCGCCGGCCGCTTGATACGTGACGCCGGGCTGCGGGTGACCGGGCTGTGTCGCGGTGGCATGTTTCCGGTGGCCGAACCGAGCGGACGCCAGGCGGTGATCGATGACAACCGAAGGGCCGTGGATGAGGCCTTGGAAATCGGCGCCGAGTGCCTGGTGCTGGTGGTCGGGGGATTGCCTGGCGGGTCCAAGGACATCGCCGGCGCCCGGGAGCAGGTGCGCGACGGAATCGCCACGCTGCTGGAGTACGCCAGACCCAGCGGCATACCCCTCGCGATCGAACCGCTGCACCCCATGTATGCGGCCGACCGGGCCTGCATTAACACCATGGCTCAGGCCAATGATCTATGCGATGAACTGGGCGCGGGGCTCGGTATCGCGGTGGATGTCTATCATGTCTGGTGGGATCCTGACCTGGAGCGGGAGATACGCCGCGCGGGTGCCCAGCGCCTGCTTGCTTTTCATGTGTGCGACTGGTTGGTGCCGACCCGGGATCTGCTCACCGACCGAGGCATGATGGGCGATGGCGTGATCGACATCCCGCTGATCCGTGCCTGGGTCGAGGCAGCGGGCTACAGCGGCGCCTGCGAAGTGGAGATATTTTCCACGGAGACCTGGTGGAAACGTGATCCCGACGAGGTTCTGGAAATCATGAAGCAACGCACCGAGGTGGCCGTCTAGGGGCCACGGCGCTCGCCTCCGGATACCGCCGGACAGTCGCTTGACCGGTTCGAAACCGTCCCGGCTTGTCTGCACCCGGCCCCGGTGCACCATGCGGAATCCCTGATCGGTCTCACTTCAGTCTAAGATGTGGGGGAAGAGGGGCGCCGCCGGTTGCCTCTATAAGCTAGTGGGCGGGCGTGATGATCGACATGCTGTACGTGGGCGAGGGCAATGTGGTGGGGTTTCGAATCAGCGGCCGGGTCGAGGATGCGGATTTCGATCGCGTCGCGGCGCTGATCGAGCAAACCCTGGACGCCCACGACCAGGTCCGGATCTATGCCGAGATCGAAAGCCTGGACGGCATCTCTCTCGATGCCCTCTGGAAGGACCTGCAGTTCAGCTGCAAACACATTCGCGACGTGGAACGCGAAGCCGTTGTCACCGACCAGCAATGGTTGGCCAATCTCGCCGGGATCGGCGACAGACTCTTTTCCGGAATCGAGGTCAGGCATTTCGGACTCCATCAGAAAGATGAGGCCCGGGATTGGATCTTGGAATGACCATCGACCTGGTCCGGCGTCGCGGTCGCCAGGCCTTTGGAATCGGACACGACCTCCGCTATCCAGGACGCGACAGCCCGCTCTTTTTGCAATTGCGCGGGGGTCCTGGACTGAGTTACTGAGATTCTCCTGTACGCCGTCCCGACAGTTGGAGAACGGTCTCATGAGTTCCATCATCGACGCGCCACTGACCACCGAGCAGAAAGCACGGATCACACGCCCAACCTCCGAGGCGAGGGGGCTGCCCAACCCGGCGTACACCGATCCGGTCTTCATGAAACGGGAGCGGGAAACCCTGTTCGCCCAGACCTGGGCGTGTGTTGGTTTTGTCAGCGATCTGAAACCGGGCGGCTACGCCAAGCCGGTAGACCTGCTCGATGTTCCCTTGCTGATCACGCGTGACCGCAGCGATGTGGTGCGGGTATTTCATAACGTATGCAGCCATCGCGGGCATAAGCTGGTGGATGTACCCTGCCCGGCGGGCGGCATGCTGAGCTGTCCCTACCACGCCTGGAGCTACAGTCTGGCCGGGGCGCTGGAGACGACACCCCACATCGGTGGCCCCGGTGTCCATGAGCTGGGCGGCTTTGATCGGTCCAGCCACGGACTCAAGGCGGTACGCTCCGAGGTCTGGATGGGCATGGTGTTTGTCAATCTCTCTGGCGACGCACCTCCGTTTGATACGCATATCCAACCCCTGGCGGAGCGCTGGGAAGCGTTTCACGGTGCTTTCGGCCCCTACGATCTGCGTCCGGCCGCCACCGGAGGCGATCTGCAGATCGAGATCAAGGCCAATTGGAAACTCGCGGTTGAGAACTATTGCGAGGCCTATCACCTGCCCCAGATCCATGTGGCACTCAATCAGTATTCGCGCCTGGAAGATCACTATCACATCATGATTGGTGAGGATTTTGCCGGCCAGGGCACGACGGTCTACGATCTGTCCGGCACCGCCGGCATTCACTTGCCCCGGTTTGATGAGTGGCCGGAAGATCGGCTGCAGTACGCTGAGTACGTGTCGGTCTATCCCAATCTGTTATTGGGCCTCCAGGCGGACCACCTGTTCGCCATGATTCTGCATCCCATCGCGCCGGACCGGACGATCGAGGATTTGCGCATTTTCTATGTGGGAGACGAAGCCATCGGCGATGAGTACGCCCATGCACGCGAAGCGACCCGAGAGTCATGGCGGGTTGTGTTTGCCGAGGACGTGGGCGTGGTCGAAGGCATGCAGCAGGGCCGCGGTTCCCCCGGCTTCGACGGCGGCATATTCTCGGAGGTCATGGATACGCCCACCCACCATTTTCATCGCTGGGCGGCCAGCAAGCTTGCCGGTTAGCCGCGTGTTGAAAAAGTCTCGGTCGAGTGCGAGGCAAGGCGAAAACGACGGAGAAAGCGCAGTTTACAGGCAGTAAATGAGCATTTTGAGGGCGTTTTCAACACCGTATCGTGCCGAGTGAGGCTTTTTCAACCCGCTGTTAGGCCTTTTTGAGCATCGCCTCCACGTCCACCGGGTCGAACTGCTCGGCCTGCAGGAAACGCTCGGCGTACTCTTGATACACGCCGGTTTCCAGGAACAGGGCAAACAGATCCGGATCGATGTGCTGGCGGTCCCGCATCGAGGCCATGATGCTGATGGCCTCGCTCAAGGTCTTGCCACGTTTGTAGGGCCGGTCCACCGCGGTCAGGGCCTCGAAGATGTCCGCGATCGCCATCATCCGGGCCGGTAGGCTCATCTGCTTCACCGTCAGACGTCGGGGATATCCACGACCGTCCAGGGTTTCATGGTGACCGCCCGCGATCTCAGCCACACCGCGCAGGTGCTTTGGCATGGGCAGCTTCTCCAGCATCATGATGGTCTGCACGATGTGGTCGTTGATCACGAAGCGCTCCTCCTCGGTCAGGGTGCCGCGTGCCACTTTCAGATTGTGCAACTCGCCGCGATCGTATTTGTGCCGTGGCACTTCCAGCTGAAACCCCCATGGATTGTCATCGGGCATGCGCTCGTTCGGTGCCCGTTCAATCACCTGCTCTGGCTTGTCGGCCAGCAGGGGTTCATCCACCGGCAGAGCTGCCGGTGATGCGCGTTCCGCTCTCCGGCGTTCTTCCCAGGACAGGCCGACGCGATCATCCAGGGTTCTGCGCCAGGTCTGCGCGCCGATGGTTTCCAGGCGGTCCATATCCTCGGCGGACATGAACTCGCCGCCTTGGTTGCAGGTGGCTACGAAGGCGAACTCGTCGTCCAGGGCCTGATGCCTCTGGTCGCGGCGTTTGGCCAGACTGGCGTCCTCGCCGCCTTCGGCAAGGCCGCGCCAGTAGTCCAGGTCCGCGTCCCGCTTCATCACTTCGAAACGCATGCGGATCTCGTGTATCCGGTTGTAAATGGTTTCCAGTTTGGTGGCCTTGTCCACCACATACTCGGGGGTTGTGACTTTGCCGCAGTCATGCAGCCAACTGGCAATGTCGATGGCTTCCCAGTCGTCCTCGCTCAGTTCGAAATCCGTGAACGGGGGCTTCCCGCTCCGGCTGGCGGCGGTCGCCAGCATGCGCGTCAATGCGGGTACCCGCTGACAGTGGCCGCCGGTGTAGGGGGATTTCGCATCGATCGCGCCGGCAATCAGCTTGATCAGTGCGTTGAGCAGTTCCTTCTGGGCCTTGAACAGACTTTGGTTGTCGATCGCCACGGCGGCCACACCCGCCATGGCTTCCACAAAGGCCAGCCGCTGCTCGCTGGTGACCCGCTGCAGATCCACGCGATCCGAACGGTGCACCAGCGTGAGCAGACCGACAACGTTGTCCCGCGCGGTCCGCAGCGGCACGATCTCGCAACGCTGTTCGCCGCCCGAAAGCGCCCGCTCCAGGATCCGGAACAGATCGGCAAGGGCATCGTTTCGTTTTCCGTCGAGTTCGATGCTCATGCGTGTCTTGCCATGGGCGGCCTGGCTCAGGGCATCATCGGCGCCAGGCGCCTGAAACGGGCTCGAGGACAGCTCCGCCAGGGCCGGGGCGGGCGTGGCGCCAGGTACGCGGATCGCAGCCGGTTCGAAGGCCGTTTCGTCTTCGCTCAGCAGATACAACAATCCCGCGTCCGCACCCACCGCTTCCATGGACTCCTCCAACACGCGTTCCAGCAGCGGCTCGAAACGGTGTTCCGAGGCCAGGTCCACCGACAGATCGAGAAAATTGCGTATGGTTTGTTTGGCCGAATCCATGGCCTCCGCAAGTTGATCGATTTCCAACACCACGGAGTGCCCATGGATCGGCTCGGCAAACTCGAACTGTTGGATCGCCCGGGATTCCGCGGCCAGTCGGGTGAGGGGCGTAGACAGGAGTTTGGAGGTCAGCCAGCCAAAGGGCAGCGCAGCCAGGATGAGCAAACCGGTGACGCCCAGGGACTGCCAGCGGATGGTGGCCGCCTCGGCAACCAGCTCACGCTCGGGCGCCGCCATGGCGAGGCTGATGTGGCGTTCATCGCTGACCGGAAGGCGCCGAACAGACCCTTTCCACAGTAGTCCGTTCTGTTCGAAATCAACCCGCTCGGGACTGTCACCGGCCCGGGTAAGCAAATTGCCCAGGATCGGGCTGCCCAGTTCGTCCAGAGTGGTCAGTCCGGTCGGTGAACCGTCGGCATCGCGTTTGACCACCTGGTTCGCGTCGGGGTAGGCGATCAAGCGGTGCTGCTCGTCCAGAATGGCCAACTCCACCGACCGGCTGAGCGCATGGCCGGCCAGGATTTCCGACAGGCGATGCAGCGGGGCATCGCCGGCAACCACGCTGTTCCCGCTGCTGCTCCTGCGGGACAGTGTCGTGCCCACCTGACCCTGTGCGATAAACACGTAAGGTGGTGTTATGTAGAGCGTGCCGGCCAGTGCCCGATCCACATACCAGGGCCGTTCCCGCGGATCGTAGTCCGGTGCCAAACCCGGAGCCACGTCTATGGGCGACATCGCCTGATCGAAATAGAGGTAGCGCGAGCTCATCTGCCCAGCTGGATTCGATTCCACCGACCAGATCACATACGCTGCCTGGCCGGGCGCCGAGTAGTAACGGCGCTGCGCGTCGCTGCGCAGTATCACCACTTGAAAGAACTCGCCGTCGTCGTAGCCCACGTACAATGATGTGAGCCGACCGTTCGCTTGGAGCGCATCGGCGAACAGCGGCAGGCTGTTGAGCCGTGTCTCCAGATCCTCGGCGCGGTTGACCGCCGCCGAAGCCAGCATGTCCACCGTCACGCGACTCAAGC
>Ga0316190_10000499_pt1 | contig 27141 bp, 27 predicted proteins | sample Eddworburrow2_MG_FD_204929 | JGI IMG/M metagenome (GOLD analysis project Ga0316190, IMG submission 204929) | Coastal sediment microbial communities from Maine, United States - Eddy worm burrow 2 | ecosystem: Environmental > Aquatic > Marine > Coastal > Sediment | place: USA: Maine | collected... | reverse complement strand
CGGAAGGAACCGACCCCGACTCGGCCCGCTTGGCCGTTGAGGAGGTGACGGAGAACTTCCCCCAGCTCTCGGTGCAGGACAACACCGAGTTCCAGGAGCAGATCGAGGGTCAGATCAACCAGATCCAGGTCGTCATCAGCGGGCTGCTGGTGCTCTCGTTGGTGGTGGCGTTCTTCGGCATCGTCAACACCATGGCCCTTTCGGTGCTGGAACGGACCAGGGAGATCGGCCTGCTGCGAGCGGTCGGTATGACCCGAACCCAGCTGCGGTCGACCATTCGTTCCGAGGCGATCGTCGTCAGTGTGTTCGGCGCCCTGCTCGGGGTCGCCATGGGGCTACTGTTGGGCTGGGCGGCCGTGGTGGCCATCCCCGACAGCTTCATCAGCCAGGTCGGGATCCCCTGGCTGCAGCTGGTGGCCTACGTGATCGTCGGCGTGATCATCGGCCTCGTTGCCGCCTATTTCCCAGCCCGACGGGCGGCCCAGCTCAACGTGCTCGACGCCATCGCCCACGAATAACGCCACGCCGGTGCGGAGTCGGGCCCTTGAGGGCTCGACTCTGCACCGCGTGGCTTATGGCTTGAACCGAACCTCGGTGGCCCAGCGGGGATCATCGTGTGCATCCCAGTAGGCCTGACGTAGTGCCATGGTGACCCCACCAGGATTGCCGTCGCCGAGGGTCATGCCGTCCACCATGGTGACCGGCATGACCCCACCGGCGGTGCTGGTGAGAAAGACCTCGTCGGCCAGGGCCACATCGGCTACCGGCAACGGTGCGACGGTGGTCCTCAGGCCCTGATCCTGAGCCAACTCCAGCACCGTGCGCCGGGTGATCCCGTGTAGTACCCCTCGGTCGGGGGTGCGCAACTCGTCACCGACGACGGTGAACACATTGAAGCCGGGGCCCTCGGTGAGATTGCCGTGCTGATCGGGCAGAGCCGACACCGTGCCACCCCGTTCACGGGCCTCAAAAGCGCCGCGGGTCAGGTCGCCCCAGTGGAAGTTCTTGACCGTCGGATCAACTGAGTCCTCCGGAATCCTCACCGTGTCGCGGGCGATGACAAGATGCGAACCTTTGAGCTGGGCGCCGACATCGACGATCCAGACGTAGGGGATGGCATAGGCGTAGAAGTGGTTGTCAAAGTTCCACGGGTCACGCCCTCCGGGCCGGGAATGGCCGCGGGTAACAACCATCTCGACGTAGGCGTTGTCCAGGCCCGACCGGCCGACACATCCGTGGAGGATGGCGGCCATGGCCTCGCGGTCGAGATCGGGGGTGAGACGGAGGCGTTCGAGGCTGCGGCCGAAGCGGTCCAGGTGGTCGTCGATGCGGAAGAACTTGCCGTTCCAGACGGCGACGACGTCATAGGTCACGTCGGATCGGGTGAACCCGGCATCGAGAAGGGAGATCTTGGCCTCGCCGATCGGAACGAACTCGCCCTCAACCCAGGCACAACCGTTGCGGTGGGGATTGCCGTCGTTGTTGTTGGTGTCGTTGGTCATCGGGTTCCTTCCTCAGCCTCGGCTGCGGGCCTTGAACGCGGCCTTGCGGGCGGCCTTGGCCACCTTCTTGTCTGGTTCGAGGCGGCCGATGGCGGCCAGCACCTCGGGCGTTTCCGGCAGGTCGACCTGCCACAAGAGGTCGATCATGTCGAGAACCGAATCGCTGCCGTCGGCGGTAATGGCCGCCCAATGGTCCATCATGAGGGCCGGATCAGTGTCGAGCTCAACGGCCAACAGGTCGATCATGGGGCCAAGCGGTGGGTGGGGCAGCCGATCCATGGCTTCCTCTTTATCCATGAGCCCCTTGTCCAGCAGGAACACCGCACCATGGTCGGCGAGGGGGGTCTCGAACAGTTCGACCACCAGCATTTGGGCATCGGGGGAAGCGAAGTCGAGCAGAGCCAGGCCGTTGAGCCTGGTGGCGGGGTGCCTGGCCGAAAGCATGGCGTCGAGAACGGCCCGAACCTTGTCGGCCTCGGGGCGATCTCCCCACCAGCGTTGCCACATCTGCCCCACATCGGCCTCGGTCAGCTGATCGAGGGCGTCGAGCAGGGTGGTGGCCCCGACTTCGACCAGGCTGTCGGTGGAGGTGATCCGGTAGCCATGCTGCTCGACAAGTGCAGGCAACAGGTACCGACCCAGGGCGGTGACGGTCAGCTCCCCTCCCCGTCGGTGTTGACGCTCGCCAAAACGATCCGGCTCATATCGATCGCCAGTGCGGGTCACCAGACCGCAGCGCTCAACCACGTCGAGACCATATCCAACGCCGCGGGCGACGTTGTCGTCCCGGTACTCGGTGTTGTCACCCCACCAACCGTCGGTCACGTGTTCGGCCACGACACCAATCGACTCCGCAACCAGATCGTCGACGTCGATGGTGTTATCCAGGAGCAGGGGCACCATCCAGTGGGCCAGGGCGTCGTCGAGTAGCTGCTCGGTCTGGGCGTAGGGGCCGCCGGACCGGCTGTAGACCGGTCCATAGTCGATCAGTACCTCGAACAGCGCCTGGATCTGCTCCACCAGGTCCCGCTTGGCCCACGCCTTGACCGGCTCGATCCTGCTGCGCTGTTTGCGGAAGGCTCCGGCCTTGACCGCCGAGTGGATCAGGTAGTTGAGGTGGAACAACTCACCGGCCGAGCGCAGCTTGTATTCCCGATCGCCGATGTGGTGATCGGCGACATCGTCGGTCTCCCATATCTCCAGCAGGCGGCGGGCGTCAGCCAGTTTCAGGTTGCCGGTGGAGGTCAGGGCCTTGCCTGCGCCCAGGTACTCGGCGGTGGCGGCGACGTGGGCCACGATCGGAGCCCGCTCGGCGGCCGCCAGCACCTCGACCGGATCAGGCCCAGACCCGATCATCACCTCCACCGGTTCGAGGGGAGCCGTGAAGTTGCTGAGGAGGGGGTCGGTGAGGGCGGCTCGCTGCTCATCGGGTAGGGCGTTGAAGGCTTCCATGGCGGCCTGCAACGATTCGGGGTCGTCAATATCGATATCGGCCCCGGCCAGGGCGGGGCCCATGAACAGGCCTTTGGCCATTCCGAATTTGGACTGATCGCCCATGGCGTCGATGAAGGCTGGCTCGATCTTGTCGAGGCGCTTCAACACGGGGTCAACCAGCCCTCCAGCCCAGCGGTCGGTGGCGGCCAGGAACTCGATCCAGGCTTCGGCTCCGGCAATCACGGCCCGCCACATCTCCGGCGGTACCGAAAGCTTGCGCGGCGCCCATTCGAGCAGGAACTCATTGATGTCGACAACGGTGAATCGATCGAGTTGACCGGTCGAGTAGCCGAATCGCCAGTCGAGCAGCAGTGAGGCGTTTTGGGCGGTCTGGGCCGGCGGGGTCTCACGGTCCCGGCCGCCCACGAGCCACTCCTCCAGTTCGGTCAGCAGTTCCCCCTGGGTCTGGTAGAACGCATCCTCGTCATTTATACCGAACTGAAGCTGCATGAAAGCATTCTGCCAGCCGGGTGAGCGCGCTGCTCGCTTTGCTCCTCCCCTACTTCACCCGCCTGCGGTGTCGTCAGAGCGGATCCCGATCGCAGACATCGATGAAGGAGTCGAAGTCCTCCACGTAGAGCGGAGCCCTGGTGTCAAACACGATCACCGTCACGGTGATGGTTGTGGACGTCTCCTCGACGTCGGTCCGCAGATGAAGCTGGCATGACTGGTAACCCTGTTCGAGAAAGTTGATCCGAATCGTGTCCTCGTCGATGACATCGATGCGTAGGTCCGGCTAAGCCCGGAGGTCCCATCTCTCCGCCGGCGACTGGATGGGGTTTCGCGCGCTCCACCCGGTCCGCTCCGTCAAGGGGCAGGACCTTGCGGGGCTGTTGGCGGACGAACCCCGAGCCGACGGCAGCCAGGGGGACCACAAAAAGCATGAGCCACCAGAGCCTCCGCCTTTCGAGTGACCGGTCGAATCGCCAGTGTTGTGATGAGACCATTGGGAGGGAACCGGCATCTTCAAACACCCGTTGTTCGTGTTCGTGCCACACGACACCGACCAGGGTGGCTGTTACGAGGACACCTGCGGCTGCGCCGAAGATGACCACGACGGGTGATAGCGGCTCCCCCGCAGGCGACATGGACCACAGCATGAACCACAGCAGAGCCGTCGAGAGAGACACCAGGAGAGCGGCCCTCAACCGATCGTCGCGCAGGTCCGCATCACTCCGCGGGGAGCCGCCGCGAGCCCAGGATGCCGGCTGGCCAAGCCGATACAGCCCGAGGCCAAATAGCAGGAGAGGCACCGCCAACAACAACAACAACAACAACAACAACACCGCTCCGCCATCGATGTCCACGCTCCAACATTAGTCGGCCGGCAGGTCACATCACGGCCGGGCCTGCCGCCTGGAGACCAGGCCCCCAATCAGGACTTGCCGCTTCTGATCGAGCGACCAATACTGCGAACATGACCACACCGAAACTGGCTCTGTTTGGCATCAACATGGGGACGATGGCCGATCCATCGATCATGGCGAGGGTGGCGCAGGAGGCCGAGGCCGCAGGTTATGAGTCGGTGTGGACCGGTGAACACATCGTGCTCCCCGACCCGCAGGCTCCCCCCTCCCCCGCCGCCCCGGAGACCCCAATGGTCGATACCGCCGTCGCCCTGGCCTACCTGGCGGCGTCGACCTCGACCATTGGTCTCGGTAGCGGCATCATCATCCTGCCCCAACGCCAACCGGCGGTGCTGGCCAAAAGCCTGGCCAGCCTGGATCACCTGTCGGGGGGCCGACTCCTGTTCGGGCTCGGCGTCGGCTACCTGGAACCGGAGATGACGGCGTGCAACACCCCGATGGCCCGCCGTGGCGACCGGGCCGATGAGTACCTGCGTGCCATGCGGGCCCTGTGGAGCACCGACGCCGCCAGCTTCGATGGCGAGTTCGTCACCTTCAACCAGGTCACGGCCAATCCCAAACCCGCTCAGGAGTCGATTCCAGTCATCGTCGGTGGCCACAGCCGGGCCGCCGCCCGACGAGCGGTCGAGACCGGAAACGGATGGTACGGGTTCATGCGCGACGTCGAGACCACCGCCGCTGACGTGGCCCAATTGGCCGAGCTGGCCGATGATTGTGAGCGGCCCGTCGAGTTGGGCAGGCTGGAGATCAGCATCACCCCACCGGGACGACTCAAGCCGGGCCAGATCGAGGCCTACGCCGAGCTTGGCGTCGACCGCCTGATCCTCCAGCCTGGTCATCACCGTGACCTCTCCGAGCTGCTGGCCTACGTTGAGCAGTACCAGCCGAGCTGATCCCCACCCGCCTGGCGCCAACCCACCTGACCCCAACTCACCTGCCCCTCGCCCACACCCGACCCGCTTGGCCCTGACCCTCCCGGCCCACGATCAGATCCGGCCGGCCCGCGATCAGATCCGCTGGGCGGTGTAGATGGGGGTCAGGTATGGGCGGCGCACGGTCCCACCAAAATCCTGCTCGACCAGGTTGGCCAGCGCGTCGAGCAACTTCCCGCGAACGGTGGATTCAAGTGCCAGCCACGGCGAGAACGAGCCGAACATGCGGTGAATCTCCGAGGCCGAGTGCCGACCGGTCCACGAGACTGCCTCGTAGCGAACCGCACCGAAGCGACCGGTCCGGCCGATCTCGTCCACCCTGGCATCCACGTCGAGGGCGTAGGGATGGGCGCCGCTACCAGGCGCCCCGCCACTGGTGCAGTCGATCAGCTGCGGGGCGTGGCTCTGGAGCAGGGGTTGGATGGCGTCGTGAAAGGGGTCCGATCGGTGGGGGTCACCGAAGTAGTTCCACCACAGGGCCAGCGATCCTCCGGGTCGGAGCAGGTCGGCCGAGCGGATCAGGCCAACCGCCGGGTCAACCCAGTGGAAGGCGGTGGCCGAGGCAACGATGTCGAAGCCCTGAGCCGGGAGATCGACGTCTTCGAAGGCACCAACGACGATCGTGAGGTGGCGCGAACCGTGGTTCTCCTCCAGGAGGGTGGCCATCTCGGCTCCCAGCTCGACGGCAACCACATTGGCACCGGCGTCGAGTAACGGTCCGGTGGCCTGGCCGGTGCCCGGCCCAATCTCCACCACCCGGGAACCGGCCTCCAACCCGCACTGGGTGGCCAACAGCTCGAACACTTCGGCGGGGTAGCCAGGGCGGCCGGCGTCGTAGACCGAGGCACTCCCGCTGAACAGGGCCCGACGTTGGCAATGAAGATCGAAGGAGCTGTCCACCTCCCAAGTGTGCCCCGGCCCCGCCGTCTGGCTCGCATCGGCGAAGTAGACCGGAGCCAAGTTGCTCCCGCCACTGGCCGCCCGTAGAAAGGGTTATGACTTTCGTCGAGGTCAACGGGCTCGACCTGTACTACCAACGGTATGGAAGCGGCCCCTCGCTGCTGCACATCAGCGGGTCGGGAGGCGATCTACGCCTGGCCCGGGCCGAGCGCTCACCGCTCAATCACGGCTTCGACGTGGTTCACTACGATCAGCGCGGTCTGGGTCAGACGTCGAAGCCCGACGGTCCGTACTCGATGGCCGACTACGCCGACGACGCCGCCGCCTTGATGGCCGCCCTCGAGTGGGACCGGGCCCATGTGGTCGGCACCAGTTTCGGCGGGATGGTGGCCCTGGAACTGGCGCTGCGTCATCCAGAGCTGGTCGATCGCCTCGTGGTGAACTGCACCTCGCCCGGCGGTTCGATGCCGTCATTTCCCCTACACCAGCTCGAAGCCGGGAAGCTCGACTCCGAGGCGACCATTGAACTCAAGCTGGGCCTGCTCGACTCCCGCTGGGACCCTGGGGCCGACGAACCGATCCCCGGACTCGGCCCGTTCTACGACACCCTCATCGAACGTATGCGGGTCGACAAGAGCGGTGACGACAAGCGGGGCGCCCATCTTCAACTCCTGGCCCGGGCCGATCACGATGTCACCGGGCGATTGCCGCTGGTGCGGGCCGCAACCCTCGTCTGTGCCGGAGAGTACGACGACCAGGCGCCGGTGGCCAACTCCATCGCCCTGGTCGAGGCCATCCCGAACGCACAACTCAAGGTGTTCCAGGGTGGCCATCTGTTCCTGGCCCAGGATCGCAGCGCCTACCCTCGAATCCTGGCCTTCCTCAACGGAGACCACGACGACGATCACGACACCTAGTAATCACCGAGCCAAGGTCGGATGGCAGCTCGCGGCCGACGATCAGCTCGCGCTGCCCATTGGGGATCCGGAGATCGAAGTCCTGGCAGCGATGGATGGGAACACCCTGATATCCGGGCAGGGCAGGGTCCTCGAAGACACCGAGCGTGCAAAGATCAACCTGCTCCTCTTCCAGCTCAAGGAACGAGTCGACAGCGTCACCGACCACCACCGTCACGGTCACCGATTGGGCCGACTGTTTCACATCGATGCGGTAGTGCAGTCGGCAGTCCTGCTGGTCTCCGCCAAGGTAGTTGACCCGGATCGTGTCCTCGTCGAGCGGATCAATCCGCACATCGGACACGACCCGCAGATTCCGGAGGTCAGCCGAACTGGTGGCATCGTGCACCTCCACCGTCCGCTTCGCCTCGTCGAGGGGAAGTGCTCCCGCCGATCGATCCAGCACCAGGTACCAACCCGCTCCGACCATGGGGACAAAGACGACTGTCGGCCAGAGGATGCGTTGCCAATCCAGTCGACGACCGGGGTGATGGCCGCCGGTCAGAGGCGACGCATGGGGGTCGGGTTTCCGACGACGGTGCAGCAGCCATTCATGTCCGACGGCACCAACGATGACCACCACCACCGCTACGGCCACAAAGACCAGGCCGACGACAACACCAAGCGGGGTCGTCACCCCCGACGGAGTGATCACCACAGAAGACCGAGGAACCACAACAGGAAAAACCCGGTGTAAAATGTTCGGGACGCTCGGGCCGCCGTCAGGCGTTGTTCAACCGGTTTGTTGCCACGGGTCGGTGTTCCCTGCGCCTGAGCGACGAGGTCGTTGCGAAGTCGGTGGCCTGAAACGGCCACACCTGACAGGCCGAGGATCGCCAGAACGCCAATGAACAGTGCCAGGACCACAACCATGGACCGAACAGCCTAGTTGTCCCCCCTCGGTGGCTCTTGTTCAGCCCGGGACGGGCTCCCGCACCCGGGCCGTGATCACCACGACCGACATCACCGCCAACCCGGCAGCCAGCACCATGGTGAACCGAAAGCCCCAACCGACATAGACAAATCCCGCCGCCAACGACACCAGAGCCCGGGCCACCGTCGACAAACCGATCCCCAGGCCGATGACGGCCGACCGGTTCTCCGGCTCCAGTTCGGTGGTCAGGGGGATGGAGGAGACGATGGCGAACTCGAATCCCAGGAAGGCGGTCAGCAACATCCCGATGCCCCAACCCAGAGGCGGGGCCGGAAACACCGCCAGCAAACCGAGGACCAGGGCCATGACCGTGCTTCCGGCGAGCACCGCCACCCGTTTACCGATCAGGTCGGTAATCCGTGAGGTGGCGAACGAGGCAACGGCTTCGGCCGCGCCAACGACAATGATGGCGGCGGCAATGTCACCGGGGTCGAAACCGTAGGTGGCCTCCAGCCACAACCCATGGGTAAAGAACAGAAACTGGGCAGATCCCGTCATGGCGGCAATGGCGGCGAGGGCGACGATCGTTGTTCGCTGAACCGGGAGTGCCGTCGGCACCTCATCGGCCTTCGGCCTGGCCTCGGGGGCACCGGCAAGCCTGGCCCAGAGGGCGGCTGGCGCTCCCACCAGGCTGAGCGCCAATGGTGCCGCCCACCAGCCGAAGGTGCCGATGAGTAGGCCCATGATGGGCAGGCCAACGAGGGCCGCCCCGGCCCAGGTCAACTCCACCAGCCCGATGGCCCGACCCCGCCGCTCGTAGGCAACAACCTCACCAAGCCAGGAATTGATGGCCAGCAGATACGCAGTGCGGCCCAGGCCCCAGAGAACGAGCCCGACGGCGATCCCGATTGGACCCAGCACGGCGAGGAACATGCCGATCGCGGCCAGGGCCCCTGCACCGGTCATGGTCCGCCACGGCCCCCATTTGCGAACGGTCCCCGCCAGCCGCGGGCCGAGCAGCCCAGTAAGATCACGGGCAAAGATGATGGTGCCCAACACTCCGACCGAGAGACCGGTCCCCCGGGCCAGCGCGGGGAGGTAGGTGAACACCATGCGGCCCCCGGTATTCACCACCAGCCGCTGAAGCAACAGTGGACCCAGGGCCCGCTTTACCTCGGGCCTGAATGTGCTCCCGCGTTTGCTCAGAGCGCCACCAGGGCTTCGGCCAGTGGCCCGAGCACCTTCGGGGTATGGGGGGTCGGCAGGTAGAAGATGGCCAGGTCGACGCCGTGGTCCCCCAACGCGGCGGCGGCTTCGGCGGCAGCCACGGGCCCGGTCGCCGGGTCGTAGCGAACATGTTGGGACACCGTGATCTCGTCCGGGTCCCGACCGATTGTCTCGCACGCCTCGTCGAGGGCGGCCTTGGTCGCCACGAAATCGGCGGCGTCGTTACCCGGGTAGTTCCAATGCTGGGCCCAACGGGCGACAGCGGGCATGGTCCGTCGCTTACCCCGACCGCCGATGCAGATCGGCGGATGGGGCCGCTGTAGCGGGGGAGGATTGTTGCGGGCACCTTGAAGCTGGAAGTAACGCCCGTCGAAATCGGTGGTCTCCCCGGTCAGCAAGCCCACGATCACCTCAAGCGCCTCGTCAAAGCGGTCGAAACGCTCGGTCAGGGTGCCGAGCTCGATGCCGTAAGCGTCGCACTCTTCCTGGTTCCACCCGGCCCCCAACCCCAGTTCGAGGCGGCCACCGGAGACAATGTCGAGGCTGGCAACCATGTTGGCCAGCACCGCGGGGTGCCGGTAGACCACACCGTTCACCATGGTGCCGATCCTGATGCGGCTGGTGGCCTGGGCCAAAGCCGTCAGGGTGACCCACGCCTCCAGACAGGGTCCCGAGGTGTCGGGAACGTTGATTGGATAGAAGTGGTCGAAGTTCCAGGCCGACTCGAACGCTTCGATGCGGTCACCCTCACGCCAAACATCCAAGGTGTCCTGCCATGTCGTGTACTGACCTGAGGTCTTGAAACCGAAACGCATCCCGTCGATGCTAGGCCAGGCACCCCGGCAGTGGCGCCGCCGGTGACCTTCGCCTCGGATGGCAGGACCCCGGTAAGTCGCTCACCGGAGAAGTCGTCTACCTCGCAGTGGCCAGGACCTCACCGTGCAGCACGGTGAACCAGCCGTCGGCGTCGGTTGACCAGCGGCGGAAGGCCGCCGCCACCGCTTCGAGTTCGGCGTCGGTGGCCAGACCTTCGGACCGGGCCTGATCGGCCACCGGCGACAGCACCATGCGGTCGGCCCACAGCCCGCCCCACCAGTGGCGGGTGGCATCGTCGGCGAAACACCACACCGAGGCCGAGGGCTCGATCCGGGAGAATCCCGCCTCCCTGGCCCAGGCCAGCAGGCGACGTCCGGCGTCGGGTTCGGCCTCGTTGGAGCGGGCAACGGCCTGGTAGATCTCCATCCACCGGTCGAGGCGGGGGTCGGCGGGAAACCAGGTCATGGCCCCATAGTCGGCGTCGCGCACCGCAACCAGACCGCCCGGTCGGGTCACCCGACCCATCTCCACCAGGGCGGCCACCGGATCGGACAGGTGTTGAAGCACCTGGTGGGCATGGACGACATCAAAAACGCCGTCGTCGTAGTCGAGGGCATAGACGTCACCGACGACGGCGTTGAGGTTGGCCACCCCCCGCTCGCCTGCCAGGTCAGCCGTCTCGGCGACGATGGCCGGTTCCCGATCGAGGGCCACAACCTCACCGGGTGCCACCCGTTCGGCCAGATCGACGCTGATGGTTCCAGGCCCGCAGCCAACATCGAGTAGGCGCTCCCCACCCGAGAGCCGGTCAAGAAGGTAGCGGGCGGAGTTCTCCGCCGTGCGGGCCCGGTGCGATGACAAGACCGCCTCATGGTGACCATGGGTGTATTGATCCGCTGGGGGTTGCGTCCCTTCTGTGGGATCAGCTGCTGACGTGGGGCCTGCCGAATTCATCCGTGCAGGTTAGCTCCGATGATCCATCCAGGTTCAGGATGAGAAGGCGCGATTCGTTGTTCGACCACACTGCCCCGGGCGACGCGTCACGATATTTCGGACTGACCCTGGCGGCACGGCTATCGAAGCCCCCGAACACGCTTGACGTGCAAGGTTGACACCTTGTCATTGGGGGTCCTATGGGCTGTGACGGAGGAACACTATGAGTGACGCGCCATTCAGGCAGGATACACATCAAGGATTTTCGAACCAGGCCGGGATGGCCGGCAATCCGGGTCAGATCCAACTTCCCGCTGGCGTAGGCGTGGCCAGCCCGTGGACGCGCTTGGGTGCGGCCCTATTGGACTCCCTCCTCATGCTGGTGACGTTGTGGATCGGCTGGATGATCTGGGCCGCCACCATCGCCGGCACCGGCCAGACACCAGCCAAGAGGCTGATGGGACTTCGGGTAATCGGAGCCGATTCTCTGAGGCCTGTTGGTTTCGCCAAGATGTTCTGGATGCGGGGAATCGTCGGCAGCCTCGTATCTCAGATCGCTATCCCAATCACCCTTGGCATTCTGCTCTTCATGCCGTTCTGGGACAAGCGCAACCAGAATATCTGGGACAAAGTATCCAATACCTATGTGGTCAATGATGCCAACGACGCTTGGGCCACAAAGCCAAATCTCATGACGTGAGATGATCGTTGAGGAATAGAACAGGCGAGCCTCGCCGCAGGGGGATGAGATGGCCCCTTCGGCGACGCTCGGGGTAACGTCGTCGCCAACCTGCACCGGAGCGACGAACATGACCATCGACCGACCAGGCGCCGAGCATCAGGCGTGGATCGACCAGATCAACGAAGAGCCGCTGGAGCCTGATCTGGCCATCTGCGACCCGCACCATCACCTGTGGCTCGATCGCGGGCACACCGGCTGGCCCTACACCCTCGACGATCTGCACGCCGACACCGGCGCGGGCCACAACGTGGTTCGTACGGTGTTCCTGGAGTGCCGGGCCGAGTACCGCAAGGACGGCCCGCGGCATCTGCGACCGGTCGGCGAGACCGAGTTCGTTGCCGCCCTGGCCGAACAGAGCGCGGCGTCGAACCAGGCTGAGATAGCCGCCATCATGGGTCACGCCGATCTGTCGCTTGGTGGTGCCGTGGAGGAGGTCCTGGCCGCACACGAGGAAGCCGGCGGCGGTCGGTTCCGCGGTGTTCGTTACATCACCGCCCAGGACGACCATCCCCCACTGGCCATGGGTCCAAGCTCAGCCATGGACGATGCCGACTTCCTCGATGGGGTACGCACCGTGGGGGCCATGGGCTACACCTACGACACCATGGTCTACCACCCGCAACTGCCCGAACTGGTGGCCGTGGCCCAGGCTGCACCCGAGACGCCAATCGTGGTCGACCACCTCGGTGGGATACTCGGGACCGGCCCCTACACCGGCCGCCGCAAGGAGATCCTCGACTTCTGGCGCTCGGCCATGACGGAGCTGGCCTCCTGCCCCAACGTCCATCTGAAGGTCGGGGGGATCGGCATGCCGATGATGGGATTCCGGTGGGACAAACAGGATCGTCCACCGTCTTCGGCTGAACTGGCCGCCCCCTGGGCCGAGCCCATCCAATGGGTGATCGATACCTTCGGACCGCAACGCTGCCTGTTCGAATCGAACTTCCCGGTCGACAAACGCGGGGCCGGGTATGTGGTGCTGTGGAACGCCTTCAAGCGCATCGCCGATGGCGCCGGGTACTCAGCAGCAGACAAGCGCGACCTCTTCCATGACAGCGCGGCCCGGGTCTACCGTCTTCCCCTACTCGCCGATCACGGGGCCTCCGGGTAGGTTGCCTGCCATGACGGGTAAATCGGCCGGACCGACCGGGAACGGTGCAAGCTGACCGCAGAAATCAGGTTTGGGGTGACACCCGCCTGATAGCCCGCTTGTGGCAGGGTTGAAGCTTGGGTTTTGTTCGACGACCTCCAATCTGGCTCGCCACGGTGATCGCCTGCACCATCGTCACCGTTGGCTGCAGCACTGGCGGGGGCCTGCTTGGCCTCGGGTCGACCTCCGTCGCCCCCCTCCCTTCATCGGTGGTTCCGCCGGTCCCTTCGGGTATCGCCCCCGCCCAATCGGGCATCCCACCCACCGCGGACGCTTCGCCGACCCTGCCGAGGCCAGAAACCACAACGTCGACCATTCCGGCTTCGCCTTTGGCCCCCGAGTTCGACGCCATCGCCACCCAGACCTCCATGACCGTTGAGGCCCGGGCCCTGTTGGCGCAGTCGAACCCCATGTTGGTCGACGTGGCCACCCTGGCTGCCAGCTGCTCACTCGACCCTGAACTATCGGTGCTTGGCTGCCATCGGCCGGGGCAGATCGCGGTCCTGGCGATCGACGACCCCCGCCTGGCTGGTATGACACAGGCCACAACCGCCCATGAGATGCTACACGCCGCCTGGTCGATGCTGTCGACCAGCGAGCGGGCGGACCTGGCCCGGTTGCTGCACACCGCGTACGCCCGAGTGTCGACCTCCGAGTTGGACTCGCGAATCGAGGCCTACCGCCTCCGCGAGCCGTCGGTTGTCGATAATGAGCTGCATTCCATCCTCGGTACCGAGGTGGCCGATCTCGGCCCCGAGCTTGATGCCTACTATCAACGCTGGTTCACCGATCGCTCCGCCGTGGTTTCGCTGGCAGGAGCGGCCCGCACCGCCTTCGTCTCGATCGAGAGCCAGATCAGCGACATCGACGCCCGGCTCGGCCCTCTCCAGCAACGCATCGAAAGCGACGACGCCACCCTGGCCGCCGACCAGGCCGCACTGGACGGTCAAGCGGCCGAATTGCAGGCCCTGCAATCGGCTGGGCAGATCGAGCAGTACAACGCCGGGGTCGAACCTTTCAACCGACTGCTGGATCTCTACAACCAGTCGGCGGCTGCCCTTCAGGCCATGATCGACGACTACAACGCCCTGGTGGACGAGCGAAACGCTCTTGCTGCCACCCACACCGAATTGGTTGCCCAGATCTCGACCACAGCGGAGCAGCTGCCGACGGGTTGATACCGCCGGCGCCCGCAACCGGCAGGCACCGACGACGGCATTACCGGCCGATCACCTCGGCCTCGCAGACCAACGACTACCTCGACGGGAGCACGGTCTCGATGTTGAGCTGACCGGCCAGACCCGCGGCGCGATGAACTGCCAGTTCACGCCACTCATCCGAGGTGGACATCTCAAACAGGGCGGCCCGGTGCGGATAGCTGGCAATCGCCACCTCGTCCCACAACTCCTCAACCTGGCCTAGGGCAAGGAAGGTAACATCGGCCGCAAACTGCAATTCACCTCCGTACCGGGGCAGCAGTTCGGCCACTCCCCGACCGTAGATCTGGTACGCCTCGTATCCGGTGAGGTCGGTTTCACGACCGTCCTCGTACTCCGCCCGATCCTTGAATTTGAGCAGGTTGACCATGTAGATCGGCCCTTCGGGTCCGGACTGCATCATCTCTTCGATGCGCTCACGGCTGGTGGGCATCACCTCGTTCACGACCTCCATACAAGCTCCTTCTCGTCGTTGCGGTTCAGCAGTGCATTTAGATGGTGATCGTGGTGAGATCATCACCGATAATGGTCTCACCATCGAAGTGTTCGGCGGCCCGGGCGATCCATTCCGGATACTGCTCAGGAGTCGGGGCCGGAACGAGGTGGGTCAGGACCAACCGCTTGGCCCCAACCCGGGCCGCCGTTTGGGCCGCCTCGACCACGCCGGAGTGGTAGTCGAGCACATCCTGCATCATCGCGTTCGGTAGCAGCTTCACCAGATCGCGCCGGATCACGGTTTGCACATAGGCATCCGCACCGACGGCCAGGACATCAACCCCTTCACACGGAATGGTGTCACCCACCAGGGCCGCCACCGACCCCTCATGGGTCAGGCGGTAACCGATGGTCGGCTTGACCGGGGCGTGAACCGTGGCCTCGGTGGTGATGTGGACATCGTCGACGTCAAAAGCAACACCTGGTTCCAGTTCGTTGACCTCAACGTTGGGGCCCGAGGTCAACACCTCGTGGTGTTCGATCCGATAACCGATGTCGGCCTCCAGTGCGTGCACCTGTCGCTCAACGAACTGGGCTGTTCCCGGGGGACCGTAGATCGGCAGTGGGGCCCCTCGGGTCATGATCCAGTGGGTGGTGATCACATCGTTCAAGGCGCTGACGTGATCACTGTGTAGATGGGTGATGAGCACCGCGCCGAGGAAACCGGGCAACGAGCCGGCACCCGCCATCCGCATCACCACCCCACGGCCGGCGTCGACCAGGATGTGGGTGTCGCCCGCCTTGACCAACGTCGACGGGCCGGCCCGGTTGGCATCGGGCAGCGGTGATCCAGTACCGGTCAGAACGATGTCCATGGCGGCAGACTACTTCTTTCGCCTATGGGAGGCGCAATTCTTTCCGGCACTGCATCGGGAGCGAGCAAGCCATCCAAAGCGATGAACAGGGGCACGCCCGCAATCAGCCCAAGGCTCAAGAGAGGAAGTCACCCCGAAAGCCCGTAGGTTGGATGACGACTCGCAAGGTAGCGAAGTCGTACGGAAAAGAGCGTGTAATGCAAGGCACCGTTAAATTCTTTAATAGTGAGAAGGGCTTCGGCTTCATCTCGCGCGAGCAGGGAGATGACGTCTTCGTTCACTACTCCAACATCACAGGTGACGGTTACAAGTCGCTTGACGAAGGCCAGGCCGTCGAATTCGACGTTGCTCCCGGCCGCAAGGGAGAAGAAGCCAAGAACGTTCGAGCGATCTAACAAGATCCACAACACTACGACAGATGCCGTCGGCTTTCAGCCGGCGGCATTCGTCGTTTTCAAGGATCCAGTTCGCCGACCATGGAAGCCCGCTCGTCAACGGCCGCCGCCGACAATGAGTATTGAGTCGGTCACCGAGACCTTCTCGTAGTTTCCGCCACCGACGGTGATCGTGACCCGGCAGGCTCCGGCAGGCTCGCGGGTGGCAGCGATGCCGAAGTCAGTGAGTTTTGGCGTGCCGTCACCGCCGACCAGCACGTTGGCCGGCTTCACGTCGCGCTCCCCACCGGCCTCAGCAGCACCCGGGATCCAACTCATGGACCAATTTAACAAGTAGATGATTGACAAATTAGAGTGAGGGGTCGAGCATGGCGGCATGGAAGCATTGGCTGGCCGACTCGACGATCTGCGATCCCAGGGTCAACTGTTGACCAAGGTGGGGCGACACCCCGTCGTGGTGTTCTGGCACGAGGACCGGGCCTGGGCCATCGAGGACCGTTGCCCCCACCTGGGGCTTCCCCTGCACCAGGGCACGGTGGAGTCGGGCATGGTGACCTGCCATTGGCATCATGCCCGCTTCGATCTGTCGTCGGGCTGCACCCTTGACCCCTGGGCCGACGACGCCTCGGCGTATGACGTCGATATCCGCGGTGATGAGGTCTTTGTCGGCTTACGCCCCGACCCCGATGCCAAGGCCCGGCTGCGGTCCCGCCTCCAGAATGGCCTTGAGGATCAGATCACCCTGGTCACGGCCAAGTCGGTGCTGGGTCTGCTCGATCTGGGGGAGCCGGTGGCCGACATCGTGGCCGTCGGTGCCCGCTTCGGGGCCACCAACCGGGCCGAGGGATGGAGCAGCGGCATGACGGTTCTGACGGCCATGGCCAACGTTGTTCCCTGGCTACGCCCCGACGACCAGCCCCTGGCCCTGACCCAGGCCCTCGCCTTCCTGGCCAGCGACGTGGCCGGCCACGCCCCCCGCTTTGCCCTCGACCCCCTCCAGGGCTCCGAGGTCGACGCCGAGCGCCTGACAGATTGGTATCGGCGCTTCATCGACACTCGTTCCGGCGACGCTGCCGAACGGGCCCTGGCCACCGCCCTCGACTCCAATGGCGCCGTCGCCCAATCGGCTGCTGCCCGGCGGGCCGAGGTCGAGGGCATGTTGTTCGCGGCGACCACCGACCATGTGTTCATCGACGAGGGCCACACCATCGACTTCGCAAACAAGGCCTTCGAACTGATCGATCTCCTTGAAGCCGACGCCGCTCCCCTACTGCTTCCCACCCTGGTCCACCAGATGGCCTCGGCCACCCGAAGTGAGGAGCTGTCGGAGTGGCGTCACCCCCACGACCTGGCCGAACTGATCGACGACACGACACTGCTGGCGGGCACAGGAGCCGAGAGCTTCGGTGATGCGGAGGTCTCGGCGCTGGCCTGGAGCCTACTCAACGACGACCCGGTGGCCGTGGTTGATGCCCTGGTGACAGCAGGGGCCGATGGAGCAACGGCTGAGCAACTGGCCCGGGCAGTGGCCTATGCCGCCTCACTGCGGGTGCTGCGCTTCCACACCCAGAACGACCACCGCGACTGGAACATCGTCCACCATGGTCTGACCACGGCCAATGCCGTGCACCAGGCCGTGGCTCGCCAACCATCGCCGGAGCTACTCCGCGGCGTGTTGCACTCCGCCCTCAAGGTCTACCTCGACCGTTTCCTCAACGTCCCCGCCGCTCGACCCCCTACAGCCACGAACGGCTCGTTGGCGGCCCTGGCCACCCATTGGGACGCCCAGGGCGAGGTGGAGCAGGCAGGACAGGAAGCCTATGGATTCCTGTCCGACGGCGGGGACCCGACGGAACTGATCGCCGCTCTCGGCCATGCGCTACTGGTGGAGGACGCCGGATTCCACTGGTTCCAGATCTACGAGGCCTCGGTGCGCCAATACCAGGCCTGGCCCGAGGGCTCGGAAGAAGGCCGGCTCATCCTGGTGGCCTTCACCCGGTTCCTGGCCGCCCACACCCCCACCCGACGCGAGCTGTCGCGGGTGGTGGACATCGCTCGCCGCCTCCGCCGAGGCGACGAACTGTTCGCCGGACCGGGCTGAGGTCAGCCCTTCACCGAGCCAGCCAGGATGCCTCGCACGAAGTACCGCTGCAGACCGAAGAACACCATCAGGGGGAAGAAAGCCTGGACAAAGGCCGCGGCGGGCAGCAGGTGTTCATTTCGCCCGAAGTCGCCTGCCAGGTTGGCGATGCGGATCGTGGTCGGAATGGCGTCGGGGTTGGTACCGGCCATGGTGTTGGCGATCAGGAAGTCGTTCCAGGTCCACAGGAACTGGAAGATGGCGAAGGCGGCCAAGACCGGCACCGAGAGGGGAAGCACCAGGCGCCAGAAGATGGTGAAGTGGTCGGCGCCGTCGATACGGGCCGCTTCGAAGAGGTCGCTGGGCAGGTCCGAGATGTAGTTGTGGAGAAGGAAGATGGCGAAGGGCAGGGCAAACCCGGTGTGGGTGAGCCAGACCGCCGTGGTGGTGTTAACCAGTCCCAGGTCGGGAAACAGGGTGATCGTCTTGTCGAACAGGGGCAGGGTGAGGTGGGCGCCCCCCACGTACAACTTGAGCAGCGGGATCAGGGCCACCTGGAGGGGGATGGCCAGCAGCGAGACGGTGCCGATGAACAGCCACTTGCGACCCTTGAAATCGATCCAGGCGAAGGCGTAGGCGGCGAAGGCGGCAATGGCGATGGGAACAACGGTGGCCGGGATGGCGATGGCGAAGGAGTTGAGCAGTGACTCGTTCAGGCTGTTGGTCGATTTGGCGTCGAAGACGGCGCGGTAGTTCTCAAGCGTCAGACCACCCTCGTCGCCAAAGACCCGCCACCAGCCCTCGCCCCGCTGGTCATCGCGCCGGCGAAATGAGTTCACCAGGATCCCGACCGTTGGCAGGCTCCAGGTCATGACAATGATCCAGAGCACGGTGGTCGGGATCTTGCGGAGGGCGCCGTAGATCACTGAATCCAAGCCGCCGCGGCCTTGGGAGCTGGGAGGAAGAGCTGCGGTCATCTCAAGAATCCCTCTGCATGCGCCTGATATTGAGAACCATCACCGGCAGGACCGAGAAGAACAAGATCGCAGCCAAGGCGGCTCCAACCCCTCGATTCTGATTTGTGAACGCCTGCTGGAACATGTCGTTGGCCAGCACCTGGGTGCCGAAGTTGCCGTTGGTGACAACCTTGACGATGTCGTAGACCTTCATGACCAACACGATCAATGTGGTCACGACAACCCCGATCGTGGTCGTGATCTGAGGGATCGTGACCCGCCAGAACACCTGCGACTCCGTGGCCCCGTCGACCCTTGCCGCTTCCAGGAGTTCCGTTGGTACCGCCTTGATGGCGGCCGAGAGGATGACCATGGCAAAGCCGGTCTGGATCCAGATCAGGATGACCATCAGCCAAACGTTGTTGAACGGGGTGTCCTGCACAAAGAAGACCGTGTCGGGTTTGATCGCGCCGTCGGCGCCTTCGCGGAACCCGCCGATACCTTCGCCCAACCAACCGATGTAGCGGAAAGCGATCCAGCCAAGGAAGACGGTGGCGATTGCAGGCAACGCCACATGGTCCCACCGACGGCGGACCAGGGATCGGGCCGTCGCGGCCAGCGTGCCCAAGAGGGCAAGCCAGAGCACGACCGTCCCGACGGTGGTGGGGATCCCGCTACCAGTGCTGAGGCGTCCCAGGCCGACCCAGAGGGCGTTCAAGAGCCCCGTCTGTGGCTTGGAGGTATCGCGGGCCAGGTACATGAACCGCCAGATGACCGATGCCCCGACCAGGGAGATGGCCATGGGCATGAAGATGATCGACTTGGCCGCCGATTCGAACTTGGCCCGATCGGCCAGCACGGCAATGGCCAGGCCCAACCCGGTGGAGAAGACCGTGACGGTGAACACCCACCAGACGTTGTTCAAGATCGTGCCCCGCAGCACCGAGAACACGGCGAAGGCGATCAGCACCGACGACAGGATCAAGGGGGCGAAGGCCGGACCACCGGCTTCGAAGCCGGAACCCGATTGCAACCGGCGGGCGAAACCAACCACGAGCGCCAGCACCAGCAGGATGATCCCGACAATGAAGAGACGACTGGTGAAGATGGCACTCCAGGCGCCGATGTCGAACGAGTTCACGTCGGTGAACACCGAACGGTAGTTGTCGATCCCGACAAAGAACTCCGAATCGCGATCCTTGAGCGACAACCAGAGAGTAAGCATCGTTGGGGCCACCAGGGCGATGGCCACAAAGGCCAGGGCCGGAGCAACAAAGATGGTGGCTCGGGACCGGGTGTCGAGTCGACCTCGACCAAGGCGATCGGTGTTCTTGCCCCGCCCGACGCGCAGTCCGAGCAACAGTCCGGGAACGGCGGCACCAAGTACCGCCTCAGTCACTGAACCACTACCGAGGTCAGGCATGGCGAAGGCACCGAGCAACCAACCGATTGCCGCCCCCCATAGCAGGCCGGTGGTCCAACCCCGGCCGCGTAACACCCCGAGGCCGGCCCCGATGGCACCAACGACAACGGTCCAACCAATCAGCCATCCCGCTTCGATCTCGGGCCGGGCCTCTTCGACCAGGCGTAGCCCGATGGCCACCCCAACGATCAGGCCACTACCAACACCGACGATCAGCCGGGTGAGAGCTTCCTCGGTCCTGGCCACCAATACGGCCAGCGCGGCCACGATCAGGCCGCCGAGTACCGGTGTCCAGATCAGCTCGCCGAAGTTTGTAATACTGTCACTGCTTGGTCCGTTGGATTGAAGGAGTCGGTTTCCCTGCAGAAGCAGCAGAACCACAAATCCACCAACAAAGCTGATGAGGGCGCTGAAGCGAACCCAGTTCTTGTGGACCTGGTCGAAGAGCAGATTCGCTCCCACCCAGACTCCGGCGCTGATACCGACCGCCGCCACGATCAGGATCAGGGTGTCGAACAGTTTCTGCATTGCGCCCCACCTCCCCTTTCGGACCCCATGACCACTCCCCCACTTGTCGGCCTGACACCGATGGTTGGACTCAACCTTCGATGCGGGCCCCTATCCCGTATACGGCGTTGGGATGGCCCGGAGGCCATCCCAATCGCTACGTGGACGATGACGCCAATCGACGCCGAGTTACTTGAACTACTCGGGCCAGCTGAGCTCAATGGCGGCCGCTGCCTCGGCTGCGGTCTTGTCACCATTGACCGCAGAGGTGCCCTCGGTCCAGAAAGTACCGGCGCCCACATCGGCGGGCATCAGGTCAGAGGCGTCGAAACGCAGGATAGCTGCTTCGTCCAGAATCGACAGGAACGACTGCTCCAGCGGCTGGTAGATGCCCGGATCCTGGCCCTTGGCGGCCGAGAGGAAGCCGGAGAGGGCGTCGCCGCCACCCTTCAGCTCAGCCTGGGCCGCTTGACGGGCCTCGGCATAGTCGGGAGTTGACATGTAGGCGAGCAGAGCCATGGTGGCTTCGCTGTCGTTGAAGCCGGCAGCAAGGGTTCCGGCGCCCAGCAAGGGGGCGTCACCGTTGATGTCGGGGAAGTAGAACACGTCGACCGCACCGTCGGAGCCGTCGGCGAAGGGGGTGCCCTCCGGCATGAACGCAGCGTAGAAGCTGGCCTGACGGTGCATGAAGCAGTCGCCGTCAACGAGGGGCTGACCGTTGTCCTGGAAGGCGGTGGCGGCAATCGAACCGGCCGAAGCGAAGACGTTGTCCTCGGTCCAGAGGTCCAGAACCGTCTGCATGGTCTCGACGATGCGGTCATCGTCGAAGGGGATCTCGTGGGCAACCCACTGGTCATACACATCGGCGCCGTGTTGACGCAGCACCAGGTCCTCGACCCAGTCGGTGTAGGTCCAGCCGGTGGCCTGACCCGACTCGATGCCGACGCACAGCGGCTTGGCCACACCGTCGGCGGCCATCGTCTCGACCAGAGCGGTGAACTCGTCGAACGTGGTTGGGATCTCGTAGCCGTTGGCCTCGAACGCAGCAGGCTGGTACCAGACGAGTGACTTCAGGTCGGACTTGACCGGAACCCCGTACTGGGTGCCATCCACGTTGCCAAAGACGGTCCAGGCCTCGGCCCAGTTCTCCGCCGTTGCGGCGGCCGCTTCGTCGTTGAGGGCAACAACGGCACCATCACGAGCGAAGTCGGCAAGCTTGCCGGGCTGGGGGAAGATCGAGATGTCCGGAGCGTTACCGGCCTCGACCTGCACGTTGATTTCGGCTTCCCAGTCGGCTGAGCCGATGTAGGTGACCTCAACGCCATGTTCGGCGCCCCAGGCGTCGAACACTTCCTGCAAGGCGCCGGCCTCGCTCTCGTCACGCTCGGGGCCGGTAACGGTCAGCGTGGCCGCTTCACCGTCTTCGTCCTCCATTGCGTCTTCGTCGTCTTCCATCGCCTCGTCGGCGTCGGCGTCGGCGTCGGCGTCTTCGTCGTCTTCCATCGCCTCGTCGTCAGACGAGCCGTCGGCTTCGGTTGCTTCGTCGTCACCCGTGTCGTCACCACATGCGGAGGCGACGAGGGCAAGGGCGAACAGCAACGCGAGCATTTTCAGCAAGCGCGTACGCATGGTTGGAACCTCCAGAAAGGGCCGAAGGGATCGACCCGCTACTTGTTGCACCGCATCCACGAGCAACTTTGCAAGCGCTTACATTACCCAGCTCATGAGCCACAAAGGCCCTCGTGTCATCCTGGTGTCACCTTGGCGTCACCTTGGCGTCACCTTGGCCCGGGCCTGGCCGTCGTCGCCCGCTCCACCACTGCGGTCGACACCTTCGCCATCGGTTCGACCAGAACGCCGCCGTTGAGCGCATCAAGCAGGAGGCGTGCGGCCAAGGGACCATGACGATCAACCTCCTGACAGATGGTGGTCAAACCGAACGCCTCAGCCACCTCGTGATCATCAACCCCCATGACGCTTAGATCCTCGGGGACCCGGACACCTCGCGCCCGAGCGGCGCCAATGGCCCCGAACGCCATCTCATCGGAAATGGCGAACACCGCGCTGGGCGGGTTCGCAGCCCGCAGTAGTGAAGTCATGGCCTCGCTGCCTCCTTCCACCGAGAAGTTGCCAACAGCTTGCAGCGAGGACTCGATGCTCATGCCCCGGGAGCGGAGCTCCTGTTCGAAGCCGCGCCGACGATCATCGGGGACACTGAACGAAAGGGCCTCGCCATGCTCTCCGGCGATCAGGCCGATGCATTCATGACCAAGATCGGCCAGATGGCTGACCGCGAATCGGCCGATTGCCACATTGTCGACGACGACACCGGGGAAGCCGGAGCCATGACCTCCGATGGTGACGGTGGGAACTCCGGCTCGCAACATGATGTCGCGCTCGGCTTCCTCCATGGCCAGTTCAACCATCACCACCCCGTCGGCCCACCCTTGATAGGCCGTCTGGTTGACGAACAGGCTCCGACGCTCAGGGGTGGGGATGGCCGAGATCAGCACGTTGTAGCCGGCCTCGGCGAACACGGCCTCGGCCCCGGCAACCACCTCGCTGAAGTACCAACTGTTGAACACCGGAACGGCTATGGCCACCGCACCGCCGCGGCCAGCGGCCAACCGGCTGGCGTTGGGATCGGCCCGGTAGTTGAGTTCCTGGGCCGAGCGCACGACACGCTGCCGGGTTGAGGGCGCCACGTTCGGCAACCCTCGCAGGGCTCTACTGACCGTCGCCACCGAAACCCCGGCGGTGACGGCAACATCCTCGATCGTCGCCCGGCGGGACGCGAAGTTGGTCACCGGTCAATACTTACATCAGGGCCAGGTCAGCACCATCATTGACCCGCCGAAGGCCTCATGGCGGCGCACCTGGTCGGGGGTGGGAGAAACCAGTTGAGGTGTCATGATGGCGCCTGTGGCAACTGAACCTACTTCCCTCATCTCCACCGACGTCCGCCAACTTGGACATTTCAGCGTCGGGCCGCTAGCCTACGGGCTCTGGCGCTTCACCGAATCCGATCCCGCCTCCGGCATCAAACTGATCGAGGCGGCATTGGAGGCGGGCATGAACCTCATCGACACCGCCGATGTCTACGGGCTCGACTGGGGTGGAACGGGTTTCGGCTCGGTGGAGGAAAACCTGGGGCGGGTCCTGGCCCAGGCCCCCGAGCTGCGGGACCGGATGGTGCTGGCGACCAAGGGCGGGATCGTTCCCCCCATCCCCTACGACTCAAGTGCTTCGGGACTGCGAGGAGCCTGCGAGGATTCCCTGCGGCGTCTGGGTGTCGATTCGATCGACCTCTATCAGGTCCATCGGCCCGACATGCTGACCCACCCGGCTGAGGTGGCAGCGACGCTGATGGACCTCCGCCAAGAGGGCAAGATCAGTGAGATTGGCGTCAGCAACTACGGCCCCGCCCAACTCGCTGCGCTCCAGGCCCACCTCGACGTACCCATCGTGAGCACTCAACCCCAGTACTCCGCAGCCAACACCACTCCCTTGCGCGACGGCACCTTCGATCAGGCCATGGAGCGGGGCATTGTCCCCCTGGCCTGGAGCCCGCTGGCCGGTGGGTCGCTGGTGTCGGGTGAAGGCGTCAGACCAGAACTGATCACCACCCTCGACCGATTGGCCGAGCGGGAGGGTTCCGATCGGGCCACCATCGCCCTCGGTTTCGCCCTGGCCCACCCGTCGCGACCGGTGGTCATCGTCGGGACCCAGACCCCAGAGCGCATCGCCGCCTCTACGGCCGCCCTGGCCTGTCGACTCGATCGCCACGATGTCTACGACATCATCCAGGCCTCCGAGGGGGTTCCGCTACCATGACCGACCCAATTCGCTACGGGGTCATCGGCACGGGAATGATGGGGGTCGAGCACATCGCCAACATCAATGCCCTCGACGGCGCCACCGTGACCGCCGTCTCCGATCCCGATGCCGACTCTCTCCAGGCGGGCCGCCAGGCCGCCGAAGGTGACGTCGCCACGTTCGGCGATCACCGAGACCTGATCAACTCCGGCCATTGCGACGCCGTCGTCGTTGCCTCGCCCAACATGACCCACGCCGAGGTCGTCGCCGACATTCTGCCCTCGGACCTGCACATCCTGGTGGAGAAGCCGCTGTGCACCACGGTCGAGGACTGCCGCGACATCGTGACCAGGGCCACCGATCGCCTACCTCTGTTATGGGTCGGTCTCGAATACCGCTACATGACACCCATCGCCCGCCTCATCGATGAGGTCAGGGCCGGGACGGTGGGGACGGTGCAGATGGTGGCCATCCGCGAGCACCGGTTCCCCTTCCTGGAGAAGGTGGCCGACTGGAACCGGTTCAACCACAACACTGGAGGCACGCTGGTTGAGAAGTGCTGTCACTTCTTCGACCTGATGAATCTGCTCATCGACGACACCCCGAGCCGGGTGATGGCCAGCGGATCGCAGGCCGTCAACCATCTCGACGAGTGCTACCACGGTGAAGTGCCCGACATTCTCGACAACGCCTTCGTCATCGTCGACTACGCCGGTGGGGCCCGGGCCATGCTCGATCTGTGCATGTTCGCCGAAGCCACCCACAATCAGGAAGAGCTCTCGGTGGTTGGCGACAGGGGCAAGGTCGAGGCCCTGATCCCCGACGACGAGGTGCGGGTCGGACGGCGCGGGGAGCACTCGATCGGCCACGTCGAGCACCGGCAGGCAGCCAGCGACATCGCCTATCAGGGCTTTCACCACGGGTCGTCGTTCGTGGAGCATCAACGTTTCACCGAGGCCATCCGAAACGGCGGTAGGGCCGAGGTGCCCGCCATCGACGGTCTGCGTTCGGTGGCACTGGGGGTCGCGGCCCAAACCTCGATCACCGAGGGTCGCCCGATCGAGATCACCGAGATCACCAAAGCCGAGGAATGGAAGCGCCCGTGACGGCCGAGACCGGACAGCCACCCAACACCGCACAATCACTGGACACAACACAGCCACCGGGAGCTGCGCAACCGCCCGAGATCAGCTGGTTCGCCGCCCTGTGCGACGACGACTACGAGTTCCTGGGCGTACCCGACCCCACGCTGCTGAGTTCTTGGGAGCACTGCCGGGACATCGCCCTCACGGCCGACCGCAACGGCTTCGACAACATTCTGCTCCCCTCCGGCTACACCCTGGGGATCGACTCGGTGGCCTTCGCCAGCGGCCTGGCTCCTCTGGTCGAGCAGATCCACCTGCTGCTGGCGGTCAGGATCGGGGAGATGTGGTTGCCCCAGTTGGCCCGCCAGTTGGCCACCCTCGACCAGATGGTGGGCGGCCGCTTGACCATCAACATCATCTCCTCGGATCTCCCGGGTCAGACCCTTGAGTCCGAGGCCCGCTACCGACGGACCGTCGAGTCGATGCACGCCCTACGGCAATTGTTGAACGGGGAGCCGCTCAACGTCCACGGTGAGTTCGTCGACCTCGAGATCGACCCACCACGGATCAGTACCGGCGAGCGGGGCTGCCCGCCCATGTACTTCGGTGGCTTTTCCGAAGCGGCCAAGGAGACCGCGGCCGAGGCTGCCGATGTGTTCCTGACCTGGCCCGACACCGTCGCTTCGGTGGGGGCGACGGTGGCCGACATGACCGAACGGGCCGAACGCCATGGCCGTCGGTTGCGCTATGGACTGCGGACCCACGTCATCGTTCGCCCCACCGAGGCCGAGGCCCGGTCCGCCGCCGATCGTCTGGTCAGCCGGCTCGATCCCGACACCGGAGCTGCCATCCGCAACCGCTCGCTCGACACCGCCAGCGTCGGCGTGGCCCGCCAATCGGCGTTGCGCTCCGACGCCGATTCCGACGGTTACGCCGAGCCCAACCTCTGGACCGGGATCGGAAGGGCCCGCAGTGGGGCCGGTGCCGCCCTGGTCGGTGACCCCGATCAGATCGTGGCCAAACTGGAGGCCTACCGCCAGGTGGGTATCGACGCCTTCGTGCTCTCCGGCTACACCCACATCGACGAGTGCGATCTCATGGCCGAGTACGTGTTGCCCCGAATCGAACACGCCCCGCTCCGACCCCGGGTGTGATCCCGGCCCTTGTGCCAAGCTGGGCCCGATGAGCGTAGAGACCGACAATCACTCCACCCGATGGGCCGTAATCGGAGCCAGCGATATCGCCGCCTCCCGGGTCATCCCCGCCATCCGGACCAACGGGGGCACCGTCTCGGTGGTCCGGTCCGGTGACGCCGCCCACGCCACCCACTTCTCCGCCGCCAACAGCATCGATGCCTGGACCACCTCGGTGGCTGACGCCGTGCAACGCGGCGATGTCGATGCCGTCTACGTCAGCTCCTTGAACAGCCAGCACCGCGACCACGTCATCGCCGCCGCCG
>Ga0316190_10000498_pt1 | contig 27150 bp, 29 predicted proteins | sample Eddworburrow2_MG_FD_204929 | JGI IMG/M metagenome (GOLD analysis project Ga0316190, IMG submission 204929) | Coastal sediment microbial communities from Maine, United States - Eddy worm burrow 2 | ecosystem: Environmental > Aquatic > Marine > Coastal > Sediment | place: USA: Maine | collected... | reverse complement strand
CGCGACGAAGCCGCCCGCCAAGCCGCCGCCGACCAAGCCGCCCGCGACGAAGCCGCCCGCCAAGCCGCCGCCGCACCGGCGACCGGGCTCAACGGCCCGCACGCCAATCTCGAAAGCCAGTTCCTGACCATGATCAACGCCACTCGGGCGCAATACGGTGCGGCACCGCTCGTGGCCGATCAGAGCCTGCTCGGTCCGGCACGAACCCAAGCGGCCACTATGGCTCAGAGCGGGGTGCTGGCTCATCAGGACCTACAAGCGGTGCTCGTAGCCAGCCCCTTCCGGACCATCGGCGAGAACGTCGGCTATGGCCCGTCGGTGCAGGTGGTCCACGACGCACTACTCGCCAGTCCTGGCCATTTCGCCAACTTGTCGAATGTGGCGTTCACCCATGTCGGCATCGCGGTCTATTTCGACGCTGCCGGCACCCTGTGGACCGCCCACGTCTTCGGCGGTTGATCACCGAGTGCTGAGCAACCGAGTGCACTAGCCACACGGCATCCGATCAGCGCCACGGTCAGCGTCAACCCGAGCGGGGTACTAGCGTGCCGTCATGGCCTCTCGACGTCCCGCCCAGCCCCGCGTGCAGCCCATTCCCGAGGCTCTCGACAAGGCCCGCGAGCTCATGAAGGACTCGGTGGTGCCGGCGTACAACGTCACCGCCACCCTCGCCCACAATGAGCTGGTCGGAAAGGGAGTAGGACGCTTCGCCCGGGCGTTGCTGTTCAAAGGAACGGTGTCGCCGCGCCAGCGCGAGCTCGTGATCCTGCGGATGGGTTTCAACTGCCAAGCGGTGTACGAGTTCGGCCAACACACTCTCTTTGGCCTTGATGCGGGCCTCACCGACGAGGAGATCTACGCGGTCACCCGCCCCCTCAGCACCTATCAGTGGAGCGAGGAGGATCGGATCCTGTTACAGATGACCGATGACCTCTACACCGACGATGTAGTGAGTGATGCAACCTGGGCCGAGCTCACGGCGCATTGGTCGACCTCCGACGTGTTGGAGTTCGCGGCCGCTGCCCTCTGCTATCGGGTGGTATCCGGGTTGTTGAACACCTGCGGGGTGCAGCTCGACGAGGGCGTGCCCGGATGGCCCGAGAAGCCCTGAGATGAGCATCGCCGTTCCCCTCGACGAACTGGCCGAGTTCATCGCGGCTCACCATGGCCCGACCGGCTATGTCATCACCCTGGCCCCAGACGGCCGACCCCGGCTCGCCCATGTGCGGGTGAGCGCCGATCGTGACCGGCTAACTGTGCAGCTCGGCCCAGGCGGTACCGCCAACGTCGAAGCCAGACCGGCGGTAACCGTGCTGTTTCCCGCCAGTTCTCCCGAATCGATGAGCCTCATCGTCGATGGTGAAGGCCGGGTTGATTCGGAGTCGAGCGACCCGACGGTCATCATGACCCCAACCTGGGCGGTCCGTCACCGGCCGGCACCATAGGCCACTCAGGGCCGACAGGAAACCGTTCGAACGGCTCGTTCCTCCGGGGTGTGGCCTCAGCGGTGCGGATGGCCGTGTTCGTGATCATGGCCGGCGGGGCGAGCCGCCAGGCTGACCGACCGCTGATCGAGCTCGTCGAGGGCCACCAGGCCGGTCTGTTCGACGACGTCGCCCAGCGCGTTGAGCCAGCACTGCCAATAGTCGAACGGATGGTCTCCGCGCTCGGCTTCGGCGACCCGGCCGATCAGCGCCTGCTGGAACGACCGCCACTCATAGGCCCCCTGTTCGCAGAGGTCGACGGCGATGCCAAAGGCGCGCCGTTGCCATGGGGCCTCGAACACCACTTCGCCATTGACGCGCGGCGGGGCTGCCGGGCCCTCGACGGGTAGGTCAGTCATCGACCTGGCCGGCTCTTCGTACGCCGATCATCGAGTCGCGGTTCACCAACGCCGCAAGCTCGCTCTCGGAGCGCGAGCCGGTACCGGCCGGCCGCTCGGGCAATACGAGATAGCGGACCTCGGCGCTGCTGTCCCACACCCGCACCTCGACGTCGGGGGCGACCTCGGTCCCGAAGTCCGCCAATACGGCTCGGGGCTCTCGCACCACTCGGGCCCGGTACTCGGGCGATTTGTACCAGGCCGGGGGTAGGCCGAGGACGGCCCACGGGTAGCACGAGCACAGAGTGCAGACCACCACGTTGTGGACTTCGGGTGTGTTTTCCACCACGACCAACATTTCGACCTGCGGTCCGTCGATGCCGAGCTCGCGGACTGCCGCGGTCCCATCCTCCAGCAGCCGAGACCGATAGTCAGGATCCACCCACGCCCGAGCCACGGCCCGAGCGCCGTTCATGGGACCGAGCTCGGTGGTGATCATCTCGAGCCTCTGCTCCACGCGATCGAGGTCGAGGAGGCCCTTTTCGAGCAACAGCGATTCGATGGCCTCCAGGCGAATCTCCGGTGCGAACGGTTCGGTGGTGGTCATGTGACGGGCTCCAAATAGGTCTCGAAACAATCCAGATAGACGACATCGGCCTCGCCCGCTCCCGAGCCCCACAGCTCTCGGGCCGGGAACCGCACGGAATACAGCCAGGTCGGCTGCTCACCTTCACCGTGGGCGTTGGTGTCGGGCAACACCCAAGTACCGCTGACGGCGGCCACCACGCCCGCTCGATCACGGGCGTAGCCAGGTAGTCGGGTGTGGCCTGATGTGCGAGCCGCGGTGGTGCGCACCTGGTCGCCCACCTCGAACCGCGCCGGGGTGTCACCCGGGCGCTTCGCCCCGCTCCCGCCGGGAACCGCCTTTGTCGTCCGGGCCGGAGCGGTGCTGGGCGTCTGCCCGGTGAGGCGCTCGTCAAGTTCGCCGGCCGCCAACACCCCGCCCTCGACGAGGACCGTTTCGAACGCTCGTGCCCACCGGTGAAAGTATCCCTCGAGATACTGGGCCGGGGGCACCCGCTCGATAGCGTGCCGAAAAGCATCGAGGTTGGAGCGGGCCGCCACTTGCACGGGAATGGCCAAGCCTTGAGCTTGGCGTTCCCAGGGCTCGTGAAAGGTGACGTCGTCGTCGACGGGCACCGGGCCGAAGCCCTCCATCCCGCCCATGTCATGAATGCCTTCCATGAGGAGGTTCTACACGCTCGACGAGCGGCCCGCACGAGCCCGCCCACCACCCCGAGATCGGGGCTCGACTCAGCGCGGGGTGCCGACCGGCTACCGCGGGCGTCGACCCGTCAACAAAGGCCACAACACCCGGATGGAGGTAACCAGCGCCAAGGGCCGATCGAGCATCAGATGATGATGTGCGTCGGACAAGCTCAGTGCGGGCACCGGTTGGCCGGTCAGCTCGCGCAGAGTGGACAAGGCGTCCGGGGTCATGATCTCCGAGCGCTGACCACGGATCACCCCGACGGGCTCCCTCAGCTGCCCGGCGTAGGCCTCCATCGGGTGGTCTGTGGTCCAGGTGCCGATGGTCGGGTCGAACCTCCATCCCCATCGGTCACCGTGGGCCAGGACCGAGTGCTCAGCTATGTGTCTGAGGGCCCACGAGTTCGCGACCGGCTGACGGGGCACCGGGGTAAAGCGTTCGATCGCCATCTCGCGACTCGAATAGGTGCGGCTCAAGCCGAACACCGACCTCCGGGCGCGCCGCGGCCGGTCCCCCTTGGCGGGTGGGCGACCACCGGCCCGGCCCGCGTCGGCGCGACGAATAGCCGAATCGACCACGACCAGCCCGGCGTGGTGCGCCGGTTCCCGAGCGAGCATGGCGGTGGCCACCATCGCTCCGAGACTGTGCCCCACGATCAGCGCCGGGCGACCGGGCGCCTGCGTCGAAGCCACCGCGGACACCTCGTCGGCCCAGCCCTCCAGATGATAGGTCTGGCGGTGTCCACTGTTGCCGTGACCGCTCAGGTCGAGGGCGAGTACGTCGCAGTGCTCGGCCAGGAGAGGTGCGGTGAAACTCCACCATCGGGTGTGGGCACCCGCGCCGTGCACGAGGACGACCACCGGACGGGGTTCGGAGCTCGTTTGCTCGCCGGTCCCCCAGTTCGCGTAGGCAATCGAGACCCCTCCGACCTCGATCGTGCCTTCCCTCGGATGCTGGGCCAATGCCGTGGTGAACCAGTCCGGGGCAGGCGGGCCCCGACGACCTGAAGTCAAGGTCAACGTCGACCGGTGCAGGCACGCTCGGACGCCGTGCGTACGGCGGTGCGGCGGTCCAAATCCGACATGATGGCGACAGTAGTGGAGACTGCCCCACTATCGCGACAGATTTGCACCGGCGGGGAACGATCTGCCCACCGGGCGGGTTCACTGGCCTTATGGAGGTCGAAGCCGTCTCGCTCTTTTCCTATGCAACTGCCTTCGGGGCAGGACTGATCTCCTTTTTGTCGCCTTGCGTGCTCCCGGTCGTACCGGGATATCTCTCGGTGGTGACCGGCGTCGACGTCACGTCGCTCGAACGGGGCGATCGGGAAGGGTTGAGACAGGTGGCCGCCACCACCGGGTTGTTCATCGCGGGGTTCTCTGTGGTGTTCATTTCCCTCGGCACCGCGGCTTCGGGCCTGGGCCAGATACTGGCCGACCAGCAGCTGATCCTGAGCCGGCTCTCCGGTGCCCTTGTCCTCGCGATGGGCCTATTCCTGCTCGGATCGCTCTACCTGCAGAGCCCATGGCTCTATCAGGAAAAGCGATTTCATCCCGACCTGGGCCGCTGGGGACGGGCCGCGCCCCCGGTGGCCGGCGTCGCGTTCGGATTCGGCTGGACCCCGTGTATCGGTCCGGTCCTGGGGTCGATTCTCACCATCGCCGCCACGAGCGGACGGGCATCGACTGGCGCGACATTGCTGGCGGCGTACTCGGCCGGCCTCGGACTGCCGTTTCTGGCGGCTGGGCTGGCGTTCAGTCGTTTTGCCGGAGCCTTCACCTGGATCAAGCGCCACTCAAACGCGCTCACCCTCACGGCCGGCTTCTCCCTCGTGCTATTTGGGACCTTGCTGGCGTTGGGCCGGCTCAGTCTCATCACCAGCACCCTCATCGACAACCTCGAGGGCACCCCCCTCGACTTCCTCATCCGACTCGGCTGAGCATCACCGTCAACCGACAAGAAAGACCTCCCGCCCGATGACCTCGAAATCCAACAAAAAGAACAAGAAGGGGTCGAACCAGAAGCGAACCCCGAAGGCGAACCAGCCAAAGAGCGGACCGGCCAACGCCGGCGCCGCGAAGAGCCAGGCCAAGCCGGCCAAGGCCAAGGGTGCGGCCTACACCGCACCCAAAGGGCGCGCGACGGTGTCGAGCGGAACGTCACCGGGGAAACGCAAGCGCGGCGGTAGCGGTTGGGGGCTGGTGATCGCAGGGGTCGCTCTGGTGGTCGGCATCGTCGGGTACGGCCTCTACGACGCCATACAGGGCGGCGGCGACGGGGTCACCGACGCCGCTGAGTTCGATCTGCCCGCGTTGGGTGGCGACGGGCGGGTAGCGCTCACCGACTACACCGGCCAGCCACTGGTGGTGAACTTCTTTGCCTCCTGGTGCGAGCAGTGCGATGCCGAGCTTCCGGACTACACCCGGGTGGCTGATGAACAGGAAGGGAAACTGAACTTTCTGTTCGTGTCGAGCAACGAAACCGGCGACTGGCGCCCCATGGCCGACCGCCACGATCTGGTCGGGAACTATGACCTGGCCGCCGACGTCAAGGGCACCAACGGCAATGGGCTCTACCGATCGCTGGGTGGCACCGGGGGCATGCCGATGACGGCGTTCTACGACGACAACGGACAGCTGCTCGATGTGTCGCGTGGCGCGCTGATCGGCCCGGCCCTCGAGGCCCGCCTCCAACAGCTCGGCTTGCTGACCTAGCGAACTCGTAGCCCGACTTCCCTGCCCCGGCCGGTGGGCCCGATGTAGAGTCCGCCAAACCACCGGTACCGGTACCGGTCGAGGGGGACAACCATGGATCTGGAAACACTGGCATGGGGATACGGGCTGGTCGAAGGGCCCCGCACCGACCCCGAGAACAACCTCTATTTTTCTGATGTCTTCAAGGGTGGCGTGTTCCGACGGACACCCGACGGCACGATCGAGACCCTGGTCGAGAAGCGGCGGTTCGTGGGCGGACTGGCCCTTCACGCCGACGGCGGGTTCTTGATGACCGGTGGCACCGTTGAGCATTGGAACCAGGGCGAGTCGCGCACGGTGCTCGCCCTCGACGGGATCAACTCGTTCAACGACCTTCATCCCGATGCCGATGGTCGGATCTATGTGGGAACGATCCGCAGCGATCTGGAGGGCCTCAAGGCTGAAAAGGTGCCGGGCGAGTGCTACCGCATTGAGCTCGATGGGTCGACCACCGAGCTCTATGGGGACGTCGAGATCTCCAACGGCATCGGGCTCTCGCCCGACGGATCAACGCTGTATCACGCCGACTCGACCTCGAAGGGCGTGATCGTGCACGACGTGGGGAACGACGGATCGGTGTCCAACCGTCGCCATATCGGTGCCACCGCCTTTGAGCGGGGAATTCCCGACGGTATGTGTGTCGACACCGACGGCAACCTGTGGGTCGCTCACGTCGGAGGTCGCCGGGTGGTCAAGCTCTCCCCGACCGGCGAGATGCTCGACGAGATCCCGGTTCCGGCCAAGGCCGTGACAAGTTGTGCCTTCGGTGGACCGGAGATGACCGATCTTTACATCGTGACCGCCGACAATCTGGACGATCCGGACCGGGCCGGAACGGTGTTTCGCACCACACCCGGGGTGGCCGGAGTACCGACTCCGCTCGCTCAGGTGTAGAGGCCAGGCCAAGAAAGGCGGGCCCCTCGTCCCAGTGCCCCGCCATGTTCAACCACATAACGTAGGCAAGTAATCGCTTACAGCGTGCGCCTGGCTACGGTGAAAGAGCGGAGTTGTTAGTAGGACTCACTACGGCGTGCTATGACTATCGATCGGCGGACACCAGGGCAAGCGGCGATTGTTCTGGCTGTCGCGCTCATCGGCATCGTGCCCCCCGACGGGTTGCCGCGCGCCGTGGCTTACGTGGTCGTACACGGGGCCGCGGCCTTGGCCCTGCTCCTCTCCAGCGATCGCGATGATCTCCCCGACCACCAGCCGTGGCGCCTGATCATCGTCGGGTTCTGGTTTCTCGTCCTGTCCGACATCTTCTGGCTGATCGAGACCCAGGAGGGGCCATCCTGGACATCGACGTCGAGCTCCCTGGCCACCGTGCTCGCCTCGATCAACTTCGGATTCGGTGGGGTCCTGCTGATCGGGGGGCGGCCCAGCCCTCATCTGCTCCACCGCGCCGTCGACGCCACCATCATCATCGTGGCCGGCGCGGTCATCGCCTGGCAATGGTGGCTGCTCAGCTCGTCGGCGACCACCACCATGGCCATCGGCCAATACCCCTTTGTCGTCCTGCTCGTCGGCGCCTCCGCCGCGTTGGTCGTGCTGACGGGCACGTTATGGCGTGGTCGAGACCCCGATCTACGATCGATCCTGCTGATGGGAGCCGCCGGCTCGTTGACGATGGGCGGCCAGACGGTGTCGCTGCTCCTCGGCTCCGCGGATCACTTACCCCGAGCGGTCGACCCGATGTGGTTCGTTGCCTCGGTCCTGGCCGTCTTCGCCCTCCGAGATCCTTCGGCGGCCATCCAGTTCCGCGCCCACCGGGCCCGCTCCCAGATGGCCACACCGTTGAAGCTGATCGGTCTCGGGCTGGCCGCCATCATCAACCCCAGCCTGATCTGGCTTCAGGATGCCAGCGGTAGTCCTCTGGCGGTCGCGGGCCTCGGGACCATCGTCAGCGCGCTGACCCTTGCCGGCGTGTGGCGAGCGTCAAAGCTCATATCGGACCGCGACGAGATGCGCAACGCACTCGAACTCAGCGAGCGCCGGTTCCGATCCTTGGCCGAACACGCCAACGATCTCACTCTGGTGGTGCGGGCCGACAAGCTCATCACCTACGCCGGTCCCTCCAGCCGTACCGTGCTCGGTTGCGAACCCCGCGCCATCGAGAACACCGATCTGACCATGATCGCAGCGCTGCCGGACCGCTCGATGCTCGCCAGCTTCATCGAGGTGGTCGCATCCGCACCGTCGGGTTCTGACGCCGCAACAGAGATCCGTCTGGTCGACCTGCACGGGCGGTATCGCGACGCGGAGATCGTGGCGGTGAACCTGTTGGACAATCCGGCGGTGTCAGGCATCGTCGTGACCGCTCACGACGTTACCGACCTCCGTGGATTCGAGGCCCGCCTCGCCCACCAGGCGTCACACGACGCTCTGACCGGGTTGGCGAACCGTCACTATTTCGCGGAGCAGGTGCAAGAAATGGTCGACCGGACGAAAGGCCACCGGGACCGACCGTCCACTCTCGACGAGGTCATGACCGGCGTGCTGTTCATCGACATCGACGACTTCAAGACCGTGAACGACAGTCTCGGCCACGACGCGGGCGATCGACTGCTTCAAGCCATCGCCCAACGGTTGACCCAGGCGACCGGACAGTTCGGAATCGCGGCACGCCTCGGTGGCGACGAGTTCGCCGTGCTCCTTCGTGATGCGTCGCAACCCGACCAGGTGCACTGTTTCGTGACCCAGCTGTTGAACACCTTGTGTGCTCCAGTCCGGCTCGACGAACGCACGGTCGCGGTGACCGCCTCGATAGGCGTGGCGCTGTCCGACAACGATCCGGCCGAGGTGATCATGCGTAACGCCGATACCGCAATGTTCATCGCCAAAGCCGAGGGCAAGCACGCGTACCGCGTCTTCGAGCACGAGATGCACGTCGTCGCGCGCAAACGGCTGGACCTGAAAGCAGATCTGCCCACAGCACTGGCTTCTTCAGAGCTCACCCTGTTCTACCAGCCGATTGTCCGCCTGGCCGACCGTGCAACCGTCGGGGTCGAAGCCCTCGTACGCTGGAATCATCCGACCTTGGGCCTCGTCGGACCGAACGATTTCATACCTCTGGCCGAGGAAAGCGGAGCGATCGGTCCGATTGGCAGCTTTGTCCTACGCCAGGCGTGCCACGAGGCGGAGCAGTTTCACGTGGTGCACAACAGTGTCACTCCCCCATACGTCAGCATCAACCTCTCGCCACATCAGCTCCTGACACCCAGGCTCGTCGAAGAGTTCAGGGACATCCTCGTCACCGGGTCCATAGGCCCCCAGCACATCATCGTGGAGATCACCGAACGGGTGCTCCTCGACGAGAATCCAACCGTCCGGCGGTCCCTCGCCCAGCTGCGGGACCTCGGGATCAAGGTCGCGCTCGACGACTTCGGCACCGGCTATTCGTCACTGTCCTACCTCAATCGCCTCGATGTCGACATCGTCAAGCTCGACCGCTCGTTCACCAGTTCGATGGCCACCTCAGGCCGCAACCGGACACTCATCCGCGGCATCGTGGATCTGACCCGATCGCTCAACATCATCACGATCGCCGAAGGGGTCGAGCGGGCCGAGCAGGTCGAGGATCTCCAGGCGTTGGGCTGTGACTTTGTCCAGGGCTACTACTTCGGGCGCCCCGCACCCGCCGCCGCCATCGTCGATCGACTCCGACACGTCGACCAGCCAGACCAGGCCGGGCAGGTCGAGAGCGCCGCCTGAGCATTCACCGTTCGGCCAAGATCGACACGAGGGGCTGGTCGGCGGGCCCGTCGAGGATCGCGTCGACCAGCGGCATCGATGTTCGCGGTCCGAGTTTCAGGCGAGACCCCGTGTACCGCCGGAACTTCTCGACGAGCTCCGTCCGTGCCATCGGGTGGTCGAGATCGCCGGTCACCGAGTCGACCACCATCATCGACTCCGGCCCGCAGGCGGTGCCGACCCGAAGCCCGGCACGGCGTTCATGACTGCGCTCACCCGAGGCTGTGCGAACCTCGACCAGTCGTTCCAGCCGTCGCACCTCCGGGTCGGCCAAGGCCTCATCGGAGTAGGCGTCCGGTCCAAGATCACCGTGCAGGAGCATCCGTGCCACCCCGTAGGTAAGGCTGAACTGGGCCTGAATCGCCGTGTCCGGCGCCCGGTTGGCGCAATAGACGACGGCCTCCGGATAGACCTCGAGCACGAGCGATTCGATCTGGTCGGCCTGTCCCCGATGCTGGCCATGCCACAACCGTGCGGCCTCCGCCCCGTAGTGAACATGGCGGACCGCGGCGAACGGCTTCAAGTACCCCTGCTCGACCAGCCACTCACCCGGCGGCGCGATCTCGTCTTGCGCGGTACCCGCCAGTGCCAGCTCATCGTAGAGCTCCAGACTGCCGTGGGGAGTCGTCACGCCGGCCTCGACCGCCAGGGCGAGGCGGATGGCCCTGGAGCCGGCCTCCGCCACATAGCTATTGCGTATCGTCGCGCCTTGCTTCACCGGGTGATAGAGGCTGAACGGGGTCTGACACGCGCCCGCCTCGATCGCTCGCATCGTGTGATCGGCGTCCAAGCCGAGCACCGATCCCGCGGCCATCACCCCCGCGAAGGTCCCCCATGTTCCATCCACATGCATGCCCGGCCGGATCCGCAGACGTTCGCCGAGGCGGCCACCGACCTCGTAGCCACGGACCAAGGCCCTGAGCGCATCGCCGAGTGTCCCGCCGGTGGCCAGTGTCAGGACCACCGCGACCGGAAAGGCGTGAAGCCCGGGACGGCCATGGGCCCGCGCCAGCCCTTCGCACGCCTCATCCCATGTGGCGGCCATGCCCAGCAGGTAGGCCGCCGCCGTGACACTCAGGGATCGCTGCATGCCGACCATGCGGATCGAACCCTCGTCAAAGCGAGCGAGGCCGCGTTCGAGCTCGACCAGCTCGGGTTTGTCCAGCCCGGCGATCGTGCAACCGAGCGTGTCGAGCAGGAGGTGGCGAGCCGCGCGATCGACGGACGGTACTTCCAGTGGGTCCGTGCCGAGCACCCACCGCGTCACGTCGGTGATGGATTCGGTCATCGACGCGGGCGCGGTCATCGTGCCAGTCTGGCCGGTCGTCTCGATCTCGTCACCCCCGACGGCATAACGTGCGCGAACCGGCCAAATGGCCTAGGTACGTAAGGAGAATCATGGGACGTCTCGACGGCAAGGTAGCGGTCATCACCGGCGGCGCGAGCGGCATCGGTGCCGCCACCACCGAGCTTTTCATCGCGGAGGGCGCCAAAGTACTGGTCGCCGACATGCAGGCCGAGGTGGGCGAGAAGTTCACCTCTGGCCTCGGTGATGCGGCGGATTTCCGCCATGTCAACGTCACCAACGAAAACGACATCGAGGCCATGATCGGCCAGGCGATCGACCGGTTCGGTCGACTGGACTGTGTGTACAACAACGCTGGTTTCGGCGGGGCGCTCGGCCCGATCGCCGGGATATCAGCCGAGGACTACGACCTCACGATGGACGTGCTCGTGAAGGGGGTCTTCTTCGGGATGAAACATGCTGCGCCGATCATGACCGAGCAGGGTTCGGGCAGCATCATCTCCACCGCGAGCGTCGCCGGTTTGCGCACCGGCTTCGGGCTCCATCTCTACAGTGTGGCGAAGGCGGCCGTCATCCATCTGACCAAATCGGTGGCGAACGAGCTCGCCGATCACAATGTTCGGGTCAACTGCATCGCGCCGGGCGTGATCCCGACCCCGTTGTCGTCGGGCAAGTCCATCGGCGATGTGGGCGAGGAGGTGGCCGGCGAGCGGGTCGCCAAGATGGCGGAGCGGTCGGGCGACCTCCAACCGCTCCCCCGGGCCGGGCAGCCTCTCGACATCGCCAAGGCCGCGCTGTTCCTGGCCAGCGACGACAGCGAGTGGGTGACCGGCACCGTGATCCCCGTCGACGGGGGCTGGTTGACCGGTCGGCCGTGGCGCAAGCAGCCAGGGGCCTACACCCAGAACCGGCCCATCAAGTTGTACAACCCCGAGTCGACGACCTGATCGGCCTGGGTCGACGATTTGTTCAGAACGCACACGGCAGGTGTTTGATGCCGTGAATGAAGTTCGAACGGAGACGGACGGGCTCGTCGGTGGCTTCGATGGTCGGTAGCCGGTCGAACAGCTCCCGGAACATGACGGTGATCTCGCGGCGGGCGAGATGGGCCCCCAGGCAGAAATGGGGACCCGGTCCCCCGAAGCCGACATGGTTGTTCGGCTGGCGGGTGACGTCGAAGGATTGAGCATCGTCGAACGCGTCCTCGTCCCGGTTCGCCGAGTTGTAGAACAGCACCACCTTGTCTCCGGCGGCCATCGGTTGGCCACCGACGACGGTGTCGGCCCGGACCGTCCGGCGCATATGGATGACCGGGCTGGCGAAGCGGACAATCTCGTCGACCGCGGTCGGCGCCACCGCCTCGAAGTTGTCCTGCCAGATCCGCCGCTGCTCCGGGTGCTGGGTCAGATACACCAGACCCCACGAGATGGCGTTGCGGGTCGTCTCGTTACCCGCAGCGACCAGCAGATTGAAGAATGCCCCAAGCTCTCCGGCCGAGAGCCGTTCACCGTCGACCTCGGCCGCCAGGAGAACCGACGTCAGATCATCGGTCGGGCGCTTGCGCCGTTCGGTCGCCAGCTCGACCATGACCTCGTTCAGATCTTGACCGGCCGAGATGAAAGCCTCGAGCTTGCTCTGCCCCGGAGGGACGAACTCGGGGTCACCGGCACCGAGAATCACGTTGGTGCGATCGAACACGAACTCATACTCGCTCGGCGGAATGCCCATCATGTCGCAGATGATCCGCAAAGGGAGCGCGGCGGCGATCTCGGTCACGAAGTCACAGCTGCCGGAGCCGCCGACCTCGTCGACGATCTCCGCCGCGACGGTCTGAACCGTTTCTTCGAGTCGGGCCAGCATCCGCGGGGTGAACCCACCGGCCACGATTCTGCGCAACCGGGCGTGACGAGGGTCATCCATGGCGATCATCGAACCGAACAGCTCGTTGAGCTCGACCGGCTGATCCGGGATGCCGATCCCGTCACCGGACGCGAACACCTCAGGGTTCTTGGATACCTCGAGGATGTCGTCATAGCGGGTGATCGCCCAGAAGCCCCGGCCCGTAGGAATGACCTTGTACGAAGGCTCCTCGAAGCGGCGGATGGGATCGTTGTCGCGAAGCCAGGCGAACGAGGACGCCACCGCCTCCTCCGACTGTGCCCAGAAGCCGTCGAGATCGCTGAGGTCGATCTCTCGGTCCGTCGCGAACTGAAGCTGACTCATCTTCTCTCCCGACATCGACAGCCACGTGTCTGGCTACGGTATGGAACGCTACCGCACCCAAACTTCGCCCAGCGGGTGCCGGACCCGGCCCACTAGTCCAGTTGAGCCCGGTAGTTGTCGACGATCTGGGCTCCGGAGGCGGCCCACACCTCATCGCGGGCAGTGATCTCACCGAGGGCCTGGCCGATGAAGCCGATCCGGAACGGTTGGCCGGACAGCCAGGGATGCAACACAAGATTGAACAGGCGACCGGTCGTCGCACCGTCGGCTACCAACACCTCGGCGGTGTCGGTGATCATCCGGGCATACCGGTCAACGGGGACCTGACGCACCCCCATGGCGTACGCGTCATCGAGGTCGTAGAGCACCGGCAGCGAGGTGATCTCACCCGCGGGGGCATGCATGGGGTAGGGCTGTTCGTCGTTGGGCCAGTCACAGACGTACCGGACTCCAGCCTCGGCGAGCAGCTGAGGGGTGCGGGTCGACTCGCCGTACTCGGGTCCGAACCAACCGACCGGAGCCGAACCACCGACCGATGCGACGGCATCGAGCGAGGTTCGGATGTACTCCCGCTCGGTCGCCTCGTCCATCTTGGACGTGATCATGCGGTTGGGCGAGATGCCGTGCCCTATGAGCTCGGCCCCGCGTTCGACACAGTGTTGCGCGAGCCAGGGGTAGTGCTCGGCGGTGAGCGCGTCGATGGCGACCGTTGGCCGGATTCCTGCTTGGTCGAGGGCGTCCAGCACCCGAAAGATGCCGACCCGATGGCCGTAGTCCCAATGGCTGTGGCGCACATAGTCGGGGTGGGGAAGACCGCCAAGTCCTCCGGGTAGACGCTTCACCCGATACCCCTCGGCGGGCTGTTCCCACTCGAGGTGTTCGAGCACGACGGTGACGCACAGAGCGAGCTGGGCGCCGTCGGGCCACACCAGCTTCGGACGGGTGGGCAGGGCCGACCAATCGTAGTGGTCGTGATCAAGGCCATAGCGGCGTTCGGCGGGCATCTCAGGCCTCCCCGCCCGACGCGGCACGATCGAGTTCTCGTGCGTACGCCAACTGGGCGTCGTAGTGGTGTTCCATATAGTGATCGGCGATCTCGCCCGCCGTGGTCTGCCAGACCCCTTCATGGGACAGGATGTGCTCGAAAACCTCGTCCATGTACTTCGCCCGGTGCGGGGCGCCGGTCGCATAGGGGTGCAGGGCGATACACATCACCCGGCCCGATTCCTCGCCCTCTCGCCATAGGCGGTCGAACTGGGCCTTGCAGATCATGGCGAAGTAGTCCGCTTCGTAGTGCTTGGCGTAGACCGGGGTGTCGTTGAGCTCGATCGAATACGGGACCGAGATCAGGCGGCCTTCGTTCACCTCGATCGGTACCGGCTGATCATCGTGCAGCCAGTCGGTGTGATAGATCAGCCCGGCCTCGGCCATGAGGTCGGGCGTGTTGACCGAGTTGGACACCGCGGGGCCGAGCATGCCCTTCAGCGTCTCGCCGGTGTGTCGTTTCAGCGTGTCGATACTGTCCTGATAGAACTCGCGCTCTTCGGCTTGGGACAGGCCGTTCAGGTAGCGGGTGTTGTAGATCCCGTGGGACATGAACTCCCAGCCCCGATCGATCATCGCTTCGCCGATCTCGGGAAAGTGCTCGAACACCGCCAGGTTCAGCGACACCGTCGCGGTGATCTCGTGGCGGTCGAGCATTTCGGACATACGCCAGAAGCCGGCCCGGTTGCCGTACTCCCGGTAGCTGTAGCCCTGCACGTCGGGGTACGGCACGCGAGGCCACGGATTGCGGCGTCCGTCGAAATCCGGCAGATACTCATAGTGCTCGACGTTCGGGGCCACCCAGAAGGCCACTCGGGCCCCATCGGGCCAGGTGATGGGAGGGCGGTCCACGATCGGGCTGTACAGGACTCGATGTGGCGGCAACGACATCCGCCTTGCGTAGCAGGTCGGCACCACCGTTGCCCGTTGCCGCCGGCCCGTCTCATGCTGACCAGGCCGCCAAACGCAGCTGATTAGGCTCACGGACCATGAGCACCACGGACGACTTCATCCGGAACCCACCCACCGATCCCGAGGTCGCGGAGCAGATCATCTCGACGATCCGGGACTGGGTCAAGCGTGACGTGATCCCCCAGGCCACCGAGCTCGAGTTGGCCGACGCCTACCCGACCGAGATGGTCGAACAGATGAAGGAGTTCGGCTTGTTCGGCGCCACCGTGCCCGTCGAGTACGGCGGGCTCGGACTCGACGCCTCCACCTACGCGCGGGTGATCGAGGAAGTGTCGGCGGGCTGGATGTCGTTGTCAGGGGTCGTGAACAGCCATCTGATCTGCGCGACGATGATCGTTCGCCATGGCACCGACGAGCAGCGACACCGCTGGCTACCCGACCTGTGCTCAGGTGCCCGTCGCGGCTGTTTCTCCCTCTCGGAACCCGACACCGGGAGCGATGCCGCCGCGTTGAAGTGCAGGGCAAGGCTCGATGGCAACGAGTGGCATATCACCGGTACGAAGATGTGGGTGACCAACGGCGACCATGCTCAGATCGTCGCCTTGCTCGCCCGCTCACCCGAGGGCATCAGCGCGTTCATCATCGAGAAACAATCCAACGTCTCGACCGACACCTTGTCGATCTCCCGCAAGATCGACAAGCTCGGCTATCGGGGACTCGAAACGGTCGAGATGGTGTACGACAACCATGTGGTCCCGACCGGGAATGTCCTGGGTCTCGAGGACGGGCTGGGCCGCGGCTTTCACATGGCGCTCGGCGCCCTCGAGATCGGCCGGATCAACATCGCGGCCCGCGCCGTGGGCGTCGGGCGGGCCGCCTTCGAGGCCGCCCTCGCCTACAGCCGCCAGCGCGAGGCGTTCGGCAAGCCGATCGCCAAGCATCAGGCCATCGGTTTCAAGCTGGCGGAGATGGCGACCAAGCTCGAGGCCTCCAAGCTTCTGACGGCCAACGCGGCCCGGAAGTTCGACAGCGGTGAACGCTCCGATCTCGAAGCCGGCATGGCCAAACTGTTTGCCTCGGAAGCGGCGCAGGAGATCGCGCTCGACGCGATGCGAATCCATGGTGGCTACGGCTACACGACCGAGTTCCCGGTAGAACGGTTCTATCGCGACACGCCGCTGATGATCATCGGCGAAGGCACCAGCGAGATCCAGAAGATGGTCATCGCCCGGCGCCTCCTGGAGGAAGCCGAGAAGACCGACCCTCTGCCATGAACAAGGCCGTACCTCGGTTCGAGAGCTGCCAGTCGAGCGAAACAACTACGGTGGCCCGATGAGCTTGGCCATCGTCACCGGCGGATCGACCGGCATCGGACTTTCGATCGTGCGCACCTTGCTCGACCAGGGTGTCGCCACCGAGGCGGCGGTGTTCGACCTCCGTCCCCGCCCCGAGGAACCATTGCTCGACGGTGTGGTCCAGATCGCGTGCGACGTGACCGATGAGGACTCCGTGCGGGCCGCATACGGGGAGCTCGGGAAAGTTCCCCAGATCCTGGTCAACAATGCCGGAGGCGACCCCCTGGCCCCCGGGGTCCGCGACAAGGGTCTGCTCGAAGAGGCCGACCCCTTCGGCCCCGTCGACGAGTTCAGGCGCATGCTCGACCTCAACTTCACGTCCGCCCATATCGTCACCCGGGTCGTCGGCCCCGACCTCGCTTCGGGTTCGGCCATCTGCAATACGGCGTCGATTGCCGGTCAGATCGCCGGCCAACTTTTTGCCTACGGCGCGGCCAAGGCTGCGGTCATCCACTGGACCCGCTCGATGGCGCTGCACCTGGCCCCGCGCGGGGTACGGGTCAACGCGGTGGCGCCGGGCATCATTCGGACCCGGTTGTGGGAGGAAATGGCCCCCGAACAGGAACGCTACGACCACATCATCAATCGCCTGATGCCCCTCGGCCGTGACCAGTCTCCCGACGATATCGCCGACTCGGTCGCCTTTCTCTGCTCGGATCGAGCGGCCCAGATCACCGGCCAGGTCATTGCCGTCGACGGCGGGATGACCCTCGGCGCTCCTCCTCGGCGCTGACTCACATAGGCTCCCCGGACAGCAGTCAAAGGGGGGGTGTCGTGAACGGTGAAGGCAAGAGGGGGTTGTCGTGAACGGTGAACGTAAGAGGGGGTTGTCGTGAACGGTGAACGTAAGAGGGGGTTGTCGTGAACGGTGAACGTAAGAGGGGGGTGTCGTGACCGATTCGTGTGGACGTGTCTTCGTCGGAGCATCGAGGTTCTCGCCTCGTGCCCCCGACGATCATCTCGGCGGCCTGTTCCGAATGAACGCCGAAGATTCCGATTGGCAGCCGCTCACCGACGGCTTGCCCGAATCGCCTCAGGTGCGAGCGCTGTTGGTCCACCCTGACGACCCCGCCGTGATCTTCGCCGGGACCCAGGACGGGCCGTATCGAAGTGGGGACGGCGGCGACAGCTGGCAGCGGACCGATTTCCCGGATCCCGACCTTCCCGTGTGGTCGTTGACCGTGCATCCCACCGATCATTCGATCCTCTACGCCGGGACCGCGCCCGCAATGGTCTACCGAAGCGACGACCGTGGCGAACATTGGAGCCGGCTCCCCGATCCCGGGACGGGACACGACGTACAGATGGGCTTCCCCACCCGGCTGATCTCGCTCACGCTCGACCCCACCGAGCCCGACACGATCTACGCCGGGGTCGAGGTCGGTGGGGTCAGGCGCAGCACCGACGCAGGCCAGACCTGGACCGACAGCTCCAGCCATCTCGGTCAACTGGCCGACGAGAACCCGCGGCTGCGCAGCCGGCTGTTCAGCGACACCGAGCGCGAAGGCATGCTCGACACCCACGCGCTGGCCATGAGCACCGCCGCTCCCGGGGTGGCCTTCCTCGCCGTGCGCATGGGCGTGTTCCGCTCCAGCGACGGCGTCGAATGGTCTGATCTGAACGTCGGACGGTATTCCCCGCTGACCTACTGCCGGGACATCACCTTCGCCGAACACGATCCGCGGGTGCTGTACGCCTGTCTCAGCGACGAATCACAAGGCCAGGCGGGTTCGCTTTACCGCAGCAATGACCTGGGCGAAAGCTGGTTCCGCTACGACAAGGTGACGCCCGCCTCGACGCTCATGCAGGTCTCCCCTCACCCGACCAACCCCGAACAGGTCTGGTGTGCCACGCGAGAGGGAGAGGTCTTCGCCACCGCCGACGGCGGCCAGACCTGGACCGCTCACCCCCTACCCACCGGCGGTCGCGACGTATATGCCCTAGCCAGCGGCTGAGTGTTTCGGTTCGAAAGGGAGACCTTTCGAACCGAGGTTCTGGGTGATGCCGCCTACGGCGGCGGCTGACCTTTTCAGCTCGGACCGGCGAAGCCGGATCCGAGCTGGTCGGGGGGCTCCGAAGAATCTCCGCCCCCCGAAACCCCCCGCCCACGTTGTGCCACGAGACCCAGCGCACCATGCAGCGATGTACTCATAGCTGCCTAGCCAGCGGCTGAGACGGGGTATCACCTTTTGGGTGACCCGGCATCGCTGGTGGCGATAGAGTTCGGCGATGGCCATGCATGAGCGTTCAACATCTTGGGACGAGATCGGCTATGCCGAGCTGCCAAGTGGCATCAAGTCCTACATGTACCGGATCGGTGATACCGAAGATCCCGAGGCGCCGACCGTCTTCCAGGCCTGGTTCCCACCCGACTGTGTGGTCGAGTCCCATACCCACGCCTGTGACTACTCCGAGATCATCCTCGAAGGGGCAGAACAGGTGGGCCGAACCTGGTATCACCCCGGCGACATCCGTATCGGTGAGGCCAACAAGGTCTATGGCCCGTTGCGCGCCGGACCCGAAGGGGTCCTCAAGCTGGTCATCTTCAAGACCGGTGCCTGGCACCCGGTCACGGTCGGTTCCAACACGGGGGCGACGCTGGGCGAGGCCGAGATCGTCGCGGCCTTCGAGAAGTAACCGCGGCCCCCGAGTTGGCTGGTTCGTCGCCGGCTACACGAACGGGTCTTCGGAGCGCATGCCGAGCAGGACCCGACCCACGGGTTGGTAGATCTTCTGGTTGACCATGCGGTGCTGGCAGGCCGTCGTCATGTCGCGAAACGCCCGATCGAGCGGGCTGGATCGATAGATGGCCCCGGTGGACGCCGTGTTGTACATCAGCTCGACGACGTCTCGGCCCAACTCGTGGACATACGTGAGCATCGCCCGGTAAAGCCCCCTCTGCCGGGACGACGGCCGCTCACCGGAGCGGAGTAGCTGCCAGATGTCACCCAGGGTGGTGTAGGTATAGGCGCGAGCCGCCCCGAGCATGGCCTCGGCCCGAGCGATGGCTTCCTGAGCCCTCACGTCGTCGCGCAGCAGTCGGCCCGGCGCCGCTCGGTGGGCCACCGGAAACAGGTCCTTCTCCTCGGCCAACGCCACGACCGTGTCGATGGCGTGCCGGGCGATTCCCAGCGGCACCCCGGCGTGGGGACACAGGAACAAGGGTGGGTACTGGTAGAGCGGGCCGGGTAGGCGCATGGCGCCGCTCGGGTCCCAGGTCCGTTCGGCGGACACGAAGGCATCATCGATGTCGTAGTCGTGGCTGGCGGTACCGGCCAGGCCCGTCGTGTGCCAGGTGTCGAGCATGGTGACCTGATCGGGTTCGAGCACCGCGACCAGATACGCGGGCACGCCGCGGTCGCTGCGAACCGGTTCCCCGTCGCTCATGACCATGCACCCTCCGATCATCGCCGACGCGTGACTGGAGCCGCTGGCAAACCGGAATCGGCCCGAGATGCGGTAGCCCCCGTCGACCTGCTCGGCGAGCCCGGCTGGAGCGATCAGCCCCGCCAGAGAGGAGTTCCGATGGCCGAACACCTGGCGCGCCGCCTCCGGTTCGAGGAATGCGGCGGCGTAGCTGGCTGCGGCACCGATCATGGCGCACCAGCCCACCGAACCGTCCTGGCGGGACAGCTCTTCCACCACCTGCACCTGGGTGAGGGGATCATGTTCGGGTCCGCCGTACTCACGTGGCACGGCGAGCCTGAACACCCCGAGACCGCGCAGTTCGTCGACCAGTCCCTCGGGCAACCGGCGCTCGGTCTCGATGGCGACCGACGCTTGTTGGACCATCGGCTCCAGCGCCCGCACCTGTTCGAGTAGTTCCGCCGCCGGATCGGTTTCGGACGAGACAGCAACGCTCATGGGTCCCCCTGGTCAGATCGATCACTGGCCTCTGGCGCAGCGTAGTCAGCACAACAACCGAGCCAGGCGGGTGGCCCGGGACACGGCCGTGACCGATGGGCCCGACGAATCGGTTGAACCGCGGTTCGACCAGGTCGTACGCTCGGGCCATGGGAGCGAAAACGTTGAAGCTCGAAACCCTTGACGCCACCTTTGGTGCCATCGTTCGTGACATCGACTTGAGAGCGCTCGACGACCAAACTTGGCAGGCGCTGTACGACGCGTGGATCGAACATGCGCTGCTCCTGTTCCCCGGTCAGTTCCTCACCCGGTCCGAACAGGATGACTTCGCTCGCCGGTTCGGGGATCTCGAGTTCACCTCGGTGCCGATCTCCAACATGGACAAGAGCGGCGCCGTCCACAGCGAGCCGACCGACGAGATCGTGAAGTCGATACGGGGGAACGAGGGCTGGCACCACGACAGCACCTACATGCCGCTCCAGGCCAAGGGCGCGGTGTTCACCGCCGAGGTCGTGCCGAGCAAGGGTGCGGCCACGGGCTTCGCCGATATGCGGGCCGCGTACGAGGCGCTCGACGACGCCGCCCGGGGCCAGATCGCCGATCTCTCCGCCTACCACTCGCTGTACTACAGCCAGAGCCGGGCCGGTTACCTGCCCGCCAAGAAGGACGCCAAGGGTGGCTACGGGCGCTACGGCTACCACGACAAAGAACCGTCGCTGCGGCCCCTGGTCAAGATCCATCCGGTGACCGGCCGACCCAATTTGTTGATCGGCCGCCACGCCTACGGCATCCCCGGCATGGACCCTGAGGAGTCCGAGCGACTCCTCGACACCTTGGCGGATCAGGCCTGCCAGCCTCCGCGGGTGTATCACCACCAGTGGGACGTGGGAGATGCACTGGTCTGGGACAACCGTCGGCTGCTGCACCAGGCGACCCCCTTCGACCTCACCGAGCCCCGACGTATGTGGCACACCCGCATCGCAGGCGAACCGGAGACGGAGCTGGCCGCCAACCACAGCTGAGCGCTCGCGCTCAACCACGAAAGCGACACTCACCCCGAGACAGGACCCGGCCGATGCCTTTGTTGTTCACGCAAACAGATCATGTTGCCACGCTGACGTTGAGCCGACCCGCGGCCCGCAACGCGTGGGATGAGGACTACAACGAAGGGTTGACCGAACGGCTTTCGGCGCTCGCCGCCGATCATGACGTCCGTTGTGTCATCCTCACCGGCGATGAGGAGGGTGGCGCGTTTTCGGCGGGTGCCAACCTGGCCGATGAGCACACCCATACGGTGGACTCTCCGGCAGAGTTCATCACGTCGATCCCCAAGTGGCGTGACTTCGTCACCAACTTGTTGGCCGACTTCCCCAAGCCGGTCATCGCCGCGGTGAATGGGCTGGCCATCGGCATCGGGTCGATCGCCACCTACAGCTGCGACCTGATCGTGGCCTCCGATCGAGCCGAGTGGCGGGCCCCTCAGGTGCGCCTCGGGGTCATGCCTGCCTATGGGGGAGCTCCTCGCCTGGCCCGCTGGGTCGGCAAGGGCAACGCCATGCGCGCCTCCCTCGGGTATCCCATCGATGCCCAGGAGGCCTATCGCATCGGGTTGGCGCAATGGCTGGTTCCTCATGATGAGCTGCTCGAACGAGCGGGCCAGATCGCTGCTGAGATCGCGGCCATGCCCCCCTTGGCCACCCGGCTGGCGAAGGAGTCGCTCAACAAGGGCATGGACATTCCGAACATCAGAGATGCGTCCGAAGCCGATGTCTACCGTTTCGCCGCGTTGAGCCAGACCGAGGATGCGCTCGAAGCCCACCGGGCCTGGCGCGAAAAACGACCACCCGACGTCCGAGGTCGATGAACCAGCCGGACGCGTCGACCGACAACCCGGCGTCACCGATTCCTCACCAAGATGTGGCCGCGGCGCTCGGCGTCCACCGCGGTGAGCTGGTCGCCATAGTCGGGGGTGGCGGTAAGACCACCACCATGTTTGCCATCGCCGACGGGGCGCCGGTCCGGTCAGCGATCGTGACGACGACCACGAAGATGGGCACCGACCAAACCGAGGGTCGACCCTCGCTGGTCAATCCCAGCGATGCCGAGCTGGTCGCGGCCCTGCGCGACCATCGTTCGATCGTGGTGTGGGGGTCCACCGAGGGCGAGAAGGCGATTGGGATCGCGCCCGAGACCTGCGCCCGCTGGCTTCCCCTGACCGATCTGGTCGTGGTGGAGGCCGATGGAGCCCGCCGCAAGTCGTTCAAGGCCCCCAAAGCATATGAACCGGTCATACCTGTGGGCACCAGTCGCCTGGTGGCGTGCATCGGCTCCGACGCCCTCGGCGCGGTGATCTCGGAACGATGCCACCGCCCGGAGCGAGTAGCGGCGCTCGCGCTCTGCTCACCGGATGACCGGCTCACCCCCAAACGGGCGGCGCGAGTACTGCTCGCCAACGATGGCTCCCGCAAGGGCTGCCCCACCGACGCGGTGTTCAACGTGGTGATCAACCGGATCGATGACCGGTCATCGGTTCTCGCCCACGAGCTGTATGAGGTGCTTCAGGATCATGACGAGGCCGAGCGCTGCGATGGTGTCGTGATGATCCGCCACCACGACCTCGAACCCTGACATGGGCCTGGCCCTGGAGTGATTCGCGCCCGGGCGGTCCCCCGCTCAGCCGAGTAGGGCCCGACCCGTCTCACCGAGGGTTAGGGCCTCAACATGGAGCCGTTGTCGGCTCCCGCTGACCCGCAGCCAGGTCTCGTCCTCGAGGTACTCCTCGACCGGCTCCGCCGCACACCGTGGACAGTCGCAAGCGGGCACGAACAAGATGTTGGGGCGTTCGGACAGCTCCCCCGGCACCCTGGTGCATTCGACCTCGCTCATCGCGGAACCGGCGCAAACCGATGAGCCGGGTACGGCATGGGCGTGACCTCCGCTTCAGGGTTTCCGTGCCTTGGATCCACTGTACGCGAGCGCGCGGTCCGATCTCCGCCATAACGAAGCGTGACCTCGCTGCTCCAGCGGGCTCCGCAGCTGCGTCGGTGGCCTGTAGCCCTCGGGGGCCGATCAGCTCATCTTTGAACGGTGGAGTTGATCGCTGCCCGAATTCGTTGAGCTGCCTGTTCCGGGTCTTCATGCTCCCAGATGCGGATTGGGAGCCAGCCGGCCACCTCGAGCCGAGCGTTGGTGTCGGTGTCCCTGCGTTTATTGCTGGCGATCTTTTCGGGCCAGTACCAGGTGTTCTCCTTGTGCCGGATCTTGCCGTGTTCGGGACAGCCGTGCCAGAAGCATCCATCGACGAACACCGCAACGCGTGCATGGCTCAGGCAGCAAACCGACGACTGGAAGCCTTCGATTGTTGGGGTCTTTCGAGAGCGCGCTCCACACGACTGGCCGCTCACCGCTGACTCGCCGGAGTCGCTGCGGAAACAACTGACTGAGAAGGGTCACCTGCTACCGCTGCCAAGCGAACCGGCGGCTCTGGCCAACGTGATGGAGATCGAGCTCCGAGAGCATCTGGTCGCCGCAGTCGAGCACCTCGACGCAGCTGAGATCGCTGAAGGAACCGAGCGGTCCTACCCTGACCTCGAGTTCTTCGGCGAAGCCTTCGGCGGCGGACCCCGGGCGGTTGACATCAAGTGCGCGCGCCGGAAAGTCACCAAAGCGGGTAAGGCCGGCGCGAACCTGAACAACCGGATCGCGCTCTACACCGGCAACACCTACTTCCTGTGGCCACAACTGAAGTTCTCAGGCCTCCTGCGACCATTCGGTGACTACCAAGAACTGATCTCGATCGTCGTTATATACACCTTCGCTCCCGAGCGACCTGAGCGGATCACCGCCGTTGACGTCGTCGTTCAGGAAACCTGGCGGATTGCCTCACGATCTCGCGCGTCGGCAACCCGGGAATACATCGGATCGGTCAGCAAGATCGAGGACGTGATCGCGGGCAACAGCGCTGTGATGCGATTCTGCAACTGAGTGGCTGACTCCGACTCGTCCCCCGAGAGCCATGTGCTCGATCCCCCCGCACCGGCTTCCTCCGTTCATTCTGTGATCAGCGCCAGGATCAGCGCCATTCTCCCATCACCGCGTGGAGGGGTTCCTCGCCGACATTGGTGAGCGAGAACGTTGTCGGGTCCGGTCGCCAGATGACGTCACCGGGGGCAAAGATCTGGGTTTGGCTGGAGCCGTCGGGTCGGCCCATCGCTCCGCTGGCGACGGTCATCCACACCGTGAGGCTGGCGAACCGGTAGTCGATCTCACCGGTCGACTCGCCCGGGGCCAGTCTCAGGTCATAGACCCTCAACTGGTCTCGCTCGAGGCTGAGCTCGTGACCCGGTGCGTCAAGCACCTCGGTGGCAGTGTGTTTCGCCTGACCCTTGATCTCGGCCCCGATGAGTCGCATGTGGCCCTCACCGAGATTCTGCACCTGGTGGATGAGGGGTTTCGATCGATGCGGACGACACAGCACCATGCCCGCCGGAGCCGTTCCGGTCCTCGCCTCCTCCTCGCCCCAGGTCTGGTCCCGGACCGTCGCCTCGTTCACGGCGACATAGAAGGTGTCTTCGGTGTGCCGGTGGTAAAGCGTGGTGTCGGTGGGTGGAATGAGCACGTCATAGACCCGCACGAGGGCGTCCTCGAACCGGCGGCGATGGCGTGGCTCGTCGTGTACCTCGACATAAGTGCCCGTCATGGCCGCATCATAGGTTCAGATGGAATTACTGTCCCGCGATGGGTTATCGAGCTGTCGGATGGGTGTCGAGCATCTTGGCGATCATTTCGGGGGTCGTCGGCTGGTCCGCGCTCGGGACCGTGGAGATCGGGGCCAATGAGTCCGTGATGGAGATCGCGGTGGCTCTCGAACCCCTCGAGGAGTCGTTGCGCGGGTCCATAGAAATCGCCGGAGCCGGAGCCGATGCGCTCGATGCGGCCGTCGTGTCGTTGGAAAGCGCGAACGCAGTGGCCCGATCCAGTTCGCAAGTGGCGGCAGAGATGGCTGAGGTCACCGCCAAGCTTCCGCCGGTCCTCGACGGGTTGACCGGCGACCTCGGCCGGCTTCAGTCGGCTCTGGAGGACGTCGACCAGATTCTCGATGCGCTGCCTCTCGCTCCTGACACCGATCTGCGTATCGACCCTCGCCTCATCCAGATCGATCCTCTCTTGGACGATCTTGACGACGCTGAGACCGCTCTCGACACCCTGGCCGGCGACGCCGGCTCGTTGGCCGACGATACGGAGGATCTCGCCGACGAGTTGGAGACGGTCGCCGAAGAGCTGCGCGAGTCGATGAGCGACATCGGAGGGCTGGCCGACGAGGTGAGCCAAACCCGCAAACGGCTGGCGGATTCAGTCGATCGCGACGCCCTCGATCTGCGGCTCGCTCAGGTGGTGATCGCCGGCCTCGCCGCGTCGATCGTCATCGGCCAGATGCCGAACACCATAGGACGCGCCCGGCGACCCACCACGCGGTGACCAGCTAGGTTCGTAGGGTTGTGACCACACCAGCACCCCTCCGCATCGGCATGATCGGTAGCGGCTACATGGGCCGCGCCCATGCGATCGCCTATCGGAACGCCCCAACGGTCTTCGGGCCCGCGAGCGGCGTGCACCTGGAGTTTCTCGCCGACGCCACCGACGAGCTGGCCTCGGCCGCCGCCACCAACCTCGGCTTCGACCGCAGCACCGGACATTGGCCCGACCTCGTCGCCGATCCGGTGATCGATGTGGTTGACATCACGACCCCGAACCGCTTCCACGTGGAGATGGCATTGGCCGCCACCGCCGCCGGCAAGCATGTGTATTGCGAAAAGCCGCTGGCTCCGACGGCGGCCGAGGCGCGTTCGCTGGTCGACGCCTCGGTCCGGATGGAAATGACCCATTCCCGAACTTCTGTGAAGGCTGGAAAATCCAACGGACCATCGACGCCATAATCGAATCGGACCGGTCCCGAAGCTGGTGGCATCCCCACCAAATCGATTGATCACGGGCGACGCCGGCCGCCTCGGCGCGCATTGCCCGTCACTACCAAGGTTGCGATACTAGGCCATGTGAATAATGGAGCAATCGACTTCGAATCCCTGGTGAGCGAACGGCGCAGCGTTCGGGGCTACAAACCCGACCCCGTGCCCAAAGAAGTCATCGACGAGATCGTGAGCATCGCCAAGCGGGCGCCCTCATCGATGAACACCCAGCCATGGCATTTCCATGCCATCACCGGTGACCCGCTCGAACGCATCCGCGAAGGAAACACCGAACGGATGCTGGCCGGCGCCGCGGTCGACCGCGAGATCAAGATGGGCCACGGCTACGAGGGCGTGCATCGTGACCGTCAGGTCGAGATCGCGATCCAGTTGTTCGAGGCTATGGGTATCGAGCGCAACGACAAGGAACGGCGCCAGGACTGGGTCATGCGCGGGTTCCGCCAGTTCGACGCCCCCGTCTCCATCGTCGTGACCATCGACAAGTCCCTCGAAGACGACACGGTGAGCCACTTCGACCTCGGTGCGGTCACCTACGGACTGGTGCTCGCCGCCTGGACCAAGGGTCTTGGTTCGGTCATCAACGGTCAGGGCATCATGCAGTCATCGGTGGTGCGGGAGTTCGCCAACATCCCCGAGGACGAGGTCATCATGACGTGTGTCGCGATGGGCTACCCGGACGAGACCTTCGTCGCCAACGACGTCCAGTCCCGCCGGGCCCCGAACGACCAGGTCGTGAGCTATGTCGGTTTCGACGACTGACCGCGGGCGCGGGTTCTGGTTCAGGCCTCGTCGAGGAGCTCCCGCAGCTCACCGAACGTTTTCACCGGATCGGGTCCGACCGGCGTGACATTCAGCACGCTGACG
>Ga0316190_10000497_pt1 | contig 27154 bp, 19 predicted proteins | sample Eddworburrow2_MG_FD_204929 | JGI IMG/M metagenome (GOLD analysis project Ga0316190, IMG submission 204929) | Coastal sediment microbial communities from Maine, United States - Eddy worm burrow 2 | ecosystem: Environmental > Aquatic > Marine > Coastal > Sediment | place: USA: Maine | collected... | reverse complement strand
ATATCAGCAAGTTCGGCGGCCAGGGCCAGATCGATCTGGGTGCCGGTGTTGACCTTTTGTAGAAACGGCTCATCCGGAATTGTCTTCAGGGTGATGCCATATTGCTCTGGATTTTTAAAAATGGCGCTGAGCGCTAACAATTTAGGGACGTATGCCCGTGTTTCTTTGGGCAGGCGCAGTGACCAGAAATCGGTCGCTTTACCGCGTTGACGGTTGCGCTTGATGGCTTTTTTGACAGTGCCCTGACCTGAGTTATAGGCTGCCAGCGCCAGAAGCCAGTCACCATCAAAACTTTTGCTTAGATTGCTCAGGTATTTGAGGGCTGCTCTGGTTGCCGCATCAATATCTCGACGACCGTCATACCACCAGTTTTGTTTGAGGCCAAAGATACGGCCTGTGCTGGGAATAAATTGCCAGATACCGGCAGCGCGGCCATGTGAATAAGCGAACGGCTGAAAGGCGCTTTCAACAATGGGTAACAGGACAAGTTCTCCTGGCACATCGAGGCGTTCCGCCTCAAGGGCTATCAGGTGCAGGTAGGGCCGGGCTCGCTCCAGGGTACGGTCGATATAAGCCTGGTGTTTGGCGTACCAGTTTTTTTCGGCCAGAGTACGTTTGTGATCGCTGTCTTCGAGTATAAAACGGGCCCGAATTCGATCCAGAAGATCACTCTGTGTTATCGCTGCAGGAGACTCATCTTCAAGCGCCACTACTGAGTCTTCTACGGTTAAGGTTTGGTCATCGATGGTAACGTTTGATGGCAGGATGATTTCATTGCCGTCACTGTCAAGTGTCGTGTGTTCAGGATCAGGCTGGGTCAGTTCTGCATCGAGTAATGCTACGACGCCGGTTTCGTTATCATCAGTCGTATCCACCGGCAGGAGGCTGGTGTCGATCGTGGCTGCTGTAGTGATTGCCTTGTCATCATGTTCTGCAGCCTGGCTAATGGCCTGGAGTTCGGTGTCGGTCAGGGACAGCGAAGCGGTACGTTGTGGCTGGCTGACGCAGGCACTCAGAACAAAGGCTGCCAGCAGGGCGCTTGACAAGCATTTATGTACGGAAGCCTGGCAAGTGAAAAAATCTTTTATTTCTGGCATGTTATGATGGCCGCGCTATTATATTTGTTATTCATCGGCCATTATAGTGATTTCTTGAGTGCTATGCTATCGGCAATTTACAGTCCTTGTTACCAGCTGTCTTTCCAGAAACGGATGATCTTGAAGGTGTCGGCGGCATCACTAACCTCGCGCCGGGCAAATTTACTGGCGGCGGCCATTACCGTGCTTTCAGAACAGCGTAAAAACGGGTTGCAGCTGCGTTCAATGGCCAGTGTCGAGGGTAAGGTAATCTGCTTGCTGGCACGCAGTTGGCGTACCTGCTGCAGTCGTTCTGTAATGGCATTATTTTCCGGTTCAACATGATGGGCGAATTCAAGGTTGGTCAACGTGTATTCATGAGTACAGAATATACGTGTGTCATCGGGCAGGCTGGCAAGCCTTTTTAATGACTGGAACATTTGTCCAGACGTGCCTTCAAGCAGTCGCCCGCAACCCGCGGCAAAGAGCGTGTCACCACTAAATAACATGCCCGGATAGTAATAACACAGATGGTCCAGGGTATGTCCCGGGGTGGCCAGGACGTCAAATTGCATGCCATTTTTGAGGGTGATCTGATCATTGTCATGCACAGGGTGGTTGATGCCCGGTATGGTGCTGTTGGCCGGTCCATAGACCGGTAACGGATAATGTTGACATAAGGCCTTTATTCCATCGATGTGGTCATAATGGTGATGAGTAATCAGAATGGCGCAAGGCTGCAGGCTGTTTTGTTTCAGGGTTTTAAGCACCGGTTCGGCAATGCCCGGATCGACAATGATCACAGCTTTGTCCAGGGCAGATGTGTCGGGATGGTTTTCCCTGCTGGCTGCAACTAGCCAGATATAGTTGTCACTGAAGGCCGGGATTGCAATGACATGGGGGAGCTTCATAACAGTGCGGCAGGAGCCTCTGGTCAAGTATTGATTGTCACAGTATGCTATCAGTATGTGGCGTAGAAAAGACCATAACACAAAACCGGTGATATCGGGGGGCATCAAGCGCCGGAGACTGCGGGACTGGTACCGGCAGGGCCTGGGCCAGCGTTTATTGCGCGAAGAGCGGCGGGCGCTGGATGATGCCTTGCCCAATCTGTTTGGCTACCATTTGTTACAGGTTGGCAGCCCTGTAGATGAGGCTTTGTGTACCTCCAGTCTGATACCTAACCGGGTATTGCTGGAATCCGGCCTGGCACTCGAGTCACTCCACACCTCGGTACCCGTGGCGATGCGGCCACTGATGTATGCTGAGGCGCATGCCTTACCGATTCTAACGGATAGTGTTGATGTGGTGTTGTTGGCGCACACACTTGAATTTGAACAGGATCCTCATCAGGTGTTACGTGAAGCAGATAGAGTATTGGTGCCTGAAGGACATGTGGTGATTCTGGGTTTTAACCCCTGGAGTATTTGGGGGATGTGGCGTTTGCTGCTGTCACGTTGGGCCGCTCCACCCTGGAATGGCCAGTTCCGGAGTATACGGCGTATTAAAGACTGGTTGGCCTTGCTGGGTTTTGATGCGCGAGTCTGTCGTGGTTTCTTTTTTCGCCCGCCACTGCGCCATGATGGGGTCATGCAGCGGCTCAAAATACTGGAAAAGCTGGGGCAGCGCTGCTGGCCTTTTGCCGGGGCAGTATATATTGTTGTGGCTAAAAAACGGGTGATGACGCCGACACCGATCAGGCCTCGCTGGCGCCCCGGGCGGTCATTGGTTGGTGCAGGTCTGGTGAAAACAAGTACACAGCGAGTAACAAATGAGCGCAAACAGGGTTGAGATTTTTACAGATGGCGCCTGCCGCGGTAATCCTGGACCGGGTGGCTGGGGCGCCTTGCTGCGTTATGATAGTCAGGTGAAGGAACTCTATGGCGCTGAAGCAGAGAGTACCAATAATCGCATGGAACTGATGGCTGCCATCAGTGCGCTGGAATCATTGAAACGGCCTTGTCAGGTACAATTAACGACGGATTCAGAATATGTAAAAAAAGGTATTACCGAGTGGTTACATAACTGGAAGCAGCGGGGCTGGAAAACCGCCGCAAAAAAGCCGGTAAAAAATGTTGATTTGTGGCAACAGCTGGATACCGTGGCCGGTCGCCACCAGATAGAATGGTTATGGGTAAGAGGGCATACAGGACACCCGGAAAATGAGCGTGCCGATGCCCTGGCCAATCGGGCCATTGACGAGATGCTGGAGTCCTGAGTTGCTACAGGTTAACGGGGAAATAGAATGAGACAGATTATACTGGATACTGAAACAACAGGTCTGGAGCCGGCGCAGGGGCATCGTATTATCGAAATTGGTTGCGTCGAACTGATGGATCGACGTTTGACAGGTAATCACTACCATCAATATCTACAGCCTGACCGTGAGATCGATGCCGGTGCCATTGAGGTGCATGGCATCAGTAATGAGTTCCTGCATGACAAGCCGCGATTTGAAGATGTGGTGGATGAGTTTATGGCTTTTGTTGGTGATGCCGAACTGGTTATACACAATGCGCCTTTTGATGTTGGTTTTTTAAATCATGAACTGAAACGGTTGCAGGGCAAATGGCAGGCGCTGGATCATTATTGTTCAGTGCTGGATACACTGGTCCTGGCAAGGAAGATGCACCCCGGGCAACGTAACAGTCTGGATGCCTTATGCAAACGTTATGATATAGATAATTCACAAAGAGACCTGCATGGCGCCCTGCTGGACGCCGAAATATTGGCCGATGTCTACCTGGCCATGACTGGTGGTCAGGGTAGTCTCATACTGGATAGTAGCGTCGAACAGAATCAGCAACAGGGTGCTGTGATACGGCCGTTGGCCGCCGATCGCCCGCCCTTGTCAGTGATCGTTGCTACTGCAGCTGAGCTAGATGCTCACCAGTCACGCCTTGATCATATCGATAAAAAAAGCGCCGATGGTTGTTTGTGGAAAAAAATCGAGGCCGCTGCTTCAGTGCAGTAGTTATTTCATCACAGAAGCAATAATGATGGTTTATCATGATAACAGCGATTAAGCAGTTTTTTCGGGACAAAATCCAGGCGGGCGCTGATGCTTCAGTTGCCGAATCAGAGCATGCCTTGAATCTGGCCACCGCGGCCTTGCTGGTTGAGGTTATGCGGGCTGACTTCGATGTGATAGAGGAAGAGCGTCAGGCCGTGCGGTTTTTGTTGCAGGGGCGGCTGCAGTTGGCGGATGATGAAGTTGAAGAGTTGTTTGCCCTGGCCGAACAGGAAGTTGTGGCGTCGGTATCTTTGTATCAGTTTACATCATTGATTGATCAGGGGCTGGCCTATGGGCAGAAGGTTCAGATAATCGAGATGTTGTGGCAGGTTGTATATGCCGATAATATTCTGGATAAACACGAGGAATATCTGATGCGCAAGATTGCTGATCTGTTGCATGTCTCACATCGTGATTATATTCAGACTAAACACAGGGTTATGCCGGATTAACGAGATTGTTATTAATGGTACTGTTTTTTTATTAATAACTTTAATAGTGGTGGTGTCGCCAATGTGGTGATGATGATCATCAGGACGATGGCTGAAAATAATTGATCATTGATGACTCCGAGCGTTTTACCTAAAGAAACAAAGATCAGTCCGACTTCGCCGCGTGGCATCATGCCAATGCCAATCATGACCCGGTTGTTGCTGCGTGAGGCTCCGAGGCCGCTGATGAGTTTGCCGATGATGGCTGCGATCAGTAATACGGCTGCGATACCGATGACATTCACTTCAAGAAAAGATTCGAGCTTGACCTGAATGCCCATTAAGACAAAAAAGATTGGTACCATAATAGCTTCCAGTGGTGCTACCAGATCCTTGATATGGTAGCGATGCTGATCCGGTGTGCCCCAGTGTTTGAAGTAGGCGTCCTGCAATATCAGGCCGGCGGTAAAGGCGCCAACGATGGTGGCCAGGCCGGCCAGGTTTGCCAGCCAGGCCAGTATCATGACGAACAAAAAAGAAATAAACAGTTTGGCCTCGCCGACATTCATATGATGAACCAGCCCGATGGCAATATTCAGAAGGCGTGGGCCAATAACGATGCTGCCGACCAGAAAGGCGGTGGACAACAGGGTGATCCTGGCAAGGTCTGAAAAGGCAAAACTACCCGAGACAATGATGCCGGTGACTATGGCCAGAATAATCAGGCTGAGGATGTCATCTATGACAGCCGCCCCGAGAATGATATGTGTTTCACGCAGATGCAGCTGGTTGAGTTCTTTTAATACACTGGCCGTGATGCCAATGCTGGTGGCGCTGAGCGTTGCGGCAACAAAAATATCGGTGTTGGTGTCGAGTTCGGGCATCAGTAACCATAAGGCAGAAAAGCCCAGCACCACCGGGCAGGCCATGCCGATCAGGGCAACACGCAGGGAGTCACCACGGACCTGGCGCATTTCTTCGATACTGGTTTCGAGTCCAACCAGAAATAACAGGAAAATGACACCATAACGGGAAAAAATATCGACCGTTTGGGTGACCTGGAGCAGCAATGCCCCCTGGTCCGATTCCAAAATTGTGATGATCTGGCTGGCCGCAGGTGGCGGCAGACTGAGGTGGGCGGCGTTACTCCAGCTATGCCCCTGCAGCGACAGATCCAGCATATTGAATACTGCAGTGCCTTCGCGCAGTACAGTGATCAGATCGACGCCCCAGAAATACAACAGGTTGCCAATGATGATGCCGATGATGAGTTCGCCGAGCACGGAGGGCTGGCCCAGCTTGCGGGCGACAAAGCGGCCAAGCAGGGCGAAAAACAGGATGCCCGTCACCGTAAGAATGACGGGTGCAATCGGATCACCGTGATGGAATATTTGTTGATCGGCCTGTGCCGGTATGCTGGTCAACGATAATACGGCAGCACTGATGACGGCTGACAGGTGTTTAACTGTTGTCGTGCATGACATTATGAGGCCAGTTTCCCTGTGCTGATTAGCGGATATTGTGCCTCGTATTTATCCGCAATGATATGTTATGGCGGCGCGGGATATTACATCAGTTCGGCATTGATCAGCAGATGCACCCAGATGCTGGCGGCATACCCCAGGGCGATGGCCCAGGACCATTTCAGGTGGGCGAAAAAAGTATAGATGCCACGCGCCTGCCCCATCAGGGCGACGCCGGCCGCTGAGCCGATAGATAGCAGTGAGCCGCCGACGCCCGCTGTCAAAGTCACCAGCAACCACTGGCCCAGTGACATGTCAGGGTTCATGGTTAATACCGCAAACATGACCGGAATATTGTCGACGATGGCGGATAAGATGCCCACGGCAATATTGGCCCAGGTGGCGCCAAAGCCCTGGTAAAAGAATTCGGAAACGAGTGCCAGGTAACCCAGTGTGCCTAGACCGCCGACGCAGAGGATGACACCATAAAAAAACATCAGTGTATCCCATTCGGCGCGTTTCAGGCTTTTGAAGATATCAAATGGCTTGCTGGTTAAAACCAGATTGCCATCTTCCGGACCTCTAATCTCCATGCTCTGGCGTGATAGCTCCTCGCGACGGATAAAATAGCCGAATATCTTGAGCATCCCCAGTCCCGTCATCATGCCGAGTACCGGGGGCAGATGCAGAAAGGTATGTAATGAAACGGCCAGCGTGATGGTGAGTAAAAATAACACGACCACCAGATAACCGCCGGGTTTGACTTCTATCTGTTCACTTACCGGTTGGGGCTGGCTGATGGGTACGGCAAAGGACATGATCAATGCCGGCACAAACCAGTTGACGATCGATGGAATGAATAAATCAAAAAACTGGGTAAAACTGACCAGGCCTTTTTGCCAGACCATCAGGGTGGTGATGTCGCCAAAGGGACTGAAGGCCCCGCCGGCATTGGCCGCAACAACAATATTGATACAGGCAACCGTAATAAAGGTGGTATTGCCGGCCCCAACTGAAATAGCGACGGCCGCCATAACCAGGGCTGTGGTCAGATTATCCGCAATGGGTGATATAACGAAGGCCAGTGCCCCGGTGATCCAGAATATTTTGCGCAGGGAAAAGCCGGAGCTGACCAGACGTGAGCGAAGTTTTTCAAAAATATTCCGCTCATCCATGGTGTTGATATAGGTCATGGCTGCCAGCAGGAATAACAATAACTCAGCAAACTCCAGCAGGTTATGACGAATGGCGGCGGCTGGTGTTGTGGTGTCACCGATGTTGGCAAAGGCAATGGCAACCAGTATCCAGATCAGGCCGGCTACAAAAATGACCGGCTTGGATTTGCGCATATGCAGGAATTCTTCAGCGATGACAAAACAGTAGGCGGTGGCGAAAAGAATGACGGTCGCTATGCCAAGCCAGGTACCGGTGAGATCAGTATGGGTCGATGAGCCTGTAGTGGCGCTGGCCAGACTGCTTAATGGCCAGCATAACAAGGTTAGTAAACCCAGGATGACAATGGCCAGGGTAGAGAGGTGGTGTGTGGCTGTGCGGCTGAATATTTGCATAATGAACTTTTTATTAATTAATCGGGTCAAAACGTCGTTAATTCTCCCATGCCCTACCCAATGGGTCCAGCACAGGAATCAATCAGTCTGGTGATATCAAAAAGGAGCTGGCGTCGTCCGTGACACGGGCGCGCTCGTATTGTAACATGTTGAAAAATAAACAAACTTGTTTTGTGGGGTTGTAGAATGAGAGAGCGGCGCTCAGTGAAAAAAACACGATCATTGATATTGGGTTCATGGTTTCCAGGTTTTTTGTCCCTTTTACTTTTCATGATAGCCTGGTTACCAACAACCGTATTTGCAGTGGATCTGTCAGAGGCCAGCAAGGCTGTGGTCAAGCTGTTTGTGACCCATCAGAGCTGGGATATGAATCAACCCTGGACCAAAAATCGTTCGATAAATTCGAGTTGTACGGGTTTTTTTATAGAGCAGGGTATATTGACCAATGCCCACTGTGTGACCGATTCCACTTATATTCAGGTCGAATTACCGGGGGTACCGGACAAGGTTGAAGCGGTACGTAAGGCCGTTAACCATCAGGTCGATCTGGCCTTGATAGAGATCAAGGATCCAGCGCAACAGCCGGGTATCACCCCCATCAGATTTGATGATTTGCCCGAGTTACGTGACAAGGTGGTGACGGTTGGTTATCCCGCTGGCGGACGCCAGGTATCCTACACGGAGGGTGTGGTCTCCCGTATCGATATTATGCGTTACGCCTATAGCAATGTCGGTAGCCTGATGGTGCAGACCGATGCGGCGATTAATGTCGGTAATTCAGGTGGGCCGGTATTTTCTGATCGTACGGGGGCCAGTATCGGGGTAGCCACACAGCGCTCGCGCCGGGGTGAGGCCATCGGTTATTTTATTCCGGCACCGGTGGTTAATCAGTTTCTGACGGATATCGCAGATGGTACGGTTGATGGCATCCCTACGCTGGGGGCATTTTTCCAGGCGATGGAAAACCCGGCATTGCGTGAATCTATGAAAATGACGGGCGATCAAAGTGGTGCCCGCCTGTTGGTTGCGGCCAAGGGCAGTAGTGCGGACGGTATTCTAAAGCCGGAAGATGTGTTGTTGACTATTGAAGGGCACCAGGTCTTTAATGACGGGCGAGTCCCCTTTCGGGGTGATGGTAAAATTGGCCTGGGTTATCATATTGTTACGCGACAGGTTGGTGATACGATAAAGCTGAAGGTCTTGCGCAAAGGGCGGGAGAAAGAATTGCTGGTACCAATGACAGGACGTCATGTATTTGTTATCCCTACTATGCCTGAGTTTGAAACCAAGCCACGCTATTATGAAGTTGGCGGTCTGGTAATTCGAGCAGTGGAACGCCGTTATATTCAAGCCCTGGGTAAAAATATGCCGCCAGGTATTGAAGAGTTTGTCGGGGTTGTCCATGGTGAGAAGGATATTGATGAACTGATTGTTATTGGCACGGTGTTTGATGCCAGTGTCAACAAGGGTTATCGCGGGGGTGTTGAAAATATACAGGTCACTGAAATCAACGGCCGCAAGATCAGAAATCTTGAAGATGTACGCAAGGCCTTTGAATCAGGAAAAAAACGTAAATATGATGAGATTACGCTTTCTGATCGTAGTCGTGTAGTGCTGGATAGAAAGCAGGTTGCTGAAGAGCAGGCATCGATTCGGGAACGTTACGATATTGGTGAATACCAGCCCTGAATTTTTCCGTGGCCAACGCTACGGGTTGGATTTTAAATGTAGTTTAAGAGGAAGGTTATGAGTACGCATTCGCAACAGTGGTCGCTGGTCTGTCATCTGGATAGTGGTGGTGAGGGTCATGTGGCAATTATCAGCCGTGCCGGTGGGGAGTTCGTGACAACAGTGCTACCGACAGGGCAGGCAAGTGGTCTGGATGCAGTTCGCCGCCCACTGTTTCTGGGGGCCGATGAATCTGACAGTCCTGTGATTATGTCGGCTGTGGACAGGCAGGTAACGACCCCGGAGCAGATGCCGGCCGATGCCTTTCCGATCTACTCTTATCGTGATCCGAAGACAGGCTACGTCTGGTTTGTCAGTGATGGGGAAAAGAAAAGTGGCAACGATGAGCTGAACTGCGGCACTACGGGGTCACCGGTCATTATCTTTCGCCGCAATGACAGCGGTAGTGCCGAAATGGTTAAATTGATCTGTATGGGGCGCGGCCATCATGTTGTGACCTATACCGAACCTTGTGAGCAGCAACCCGGGGTTCCGTCACGGGCCTTTGTCAGTAATTTGCTGGATGGTTCGATATGTGTTGTTAATAATGATCCAGGTGATTCTAACTATTTACAGATTATTGAAACTATTAATCTCTGTGAGCCTGACAAGGAAGATGACAAGCAGATGGTTGTGCCGAACAATGCCTTTCCGCATGGTCAGGTGTATTCGTCACGTACCGGTAAGGTGTACAGTTTTAATAATGGTTATGCCACGGTAGCGGTTATTGATCCGGCCAGCTGTGCCATAGAGGCGCGGATAAATATGAAGGTCAGCAGTAATCTGTTGTTGTCGCCCGACGAGCATTTTCTGATCGGTAAGGGTGCTGATAGAAAATCTGATACCGAGCATGTGCTGGGACGCCTGTCTGTTATCGATATAGATCAGGGGCAGGTGGTAACGACGCTTGACTTGCCGGATGTCTACCCCAGCGTTTATCGTTTCAGTCCGGATGGCTCACGCCTCTATGTAACAACTGCGGCCACCGGCAAAGGTAAGCAGCATGATAATTTGAATATTGATAGCCTGCTGGTTTATGATGCCACGGCCCTGCCCGAACTGAAGCTGCTGCGTGAGGTAAAGGTTGGTTTAGCCGACTGTGGCCGACGTCCCATCGCCTTTGATGCCCAGGGGCAGTATGTTTTTATTCCGAATCCCACCGATGCAAGCGTATCGATTCTCGACAGCAGTGATGACAGTATAGTGGCAACGATCAGTATTGGTGATGGCCCTGCGGATGAAGTCAACTTTTCGTTCTGGCGCGGGGACGTCTACGGGGCATGATCTTTGAGACTTGAGACTTGAGACTTGAGACTTGAGACATGGGGGCTTAGGGTTTGGGTTCCAGATTCTCCAGCCAGGAGCGGGCGATGACCGGGATTTCATCCGGGTGCTGGTATTCGTGCAGTGTAAATAAATCGGGGTAGGCAATGCCCAGTTGCATAATATTGGACAGGTTGATGGTGCTCGCCAGTGCCTGACTATTGTAAAACCCTAATATGGGTTTGCCTGCCTGCAGGAAAACCATGGCATTAACGCCGGAGCCAAAGCCGGCCTCGTCATAACAGGCGATGACGGCTTCGGCCTGGTCACGGAAGCGGTCATCAAGGCGCAGCATGAATTCGGTGGCCGCCTGCTCCTCGCTGCAGCCCGGTGGTCGCTGGTCACGGTAGCCAGGCCAGTCTTTATCATAATACTCCATTGGGTCGCAGATCAGCCGGGCCAGTTCCATCTTATCCATGGTGGGGAATTGCTGGCGATAGTAGTGGTAACGGGTGTCGAAGCCCAGGGCAGTTTGTTCCAGCATGGCGATAATACCGGTTTTGAAGGCCCAGGTAGTAGAGCTGGCATGCATGCCTTTGCCGGTGACATAACAGGGTATCATAGCGGCCTCATTCCGGTTGCAGGTCTATTATATTAGCATGATTATTCGGCCTTTTTGGCCATGCACGCTGACAAATGCTCGGAGTTTTTATAGGGAGCTGCTAGAATAGCAGCGAAATTTACAGGGATCTAATTATGACGATACGCACACGTTTTGCCCCCAGCCCTACCGGTTATCTACATATCGGCGGTGCCCGTACTGCCTTGTTTTCCTGGCTTCATGCCCGTAAACATGGGGGCAGTTTTGTGTTGCGTATCGAGGATACCGATCGTGAACGCTCAACGGCGGCTTCTGTTAATGCCATTCTTGAGGGTATGAACTGGCTGGGGCTGGAATATGACGAGGGCCCGTTCAATCAAACGGATCGGATGGAGCGCTATCAGGAAGTTATTCAGCAACTGCTCAATGAAGGTAAGGCCTATTACTGTTATTGCTCCAAGGAACGGCTGGAAGTATTGCGGGCGAAGCAGATGGCGCGCAAGGAAAAGCCGCGTTATGACGGCTATTGTCTGGAGAATAGCGATGAGCGGCCAGCGGATGTTGCACCGGTAGTACGCTTTCGTACCCCCCGTGAAGGTACGGTTGTTGTCAACGATATGGTTCGTGGTCAGGTGGCTTTCAGTAACTCCGAGCTTGATGATCTGATTATTGCCCGTTCAGATGGGATGCCAACCTATAACCTGTCGGTTGTTGTTGATGATCTGGATATGGGGGTTACTCATGTTGTCCGTGGTGATGACCACCTGAACAATACTCCACGTCAGATCAATATTCTGCGGGCATTGGGGGCTGAGCCGCCTGTGTATGCCCATGTGCCTATGATTCTTGGTGAGGATGGTAAACGGCTATCCAAACGTCATGGGGCCGTCAGTGTCATGCAATACCATGAGGATGGATTTTTGCCCGAGGCCTTGCTTAATTATCTGGTGCGGCTGGGCTGGTCCTATGGTGATCAGGAGGTTTTTAGTATTGATGAAATGATTGAGTTGTTTGCTATCGATGACATCAATCATTCGGCCTCGGTATTTAACCCGGAAAAACTGCGCTGGCTAAATCATCAGTACATCAAGGATAGCCCGCCTGAACATATCGCCCATCACCTGAGCTGGCATCTGGGGCGGCTGGACATTGATCCGTCTGAAGGCCCGGATCTGGTTGAGGTTGTTATGGCGCAGCGGGAGCGGGCCCAGACTCTGGTTGAGATGGCGCAGATCAGTGAGTTTATCTACAGAGATTTTGAGGATTTCGATGAAGCGGCAGCGAAAAAACACCTGCGTCCTGTGGCAACGGAGCCATTGCAGAAGGTGCGCGAAGGTCTGGCGCAGTTAACTCAATGGTCACCGGAGCAGTTGCATCAGGTCGTTAATGAAACTGCGGCTGCTTTAGGTATCAATATGGGCAAGGTGGCCCAGCCGTTACGCGTGACTGTTTGTGGTCGGGCGGCATCACCGGGCATCGACGTTACCCTCTATCTGGTAGGTCAGGCAGCCTGCCTGCGTCGAATCGACAAGGCACTGGCCTATATTGAGCAGCGGGCGGCAGCCAGCGCCTGAATTGATCTATAATCTGGAAATGAGTGAATAATTAATGAGCAACCAGGATAGCGAGCGCCCTACAAACTTTATTCGCAGGATCATTGATGATGATCTGGCTAGCGGGAGTTATGGGCAGATCGTGACGCGGTTTCCTCCAGAACCAAACGGCTATTTGCATATCGGTCATGCCAAATCGATATGTCTGAATTTTGGAATTGCGGCTGATTATCAGGGTCGCTGTAATTTACGTTTTGACGATACCAACCCGCATAAGGAAAATAGCGAGTTTGTTGCAGCCATCCAGGCCGATGTTCACTGGCTGGGTTATGACTGGGGTGAGCGAACGTTTTACGCCTCGGATTATTTTGAGCAGCTTTATGAGCTGGCGCTTGGTCTGATTCGAGACGGCAAGGCCTATGTTTGTGATTTAACGGCCGAACAGGTACGGGAGTACCGCGGAACATTGACCGCAGCAGGGCGGGATAGCCCCTTTCGTGATCGCAGTGTTGAGGAAAACCTGGATCTGTTTGCCCGCATGCGTGGTGGTGAGTTCAAGGATGGTGAGCGGGTGTTGCGTGCTAAAATCAATATGGCCGCAGCGAATATGAATCTGCGTGACCCGGCGTTGTATCGTATCCGTCATGGCGTCATTCACCACCAGACCGGTTCGGCCTGGTGCATTTACCCGATGTATGACTTTACCCATCCGGTTTCAGATGCGCTGGAAGGTATCACCCATTCATTGTGTACGCTGGAATTTGAGGATCACCGGCCACTTTATGACTGGCTGCTGGATAATGTGCAGCTACCCTGTCATCCGCGTCAGATTGAGTTTTCGCGTCTGAACCTGGAGTACACGGTTATGAGCAAGCGCAAGCTGACGGCACTCGTCGATGAGGGGCATGTCGAAGGCTGGGATGATCCGCGCATGCCGACCATTGCCGGTCTGCGGCGACGGGGTTATACGCCCGCATCGATTCAGGATTTTTGTGACCGTATTGGTGTTACCAAATCTGATAACCGGGTCGAGATGGGAGTGCTGGAAAACTGTATTCGTGAAGACCTGAATGCCTGTGCAGCAAGGCGCATGGCAGTCTTACATCCAATCAAGGTAGTGATAGAAAACTATCCGGAAGATAGTGACGAGTCTCTGGTAGCCCAAAATCATCCTCAGAATCCGGGAATGGGTGAGCGTCAAATTAAGATGTCTCGTGAGATCTATATCGATCGTAACGATTTTATGGAAGTAGCGCCGAACAAGAAATTCAAACGTCTGGTGGCAGGTGGAGAGGTACGGCTGCGTTACGGTTATGTGATTCGCTGTGTTGAGTTCATCAAGAACAATCAGGGAGATATCGTTGAACTGCGCTGTGAGTATGATCCGGCTACTCATGGGGCCGATCCTGTCGGGCGTAAGGTGAAGGGAGTGATTCACTGGGTCTCGGCCCGCTATGGCCATGAGGCAGAAATACGTCTGTATGATCGCCTGTTTAATCATCCGACGCCTGATGCCAGTGATGAGGCCTATGAGACATTACTGAACCCGGACTCCTTGCGCACATTAACCCGATGTTTTGTTGAACCTGCCTTGCTTGAAGCGACACCGGGCGAGCAGTTTCAATTTGAGCGTGAAGGCTATTTTTGCCTTGATGAGATCTATAGCAATACTGACAGACTGGTGTTTAACCGCGTAGTTACGCTACGTGATACCTGGGCCAGGATTAAATAAAAGCCGGTGTAAGTCAGGGCCGTCCAGGGATCAAGGGCTGTTTTTCACGCTAGATTATTGACGAGCCAGTGTCGATCACGTATAGTTCGCGTCTTGCTGACGGGGCTATAGCTCAGCTGGGAGAGCGCTTGCATGGCATGCAAGAGGTCGGCGGTTCGATCCCGCCTAGCTCCACCAGATTACCGTGTTTTACCCAGACACGTCCCCATCGTCTAGTCGGCCTAGGACACCGCCCTTTCACGGCGGCGACAGGGGTTCGAATCCCCTTGGGGACGCCATTAATAAAAAAGCCCACCTGTTATGCAGGTGGGCTTTTTTATTAGCGGGTGCTCAGGGTCGTGAGAACCCCTCAGGTTCAACCGGCCGCTGGGTCTGGCATGGCCAGCGCCAGCTATAAAAATAAAAGTATTCCCTAAGCCGGGGCGGCGCTAGCCGCCTCATCCCCTGACCGCAGTAGTTGACGATTAGCAGCAGGTTATATTTAGCAGCTGTTTATGGCCCACCTGTTGTTCAGGTGGGCTTTTTTATTAATGGGTGCTCAGGGTCGTGAGAACCCCTCAGGTTCGACCGGTCGCACGGGTTTTATATGTGTAATTGTTGGGCTGGATGGGGCAAAATTGGTCCCTTGTTGTCCTGGATATGGCGCTAAACGGGATAGGTGAAATAAGAAATGAGATGTGACAGTTACCGTTGGGTGGCGGGTGTTGATGAGGTAGGTCGTGGGCCTCTGGCTGGCCCTGTAGTGGCCGCAGCTGTGATACTGGATCCAGCCCGGCCGATTGAGGGTTTGACCGATTCCAAGGTGCTAACGGCGCGACGGCGTGAACAGCTGGCGCCGATTATTTGTGAGCGGGCCTTGGCCTGGTCTATTGGCCGTGCCGAGGTCGAGGAAATTGATGGCATCAACATCTTGCAGGCAAGCCTGCTGGCTATGCGCAGAGCCGTTGAAGGGCTGGTGATCCAGCCGGATCATGTTCAGGTTGATGGCAATCGCTGTCCGCAACTGGCCTGCAGCGTGGAGGCCATCGTTAAGGGTGATTTACATGTCCCGGTTATCGGTGCGGCATCGATTGTTGCCAAGGTGATTCGGGATCAGGAAATGGTCGAACTGGATGGCCGCTACCCTGAATATGGTTTTGCCCGGCATAAGGGGTATCCCACGCGTGAACACCTGGTAGCATTACGGGAACACGGTGTTCTTGCCGAGCATCGCCGTAGTTTTGCTCCGGTGCGAGCCATGCTGGCTGCCCCGGTTGCCGATTAATCTATCTGGTGCCCAGCTAAGCACTTGTCCTGATTGTGGTTTGCAATGGGGCTTTGGCTCGGCCTGCCTCTCCGCTAGAATAACGTCATGACTGATACCTTTGTTCACCTGCATGTCCACACTGATTACTCACTGGTAGACAGCTGTGTGCGCGTCAAGGCCCTGGTCAAGGCTGCAGTCAAGGCCGGGATGCCGGCCGTGGCGGTGACGGACCAGAGCAACCTGTTTGCCATGGTCAAGTTTTATCGCGCCGCAGAGCAGGCGGGTATCAAGCCGATCATTGGCGCCGATCTGTGGTTATTTAGTGATCAGGAGCCTAATCGTCCAGCGCGGTTATTGTTATTGTGTCAGGATCGTGAAGGTTATCTGAATCTAACGCGGCTGGTGTCGCGCAGTTATACCGAGGGTCAGCAGCGGGGTATACCCATCATCCACAAATCCTGGTTGCAGGGGCATAGTAACGGTCTGATTGCCCTGTCAGGTGGTTTGGCGGGGGATGTAGGCCAGGCCCTGCAGGCCGGTAATGAGGCGCTGGCGAACACGCTTGTGCAGGAGTGGCAGGCCCTGTTTCCCCAGCGTTATTATCTGGAAGTAATGCGTACCGGCCGTGCCGGGGAAGAAAATTATCTGCATGCGGTTGTTGACCTGGCGCAACATCACGCTCTGCCCGTGGTAGCCAGTAATGATGTCCGTTTTCTCAAGGCCAAAGATTTTGGTGCCCATGAAGCGCGGGTCTGTATTCATGATGGTCGTACCCTTGATGATACCCGGCGGCCACGGGACTATAGTGAGCAGCAATACCTGCGTAGTGTCGAGGAAATGCAGACCCTGTTTGCGGATTTGCCGGAGGCGATCAGCAACAGTGTGGAGATTGCCCGCCGCTGTAATCTTGAGCTGTCGTTGGGTAAACATGTGTTGCCGGATTTTCCTGTGCCCGAGGGTATGACTGCAGATGATTATTTTAGTGAACAGGCGCATGCCGGGCTTGAGCAACGTTTAACAGCGCTGCTGGATCGTTCAGCCGATGATTTTGCCGAGTGCCGCCGTGAATATGATCAGCGTCTTGAGTTTGAGCTGAATGTCATTATCAACATGGGTTTCCCCGGTTATTTTCTGATTGTGGCCGATTTTATTCAATGGGCGAAGGATAACGGTATTCCTGTGGGGCCGGGGCGTGGTTCCGGCGCCGGTTCTCTGGTGGCCTATGCCTTACGTATTACTGATCTTGATCCGATTCGCTATGAACTCCTGTTTGAGCGCTTTCTGAATCCCGAACGTGTTTCCATGCCTGACTTTGATGTCGATTTTTGTATGGAGGGGCGAGACCGGGTTATTGATTATGTGGCGCAGCGTTACGGCCGGGACAAGGTTTCGCAGATTATTACCTACGGTACCATGGCGGCCAAGGCCGTGGTTCGGGATGTCGGTCGGGTGCTGGGGCACCCTTACGGTTTTGTCGACCAGATTGCCAAGCTGATTCCATTTGATCTGGGTATGACACTGGATAAGGCGCTGGAGCAGGAAGAGCAACTGTTGCAGCGTTATGAACAGGATGAGGAGGTTCGGGCCCTGATAGATCTGGGGCGTGCGCTGGAAGGTTTGTCGCGTAATGCCGGTAAACATGCCGGCGGTGTGGTAATCGCGCCCTCGGCGTTGACAGACTTTACCCCATTGTATTGTGAACAGGGTTCCGAAAGTACCGTAACCCAGTTTGACAAGGATGATGTTGAGGCCGTGGGGCTGGTTAAATTCGATTTTCTGGGCCTGCGTACACTCACCATTATTGATTGGGCCCTGAAAACGGTCAATCGGCAGCGCCGCCATGATGGCCAGGCCCCGGTCAATATCGAAGCCATCTCATTAACGGATGAAGCCACCTTCAGGCTACTGCAGGACTGTGCCACAACCGCAGTATTTCAGCTTGAGTCACGGGGTATGAAAGACCTGATCAAGCGCCTGCAGCCGGATTGTTTTGACGACATTATCGCTCTGGTAGCCCTGTTTCGTCCCGGCCCGCTGCAGTCGGGAATGGTCGATGATTTTATCGAGCGCAAACACGGTCGTGCCGTGGTGCATTATCCCCATCCAGATCTTGAGCCGATCCTTAAGCCGACCTATGGTGTGATCCTGTATCAGGAACAGGTGATGCAGATTGCCCAGGTACTGGCTGGGTATACCCTGGGGCAGGCCGATATGTTACGTCGTGCCATGGGTAAGAAAAAGCCCGAAGAGATGGCCAAGCAGCGTGAGATTTTCACAGCCGGTGCCCGGGCTCGCGAGGTTGATGAAAAACAGGCGACTTATATCTTTGACCTGATGGAAAAATTTGCCGGATATGGTTTTAATAAGTCACATTCGGCAGCTTATGCGCTGGTGTCATTTCAGACTGCCTGGTTGAAGGCTCATTACCCGGCCGCATTTATGGCCGCTGTTTTATCCTCTGATATGGATAATACCGACAAGGTTGTGATGTTGATTGATGAATGCCGCGATATGAAGTTAAAGGTTGAGACGCCAAATATCAATTTGTGCGAATCAGCCTTTTCGGTCAGTGATGAGAATACGGTACTGTATGGTCTGGGCGCCATCAAGGGTGTGGGCGCCGCCGCTCTGGAAGGGATTATTGCCGAGCGTCAGCAGGCTGGGTCGTTTAGCGATTTGTTTGATCTGTGTCGGCGTATTGATCTGCGTAAGGCCAATCGCAGGGTGTTGGAGGCATTGATTCGTGCTGGCGCCCTGGATGTGCTGGATAGTAACAGGGCCCGTTCGATGGCCTCTTTGACAACTGCCTTGCAGATGGCCGAGCATCACAGTCGTGATCATGCTGCCGGTCAGAATGACCTGTTTGGCGGCATGGCTTCATCGAATGAAGAATCGCCGGCTTTTGCCCTGACTGAGGTACCAGTTTGGGATGATGAGCAACGCCTGAATGGTGAAAAGGAGACTCTCGGGCTATATTTGAGTGGCCACCCGATCAAACGTTATGAGCAGGAGCTCAGTCGTATAGTCACCAGTCGTATTGCCAGTCTCAGACCATCAAGAGAACAAACGGTCGTTGTGGCTGGATTGGTAACGGCGATACGGACGATGAATAGCCGGCGAGGCGAGCGGATTGCCTTTGTTACGCTTGATGACCGCAGTGGTCGGCTTGAAGTGGGTGTGTTTGCCGAGGCATTTCAGCGTTTTCGTGATCTGCTGGTTAAAGATCGACTACTGGTTGTGTCTGGTAATGTCAGTGTTGATGAGTATTCGGGTGGGTTTCGTATGAGTGCCGAAGAAATTCATGACATAGATCAGGCCCGGGGTATATATGCGCGGCGCCTGGAGCTGGCTGTTGACCAGTCACAGGCAGCCAATGGTTTTACGCGGTCACTGGTTGAGGTGTTGCAGCCCTATCGTGAGGGTAGTTGTCCGATATGGTTGAACTATTATAGTGATGCGGCTCGGGCCCAGATGGTTTTGGGTAATCAGTGGCGAGTGCAGCCAACGGATGAATTATTACGCCGGCTGCGTGATGTGCTTGGCAATGATGCCGTGGAAGTGGTTTACTAATTTATCGCTAGAACAAGTAGTTTGGAACTTGTGACTTTATTCGAGTATGCTAGGTTCTCCAGGCATTTGAACTTTTTAACTAATTTTAATACATCGAGAAGAATGACTATATGAACCCCAATTTTCTTGAATTTGAACAACCCATCGCTGAGCTTGAGGCCAAAATAGAAGAGCTGCGTAATGTTGGTAGTGATAATGAAATTAATATCAACGAAGAGATAGAGCGGCTGGAATCCAAGTGTACTTCAATGCTGGAATCCATCTTTTCTTCATTGAATGCCTGGCAGATATCCCAGTTGGCACGTCACCCCATGCGTCCCTTTACGTTTGATTATATCGAACGTATATTTACTGACTTTGAGGAACTGCATGGTGATCGAGCCTATGCCGATGATGCCGCCATCGTTGGTGGTGTCGCCCGCCTTGATGGCCGGCCGGTTATGGTGATTGGTCAACAGAAGGGGCGAGATACCAAGGAAAAGGTACGGCGGAATTTCGGCATGCCGCGGCCGGAAGGTTATCGCAAGGCGCTGCGTTTAATGGAGATGGCGGAAAGATTTCGCATGCCATTATTAACATTTATCGATACACCCGGGGCCTATCCCGGTGTCGGTGCTGAGGAGCGGGGGCAGAGCGAAGCGATTGCCCGTAACTTACAGGTTATGTCATTATTAAAGATTCCGGTTATATGTACTGTTATTGGCGAAGGTGGTTCAGGCGGAGCGCTGGCAATCGGCGTGGGAGATCGGTTATTGATGCTGCAGTACAGTACCTATTCTGTGATATCACCGGAAGGTTGTGCCTCAATACTGTGGAAAAGCGCTGATAAGGCTTCTGAAGCAGCGGAGGCGATGGGTATTACATCCGAGCGCCTGAAGGAACTGGGTATGATCGACTGGGTTATTGACGAACCACTGGGTGGTGCGCATCGTGATGTTGATGCCATGTCGCAGTCACTGAAGAAGGCGTTGATTGAATCCCTGGCGCGTCTCGACACCTTGTCTAGTGATGAGTTGATCAGTAATCGGTATCAAAAATTTATGCAGTTCGGGAACTTTAAAACGGCCTGATGAGTGGTGTCATTTCCCGGCATGTCTATGAAACACTTTCCCGCCTGCCCTCCTGTCGGAATTACTGGCTGGCCTATAGCGGTGGTCGCGATTCACATGTGTTGTTACATGTCCTGGCAGCAATACGACAGGAATTATGGCCGGCACAGATAAAGGTTGTGCATATCGATCATGGGTTGCACCCGGATGCCGGGCAATGGGCTGCGCATTGCCAATCTGTTTGTGATGCCTTGGATCTGCCGCTGTTAATACGACAAGTGAATGCCCGGCCAGCTGCGGGAGAAAGCCCGGAGGCAGCTGCACGTAAGGCGCGTTATGCCGAGTTGGCAGAATTGATCGGCGCTGGTGATATTCTGCTTGCTGCTCATCATCAGGATGACCAGGCCGAGACTTTGATGTTGCAGCTTCTGCGTGGTGCCGGCCCACATGGTTTGGCTGCCATGCCGGAATTAAAAAAATTTTCCTCTGGTTATCTGGCGCGGCCACTGTTGGGATTTGCGCGGACAGATCTGGATGAATATGCCGGCTGCCAGGGCCTGCAGTGGATCGATGATCCCAGTAATGAGGATCATGGCTTCAAACGAAATTATCTCCGCCATGAGGTTATGCCGCTACTGCAAAAGCAGTGGCCCTCCTTCCAGAAAACCTTATCCCGCACTGCAGCACTTTGTGCGGATGCTGCTGCCATGCTGGATCAGTTGGCAGCTGAGGACTTGTTGGCCTTAGAGTTTGATGAGGTATTGTCAGTAACAGGCTTACTGGCGCTGGATCCCGTTCGCCAACGAAATGTTTTGCGAAACTGGTGTGCCAGTAAAGGCTTGCCACTGCCTGGACGGGCCCATATCCGGCAGATTCAGCAACAAATGTTGTCAGCTGATGCGAATATGCCGCTGGTTAGCTGGCCCGGTGTTGAACTACGTCGTTACCAGGATTGTTTGTATATTATGGTGCCATTGGTGCCTCTTGATCCGCTGCTGGAGCTGGTTTGGGATATGGGGCAGGCCCTGGTGTTACCGCATGGCCGCCTGTCGGTTGCTTCGGGTCGAGAGGGTGATTTGGCGTTTGATAGCGGTCGGCAACAGGCAGTAGTACGCCTGCGCCGGGGTGGCGAACGCATCCTTACATATTCCGGGCAACATCGTTCAGTAAAAAAAATCCTCCAGGAGCAGCGTATAGCCCCATGGTTGCGCGGACGTATACCCCTGCTATATATAGATGGCGAACTAGCTGCCATTGCCGGTGTGATGATCTGTGATCATTTTGTAGCCCGAACGGGCCAGGTTTCAATCAGGCTTAATTGGCAACCAAACTAGCCAGCTCGCAAGTCTCTTTTCCACTAATCCTTCTGTGATTATCCCGTTTGCCCCGGGGTTATCGAATCCTGATATTTGCATAATCCTTTAAAGATGTTTTCTGGTGAGACGATATGTTTGTATCACCGGGAATAACAGGCCGAAACCCCGTTAATTTGTGAGGAGATTATTATTATGGAGATAGCTCAGGTTACTGGTGGTGATGTCATCGATATTACCGCCGATACGGACCAATATCTTACGTTTATGCTAGCAGGTGAGGAATACGGGGTGGATATCCTGCGGGTGCAGGAGATCAAGGGCTGGGACAATGTAACACCAATACCAAATACACCTTCATATGTCAGGGGTGTTATCAATTTACGCGGCACAATTGTACCTATTGTCGATCTGCGTCAACGTTTTGGTATAGAGGGTATCTCCTATGGACCAATGACGGTTGTCATTGTTCTCAAGGTGGTTGGCGATGATCGGGAACGCACCATGGGTATTGTTGTTGATGGGGTGTCTGATGTTTATAACGTGGCGGCAAATGAAATGAAGCCAGCACCGGATTTTGGTGCCGTTGATGTTGGTTATGTTAACGGTCTGGCAACGGTCGATGACAAGATGGTTATTATTTTGAATATCGATTCCTTGTTGAATAATCTGGATGTTGAAACAGAAGTTTCACAACAACAGATAGCAGAATCTACTTATGAGCCTCCCACCAATCAGCAACATAATGATGCTCCTGCCCTTGATATTGAGTTATTAGAAACATCTTTTGCAGCATTAGCGCCACAAGCTGGAGAGCTGGTGCAAAAATTCTATAGTGAACTGTTTGATCGTTGCCCTGCGGTTAAACCGATGTTCGCCAATGTTTCTATGGAGGCTCAGCAACAGAAACTGGTTGCGGCACTGGGAACCGTGATTTCAAGCCTGCGATCACCAGATGAGCTGGAAAAAGTGTTACTTGACCTTGGGGAAAAACATAAGGCATACGGTGCGATGCCCGAGCATTATCAGGTTGTTGGGGAAACCTTGCTTGATGTTATGGCGCAGGTGGCCGGAAGTTTATGGTCACCTAAACTTGCATTGGCATGGCGGGCTGCCATTAGTTCCGTCGCCGGTATGATGTTGAAGGCATATGACTAATGCGGGGAATTGTGACTCAAATATATATAACAGAGATATTGTCGAGTATCTGCAAATAAACATTAGGGGGTTATGAAATGCCTAGACAGGCTAAAAAGGTGAGTGGGCATATAGCTGGAGCTGCTAACAATTCTCTTGATGTTGCGCTACTTAGAAGCAGTTTTGAGGCATTAACGCCGCAGGCAGAAAGACTTGTAGCGCGTTTTTACGAAGTTCTGTTTGAACGATACCCTGATGTAAAACCCATGTTTTCCCATGTCTCTGTTGAGCAACAGCAGGCCAAATTATTGGCAGCATTGGTGACAGTAATTGATGGGCTGGAAAACCCAGCGGAACTGAAACAAACCCTTGAGGCTTTGGGTGACAGACATCAGGGTTATGGAGCCGAGCCTGAACATTATCAGGCAGTAGCCGGAGTGTTGCTGGATGTGATGGCAGAGTTTGCAGGAGATTTATGGACTAATGAGGTGTCTAGTGCCTGGGGGAATGCATTGACAACAATTGCGGCAATAATGTTAAGAAATGATGATATAACGGAGGATTCAGAAATGGCAGGTTCAAATTCACAGGTAAAAGCTGGTTCCATTGATTTGCAAGAAGCAGCACGCATGAAGGCCGCAGTTAGTGGTGCTATGACTGCCATCATGATGATCGATCGAGATTTGAATGTGGTTTATGCAAATGACGCGACAATAAAACTTTTACGTCAGCATGAAACCGCGCTGAGATCAATTTATCCATCTTTTACAGTTGATGGTCTTGTCGGTAGTTGTATTGACATGTTTCATAAAAACCCGGCCCATCAACGGCAATTATTAAGCAATCCATCAAATCTACCCTATAGTACCGATATTCAGGTAGGCCCTCTGACATTTTGTATCAATGTAACGGCTATCTATGATGGTTCGGGTAATTATTCAGGTAATAGTCTTGAGTGGTCGGATGTCACGGAAGCAAGGAAGAGTGAAGATCAGGCTAACCGTCTGCAGTCCGCTGTTGATGGTGCAATGACAGCCATAATGATGATTGATAGAGACCTGAATGTAACCTATGCCAATGAGTCAACAACCTCGTTGCTGAAAAAACATGAAGTGGCATTAAAGTCTCTGTACCCAGGTTTTTCGGTGGATAATCTTGTGGGTTCCTGTATTGATATGTTTCATGCGAATCCAGCACACCAGCGCCAGTTATTAGGGGATCCGAAGAATTTACCATATTCGACGGACATCCATGTGGGGCCGCTAACATTTCGTATCAATGTGTCGGCTATGAATGACCTTAGTGGAAACTATATTGGAAATACACTGGAGTGGTCTGATGTCACAGAGGCGCGAGCCAAGGAAATCGAGGTAACAAGACTGCAATCAGCCATTGATGGCGCTCAGGCCAATATTATGCTGTGTAATACTGACCTGGAAATTACATATGTTAACCCGGCAGTTGTTAATATGTTGTCGAAGCGAGAATCTGTTCTAAGAGAGCGATTCCCTGGTTTTGATACGCGTAGCCTGGTAGGAACCTGTATCGATATCTTTCATAAAAATCCATCGCATCAACGTCAGTTGTTATCAAATCCTGCAAATTTGCCGGCATCTGCTGAAATGGAAATTGCCGGGCTTGAGTTCAAGGTGAATGCAACAGCGATTGTAGACGCCCAGGGTAAGTGGATGGGTAATATGGTTGAATGGGGTGATATCACTGAGCAGAAAGATGCAGAGCGTCAAATGGAGAACTTGATTGATGCTGCTTCTAGTGGTGATTTGTCGCAACGAATTGCTGCCGAAAAATATGAAGGTTTTCTGAAAAACCTGGGTATTGGAATCAATCAAATGCTGGATGCAGTGGTAGCGCCAATTCAGGAAGGAACGCGGGTAATGAAATCACTGGCTGATGGTGTTCTAACAGAGTCAATGCAGGGTGAATTCCAGGGGGATTTTGCCGTGCTGAGAGATGCGATTGATACCTCAGTCAGCAATCTTCGTAACATGGTTGGTGATATTCGTACAGCAGGATCGGCTATTACCTCTGGAGCCAGTGAGATCGCCCAGGGTAATGCGGATCTGAGCCAGCGTACGGAAGAACAGGCCTCTTCGTTGGAAGAGACGGCATCAAGCATGGAAGAGCTTACTAGTACGGTGAAGCAGAATGCCGATAATGCCAACCAGGCAAATCAACTGGCCAGTGGTGCCCGTGATCAGGCAGAAAAGGGTGGTGACGTTGTTGGCAAAGCGGTTGAAGCGATGGGTGAGATTAACACCAGTAGCAAGAAAATATCTGACATTATCGGTGTCATTGATGAAATTGCCTTCCAGACGAATCTGCTGGCATTGAATGCGGCTGTAGAAGCAGCGCGAGCGGGTGAACAGGGTCGTGGGTTTGCGGTTGTGGCGGGAGAGGTGAGAAATCTGGCGCAACGTAGTGCGGCCGCTGCGAAAGAGATCAAAGGCCTTATTAATGATAGTGTCGAGAAGGTTGGTGAAGGTAGCAAGCTGGTTGATCTATCAGGGCAGACTCTGGCCGAAATCGTTGAGTCTGTGAAAAAGGTCAGCGATATCATTGCCGAAATTGCCGCGGCGAGTCAGGAGCAGTCCAGTGGTATTGATCAGGTGAATAAAGCGATTACGCAGATGGATGAAGTAACCCAACAAAATGCTGCGCTCGTTGAAGAGGCGGCGGCTGCCAGTGAGTCAATGGACGAGCAGGCGAAAGGTCTTGAACGCCTAATGAATTTCTTCAAAACGGGTCAGGATCAATCGTCTACATCAGGTGCAGGGAGTTTTGGCGGGTCTCACCAAACGCAGGCGAGTGAGCCAGTTGCAAGATCATCCAGCCGGTCGCCTGCAGGCGGCGCAGGAAAGGGTGGTGTAAAGCCTGCTGCAGATGATGAATGGGAAGAGTTCTGATTCTTCTGATGTGGTGTTAGAAAGCCAGTGTCTGGTAGTTATTTATGCTGCCAGACACTGATTGAATAACACAATAATTAGCCAGAAAAATTGTTTAAAGCGAGTATGCTGTGGCCAGCGACAGGGATTGTTAAATAATCTCAATCTGAAGTTGTTGGGGTATGGATGGAAACTGAATCTGCCTGCAATTAAAAAAGCCAGCTTGATTTTGTTAGCTGGCTTTTTTTGTATCTATGAGAAATTACTTCTGAGCAGCAGCGCTATCCTGAGCGCTATCCTGTATACGTTGATAGATTTCTTCTCTGTGTACAGAAACGTCTCTTGGGGCATTAACCCCGAGTCGGACCTGATTACCCTTGATTTCCAGTACTGTTACTGAGACTTCGTCACCGATTCTGAGGGCTTCATTAATGCGGCGGGTCAGGATTAACATTTGTAATTGCCTCTTGATAAAACACAAAAAATCTGCCGGTATTATAAGGGGTACTAGTACTTTTAGCTAGCCCTCATCCCGCCTCAAGGGGGCGGGCTCATAACTTGTTGAAAAATATATTAAATATATTGATATAATATTTTTTTCTGCATTTTCCGGGGTGTCAGGGTATTTTTGAAGGTTTAACATCTATGAAAGGTAATTATTTAGTCATTATCACTTAGCTGAAACAGACCGCTGATGTTAAGTGCAGGATGATAAGTCTCGGTATTTAAAGTATATTGTCCTGTGATGATCCAGGCACAACATGTGTTGGTGGCCAGTCAGGCCTGTATTTGCATAAACCAATAAGTAGTCGAAATTATGATAGATCCACGATTGATTAGAAATGAACTGGCAGCAACGAGCCAGCAACTGGCCCGGCGCGGTTTTGAGCTGGATACAAAGCAGCTCGAACAACTTGAAATACGTCGGAAAACTCTCCAGGTCCAAACTCAGGAGTGGCAGGCGGAGCGAAATGCGCGTTCCAAGTCGATTGGCCAGGCCAAGGCCGCTGGTCAGGATATAGAGCCGCTGCGGGCCGAGGTCGCCGAGCTTGGGGAGCGCCTGCGGCAAGCGGAGACCGAGCTGGCTGACCTGCAGGCTGAATTAACGGATATCCTTGCCGGTATCCCCAATCTATTACATGACAGCGTACCGGATGGTCGTGATGAGGCGGATAATGTCGAAGTGCGACGCTGGGGGATTCCCGCTAATTATGATTTCGAGCCCAAAGACCATGTTGATCTTGGTGCAGGCATCGATATGCTGGATTTTGAAACAGCAGCCAAGATCACGGGTTCCCGTTTTGCCGTAATCCGTGGGCCGCTAGCCCGTCTGCACCGGGCGTTGACCCAGTTTATGTTGAACCTGCATACAACCGATCATGGTTATGACGAGGTTTATGTCCCGTATCTGGTTAATGCCGACAGCTTGCGGGGTACCGGACAGCTGCCGAAATTCGCTGCCGACCTGTTTGCCATTACGGGTGAGGATGATCGGGAAGGATATTTCC
>Ga0316190_10000496_pt1 | contig 27164 bp, 29 predicted proteins | sample Eddworburrow2_MG_FD_204929 | JGI IMG/M metagenome (GOLD analysis project Ga0316190, IMG submission 204929) | Coastal sediment microbial communities from Maine, United States - Eddy worm burrow 2 | ecosystem: Environmental > Aquatic > Marine > Coastal > Sediment | place: USA: Maine | collected... | reverse complement strand
TGGGGCGTCGTCCAGATTGGCTTCCTGCCAATCTGTCGAACCGAAGGGTTTTCATCAAAGCCTTCCTGACCACCAATAAAAAACCCGCCACAAGGGCGGGTTTGTTATTGGCGGAGAGGGAGGGATTCGAACCCTCGGTACGGGTTAACGTACACACACTTTCCAGGCGTGCTCCTTCAGCCACTCGGACACCTCTCCGGAAAGAGGCGCAAGGTTAAACTAGAAGCGCCCTTTTCGCAATGTCTACTTGGAAATTAGGCTTAATCTTCCCCTTTGGCGCCGCTCAAATATCACGGCAAGTAGCAGCCAGCCGCCGCGATTTAAAGGTGATAGCTTATGCGATAGGCCGGTGCATCCCCCATCAGCTCACTAAAGTCACGCCGCCTCATATGGATGAGCTCGCCATGGTCGCCGGATTCGAAGTAGATCTCCGGCTGCTGCATCAGGCTGATATCTACCACCGCATCCATGCCATAGGACGTTCCCAGGGGTGGGATAGAGCCCGGCTCACAATCGGCAAAGGCATCGACCACCTCATCCTCAGCCATGAGCTGTAAATCCCGCCCGAGGAGATGACCCAGGCGGTCTATCTCAAGACGGTGGGTAGCGGGGATGACGGCCATGAGATAGCTGTCATCATCCCCCAGCAGGATGGTCTTGACCATTTGATCCCCAGGGATATGTGCGGCCTCTGCGCTTTCCAGTGTGGATTTGGTACGAGGGTGATCAATCACCTCAAAATTCAGCTGGTGACTGGTAAGATACTCTTTCAGTGTAATGGCAATACCCATTTTCGCGCCTCCTGATTCCTACTTACCTTCGCTTTTTAGTATAGTTCGCCCAGACCATTTCAGAGCCAAAACCATGAGCAACAAAAAGAACCCAAAAAGAAAAAGCATAAAACGCCGGGAACCCACCATGGCGGCACAGGCTGATCGCCATCATCTGTATGAGCTGTCGGTGCAAAACTCGGAATCCGAGATCGACTTTGTGGACGACACCTACAAGACACTTCGCGGTCGACGGGCCAAAACCCTGCGGGAGGATTTTTGCGGCACCGCCAATGTGTGCTGCGAATGGGTTGGCCGGCGCAAGGACAATATCGCCATTGGAGTGGATATCGATCAGGAGGTGCTGGAGTGGGGACGCAATAACAATCTCAGCCGTATCCCCAAAGCTGCCCGTAACCGCATCAAACTCCTGCAGCAGGATGTTCTTCAGGTTAAGACCGAGCCGGTGGATGCGGTTTCCGCCATGAACTTCAGCTACTGGCTGTTCAAGGAGCGCAAGCAACTCATACGTTATTTCCAGCAGGTGCGTAAGGCCCTGGCCGATGACGGCGTATTTTTTCTGGATGCCTATGGAGGGTATGACAGCTTCCGCGAAATCGTTGAGGAGACGGAGCACGAGGAGGAAGGCGGCTTTACCTATATCTGGGAACAGGCCAAATATGAGCCCATCAGCGGCGGCCTGATCTGCCATATCCATTTCAGCTTCCCGGATGGCTCACGCATGGACGAGGCCTTCAGCTATGACTGGCGCCTGTGGACCCTGCCGGAGGTAAGAGATCTGCTGGCGGAGGCAGGATTCAGCAAGGTAACCGTCTACTGGCAGGGTTTCGATGAGGATGGAGAGGCCGACGGCATCTTTGAACCGGCCGAGGAAGGGGAGGCGGATGCCGGCTGGATCTGTTATATCACGGCAGAGAAATAGCCAGATACAGCAACATTGCCCCACATCAAGTGCAACCATTGATTCCGGCCTAAAATAAAAACAGGGGAACAGCAACAAGCGCCAGGGAGTGCTGTATTTGGCGCATGACCGGGCCGTATTGAGAAAGGCACCTTAATCCTCCTTATTACGGTCAATGGAAGGGGCTCAGGCATGCACGACATCGACAATACAATTCAGGAACGCATGGTCGCCATTCGTCGCGACCTGCATCGGCACCCGGAACTGAGTGGCGAGGAGAGCCGCACCGCCGGCAAGGTGTGCCAGGTTCTGGATGAACTGGGTCTCTCCTATCGTAGCGGGGTTGGGGGCCACGGCATCATTGCCGACATCCCTGGCCAATACGGTCGACCCTTTATCGCCCTCCGGGCCGACATGGATGCCCTGCCCGTCCAGGAGGAGACCGGGCTAGACTTCGCCTCAGAGGTGGATGGGGTGATGCACGCCTGCGCCCACGACGGCCACACCAGCATGTTGCTGGGTGCCGCCATGCTGCTTAGTGGCCAAGCCCCCTTGCCGTTGCCGGTAAGGCTCATCTTTCAGCCCGCCGAGGAGACCACCCGGGGCGCCATTGCCATGATCGAGGCAGGCGCTCTGGAGGATGTGGCCCTGATCTTCGGCGGTCATCTGGACCGTCACTATGAGACCGGCACCATCATCGTCAGCAATGGGCCAGTAAACGCCTCCAGCGACAAGTTCCGGATCGAAATCGCCGGCCAGGGTGGCCATGCCGCCCGGCCCCATGAGTCAGTGGATGCCGTGGTGGTCGGCAGCCTGTTGGTCATGGCCATCCAGACCATCGTCTCCCGTGAGGTCAACCCCGCCCACCCCTCGGTGGTGTCGGTCGGGCGTTTCGATGCCGGCAGCGCCTCCAACGTCATCGCCGGCCATGCGGTGCTGGAGGGCTCCATCCGGGCCCAGGATCCAGAGGTGCGACAGTATCTACAGGATGCCATCCGCCGCATTGCCGACTCCGTGGGCCAACTCCACAGCGCCAAGATCAAGGTGGATATCCTGGAGGGCACGCCACCGGTTATCAATGCAGAAGATATGGCGGACCTGGCACGAGAAGCGGCCATTGCCACTGTCGGGGAGTCCCAGGTACGGCAACTGGCCACCGCCAATATGGGCGGCGAGGATTTCAGCTTCTATCTGGAGGAGGTATCCGGCTGTTATGTCCGCTTTGGGGGGCAAATCCCAGGCAAAGAGGGGTTCCCGGCCCATTCCAGCCGTTTTGATTTTGACGAGGCCGCCTTGGGCTCCGGTGCGGCCTATTTTGCTGCCCTCGCCCGCATTGCCGGCGACTGGGTCTGTAAACACACCCTTTAAATCCACAGGGAGCCAAGGCTGACAATGGGCAAAGAGAAGATCCTGGTCCGCGAAGCAACCGAGGCAGATATTGAGCCGATTCGCGAGCTGTTCTTGGCCGTCTATGGCCAGGACTATGCCCACCCCCAGTTCTACGATCCCCAACTGCTGAAAAGAATGGTGTATAGCCATGACACCCTGCTGCTGGTCGCCGTCGATGAAACAAGCAGCAAGGTACTCGGCACCTCTTCCATTCTCTTCGACATGGGGGGCCATACCGATCTGGTGGGTGAATTTGGCCGCCTGGTGGTACACCCGGATACCCAGGGGCTTGGGGTTGGCAACCTGTTGATGGAGGAGCGCCTGGCCCGCGTATCTGACCGTCTGCAACTGGCCATCACCGAGTGCCGAATGGTGCATCCTTTTGCCCAAAAAATCTCCATCAGCCATGGCTTTTCCCCGGTAGGTTTCCTGCCGCAAAAGCTGCTGTTCTCCCGGCGGGAGAGCCTGATGCTCATGGCGCACTATTTTGGTGATGCCTTAAAGCTGCGGCGAAACAATCCACGCATCATCCCCGAGGCGTTTCAGCTGGCAGAGCTGGTCATGCATAACTGCGGTCTGGATTGTGATGCCATTGTGGAGGATGAGGCTGCCGCCTACCCCTATGATGACCGCTTCGAGCTGGATGAACTGACCACCGAAGGCTACACCACACTGCTGCACTTTCAGCGTGGTCGTGTACGCAATCGCGAGGTCTTCGGCCCAATCCGCCTCCACTATGGGCTCTTTAAACTGCGTGCCAAGGAGTCCAACTATCTACTGGCCAAGGAACATGGGCAGATCATCGGCGCCATTGGCTTTACCCTGGATCAGGTGGAAAACACGGTCCGCATCTTCGAGATCATTACCCTCAACAACCGCCCCATTCGCTTCCTACTGAATGCCCTGGAACAAAAATGTATCGAGCAGTGGCACATCGATTATATGGAGGTCGATGTCAGCGCCCACGCACCCAGTATGCAACGGACCCTGCTGGAGTTGGGCTATCTACCAGCCGCCTATATCCCCGCCCTGGTGTTTCATGAAGTCGAACGGCTGGATGGCATCCGTATGGTAAGGCTTCTGGTCACACCGGACCTGGGAGACATTCAGCTGGCACCCGAATGCGAGCCCATTGTGGATCTGGTGATGCGGCACTTCATTAGGCGCCAGATCTCACCCCGCATCGCTGAGGCCATCCCCAAGATCGCACTCTTTACCGGGCTCAACAGTGGACAGGCAAAGCATCTGGCCAGCCGCTGCAACCTGCAAACCTATGGGGCAGGGGAAACCATCTTTAGCGAAGGAAATGCAGATGACACCATCTATCTTCTATTGAACGGCGAGATTGAGATCTGCAGCGGTGAGTCAGCAAAATGCATCGGCGGGGTTGGGGTGGGCGAGTGCCTGGGGGAGATGTCACTGCTCACCCAGCGGCCACACTCAGCAACAATCAGGGCAAAAACCCAAGTTGAGATGGCCCTGCTGGGTCATCAGGAGGTTACCGAACTGGTGCGTCTGCGCCCGGATATCGGGGTAGTACTCTATCGTAATCTGGCAGAGGGATTAGGACACAAGCTCAAGCGGACTGGGGCGCCAAAAAGCGACTAAGCACAAAGTCCGCAATCCCCTGCACATTATTGATATCCAACACGGGTAGCTCGATATCCTCGGGCAAATCACCATCCGTCGCCACGGCAATGATATCCGGATCATTCGGATAGATGAGCGGCTTGCCCACGGCAGGGCGATGCAGTTCTATCTTGGGGAAGGTCTCATGTTTGAAGCCCTCCACCAGAATCAGGTCCAGCTCGGATTGATTCAACTGATCGATGGCTTCCTGCAGCTTCGGGTCATCCTCCACCTCCCGATCCACCATCAAGGCCCAACGATGGCCGGAAGTGATGAGCATCTGGTTGGCACCTGCCTTGCGCAGCTCATAGCTATCCTTGCCGGGGATATCAATTTCAAAACGATGGTGGGCATGTTTAATCATGCCAATGCGTAAACCATGTGCCTTCAGAAGCGGCAATAGCTGTCGCAACAAGGTCGTCTTACCCGTACCACTGAAGGCGGCAAAGCCCAGCACCGGCTTGTCAGCACTTATCATCTGCCCGCTCTCTTTTACCCAGTTACAATGAATGGATTATTAGAGCAGATTCCGCCCATCTTTAGTACGCCAACAACAATAAAAAAGGGCGTCACCTAAGTACGCCCTCTAACATCCTCCGCAACGCTACATCTTATCTATGCATGGGCTCGTGGCCCAAGAAACTCAGGAGCTCTGGTTCAAGCCTACGGCAACGGCCAATAACAGCACCTTTTTGTGATCAACCCGTACAGCCTGCCGCTGTCCATTACAGGATGCCCAAACCGCACAACGGTGGCTGCGGATTTTGTTGGTTTTAGCCTCTGTAACTGAAGCGGCTTCCGTGGTGGCTACCATCATGGTGGGCGACTGCACCTGCACGGCACTGCCCGCATCTACTGCCACCAAGGCCAATAATAGAACCAGTGACTGGACAAAAATGAGCGATTGTTTGCTTGTGAACCTCATAACCACCTCCATCAACTCCTGCGAGGGGACTTCTGTTAGAGGTAATACTGGCCCTTCGAGGACAAAGATACTGTGTACCAGAGCACACTCCTTCCGTTTGTACGGGGATCTGAGACCCCGGTCACACTTTTGATGCCGACAGCATCACAGATCCCCGGCACACAGGGGTTAGCAGCCCTTAACTATATGGATGCCACAAAAAAAGGGGGCCACAAAGGCCCCCTCAAGAAACACACTGTAATGCGGTGTTTGTCGCTTATTTGGTATGCAACTCCACCCTCCGGTTGGCTGCACGCCCCGCGGCTGTGTCATTGGTGTCGATTGGCATATCCTCACCATGACCAACAGCACTCAGGCCGCTGCCTGTTACGCCTTGAGAGGTCAGGTAGTCAACAACCGACTGGGCACGCCGCTCCGAGAGGTTCTGGTTATAGGCATTGTCGCCACGGCTGTCGGTATGACCGGCAATGGTGACCTTCTGGCCTGACTGGGCCTTCAGGGTCTTGGCCACACCATCCAAAATCCCCTTGGCTTGGGAGGTCAATACCGCAGAGTCAAACTCGAAGTTGACACCCTTGAGCACCATAGGTGCTTTAGCAACCGGACGAGGGGCAGGTTTTGCAACCTTGGCGCCAACCTCACAACCATGCTCATCAACCCGTGCGCCCATCATGGTACCTGGGCAGCGATCCTTGTCGTCCGTTACACCATCACCATCGGAATCCAGTGGGCAACCCACCTTATCTACAGGCACACCGGCTGGGGTGCCAGGGCAGCGATCTTTATCATCGGTCACGCCATCCCCATCGGAATCCATGGGCTCGGCTTCCGGCTCACCGCCACATTCAGGAGTCGGTTCCTCTCCACCCCAACGATCAATCCAGCACTCGCCAAAATTATTCTTGACGATCCGGTCTTCGCCATCGACCCAGTAGGCCGCATGAGCGGTCTGGCTCAAACCAAACGCCATCAGCAGTGCTGACGTAAGGCCAATTAACTTAATCCGTTGCATTAGTTTCATTATTCTCCCCCTAATTATTAATCCTGGGCACTTTCGGCTGCGGCCCTTCCAAGTTCACAATCCAATTATAATCAAATTTCGCAATAAGTATCCCTTTTCCTTATTGCAGGATAATGCATATTAATTAGGAAATAATTACCCTGGGGTAATTGGGAGTCGGCTAGCTCGCTTCCTTCATGCCATGCAGCATGACGATCAGGTCAGCCTCGTTACGGCTCAGTCCCAACTCTTCGACCAATTTACCCGCTGTCGCTCCACTGCGAACCAGCTGTATGGCCTGCCCAAAGGAGTTCCCTCCCTGGCCCTGGCCCTGGGACTGCTCACGCTCCTGCCACACCCTGAAATCACGACCGACTTTCTCCAGGCGGGCAACACGCTTATCAACCCCCACAGCACCCGAGCAGAGGGCAGCCAGATTGGCGGAGACTGACTCAATCTGCCTTCGCGCCTGCTCCAGCTCTCGGCGTTGACGGCTATAAAGCGATAACAATGCCCAAAATCCGGCAATACAGACTAGGCTTACCGCAGCGAACGAAATCCAAAATATATTGATGGTATCAAGCATAATCATCTATCCGGGGCTGATCATCGGGCCGATCATCATCTCGGGGCTTCCGTTGCCTCTTTTCCCGCTGTTCTGGCGGCCCAGGGCGCTTGCGCGGCCCGGCCGGCTTACCTGGCTTGGTTGGCCAGATCGGATTTAGCGGGTAGGGATCTCGGACATCAGGCATGCCTGCACTCCTCTTAATCCCCTAAAACATCCCGACTTCAGCCCACTCCTCATTGGTGAGCAACTTGTTAAGGTCCACAACGATCAATAGATCGTCATCCCGGGTTACCACACCCTGGATATAGCGAGAACTATCCTCATTACCGACATTTGGGGCTGTATCAATCTCGGAAAGGCGCAACTCAACCACTTCCGCCACGCTATCCACCAGGATGCCGACCACCTGTTGATCACATTCGATGATCACAATACGACTTGCATCATCCATCTCTACAGGTGGTAATCCGAAACGACTGCGGGTATCTATCACCGTCACCACATTGCCACGAAGGTTGATGATCCCCAAGACATAGGGCGGAGCCCCAGGAACAGGTGCAATCTCACTTATCCTGAGCACCTCCTGCACCTGCATCACATTGATGCCATACCTTTCATCCTGTAACCGAAAGGTAACCAGCTGCATCACTGGGTCATTAGCCATCGTTTCGGCTGCAACCTCACTCATAGCTCTTCCTCAATCGATATCCATAAAAATTCGTCAAATTACAGTCGCTATCCAGGGTTGGTGAATAGACTCATGCATCATTCATGCCTAAATCCCCAGACGCCCCCTATTCTCCCGAGGGGCAAATCGACTCCAGCAAGGCATTCACATCCAAAAGGATACACAGCTGATCCGGCAATGTTCCCGCCATCCAGGACGGCTTATCCTTTTGCTGACACCAGCGCACCTGATCCGGCTGTATCATAATGGGCTTGAGCAGCTTCTCGCACTGCAACCCCCAACGTCCATTACCTACGATGAGTATATGGCTTGGGGTTTCCAGATCATCACCTTCAGCCATCCTCACCCGCTCAGGCATAATCAGCCGCGTCGTATCCATTATAGTCACCTGTTGACCACGGTGTTTTAGCACCCCGAGGTGCCAGTCCGGCTGCCCCGGCAGATTAAGCAGCTCATCCCCCTCTTTCCACTCAGCAATACTATTGAGCACCACCAGCGGGACGGCCAGTGTCAGGCCTCTGGCCTTGAACAATAGGCACTGAAAAGGCGCTTGGCCCCAGTCTGGAAGTTCGGGAGGTTCAACCGTGGATTCAGGTTCTGTGACAACTGCCTGCACTTCAGGGATTGCCGGCGCAGGCACCTCTTCTGGGATTGCCTCTGCAACCACAGCAGGTTTCGGCTCCTGGGGCTCCTCCCGATACTCATCCACTTCACCGAGCAGCGCCTCCAGGTAGCCGCTGAGCGCCTGATCCGGCTCATTCAGCCGTGCCTGCTGCCCCTGTTTAGAGTCCGGGCTCATTGGGCCACTTCTCCAGCCTGGATCTGCTGTTTACCCTCTTGTTGCAATACCTCAAGAAGCCTCGTGTAGGCCTGCACACCTCGGGCTGAGGGCTCAAACATAGAGGGTGGAATACCCACGCGACTCGCTTCCCTAAACTTGGTATCGATTGGAATAACGCCATCCCAAAGATGTTGTGGCCAACTCTCCCGCAAGACCTTGAGGCTATCGTTGGAGGCCCTTGTCCGCTTGTCAAAAAAGGTAGGGACAATGGTATAGGCAAGCTCTCTTTTGCGAGCCCGCAGAATCATATCCAAGGTATGCAGCATCCTTTCCAGACCCTTGAGAGCCAAGAACTCCGTCTGTACGGGAATAACCAGCCGCTCACAGGCGGCCAGGGCATTGACCATCAGGATACCCAGCATGGGTGGACAATCGATCAATACATAATCAAAGCGCTGTTCAAGAGTGGCCAAGGTATTCTTCAGCACCAAGCCCATACCCTCTAGCTTGCCTGACTGCCTCTCCAGCGTGGCCAGCCCAACCGATGCCGGCAGCAGATGCAGCCCCGGCATACCGGTTTCACATAGCAGGCTGGCAGGGTCGAGCAGCTCCTTCTTGGAGGCCGCCTTAAAAAGGGTAAAGGCGCTCTCTTCAATGCTATCCGGATCGTAACGAAAATAGCTGGTCAGGGAGCCGTGGGGATCAATATCGATCAACAGGGTTTCAAAACCCCATCCCGCCAGCAGGCCACCAAGGGTGACGGCGGTGGTGGTTTTACCCACCCCCCCCTTCTGATTGGCTACGGTCCATACCCTCACCGGGCATCTCCAGACGGTGGGACCGGAAAGGTTCGCGTCTTACGATCACGCCTTTCAGCCATGATCACGAGGGAAACCCGTCGATTCTTTTGCCGGCCGACCTCTTCCTCATTAGAGGAGAGCGGCCGATGCTCACCATAACCGATTGCGGCCAGACGCTTTGGATCCATGCCAAGACGGGTAAAGAGATGAACGACACTTGCAGCACGGGCGGCAGAAAGCTCCCAGTTGGATGGGAAGCTGATGGTCTTGATGGGGATGTTGTCGGTATGGCCCTCAACGTGGACCACATTGGGTAGCGACTTGAGTATGCTGGCGATATCACGTAGCGCGGTTAACGCCTCTGGCGCAAGGCGTGCGCTACCACTGGTGAAAAGCATTTTGCTTTTGATCTCTACCTCAATCCAATAGGGATTGCTGGTTACCTCTGCCAGCCCTTTTTCAATAAAGGGGGAAAGAGACTCCTTGATGCTCTCAGCAATAGGCTCAAGGGGAAACTCATCCTCTGCTTCACCTTCGGCCTCTTCCTCAACCACCGCCTCCTCCTCTCCAGACAGAGGCTCCTGTTGGGCCTGCTGATACTCCCCTTCCTGCATGACAAGAGAGGAAGCCATGGATCCGGTAAAAGGGTCTTCTGTGGTCGGCAACGGAGATCGAGGGGCCTCACCGATCTGAATGGGATCAGCACTTCCTTGTTTACCCTGCTGAAAGGCATCGACCATCGTGTTTGAAAGAACTCGATACTTGCCTTCATTGACGGATGAAATGGCATACATGACCACAAAAAAAGCAAACAGCAAGGTTATGAAATCAGCATAGGAAACCAACCACCGCTCGTGGTTCTCATGTTCCTCTTCTCGCTTTTTGCGTCTCATGGCATCTGTTGTACTAAATAAAAATTAGCCTGTACTCCATTCGCTACTTTAAATAACCATATAGTTTGGTTTCTATGTTGCGGGGATTTTCTCCTTCCGCGATACCAATCACACCCTCTATTATCATTTCACGAAATTGACTGCGACTTTGCGCATGGGACTTTAACTTGCCGCCAAATGGCAGCAGGAACAGGTTAGCCAGACCCACACCATAGATGGTCGCGACAAAAGCCGTGGCGATACCGCTCCCCAATTTACTGGGATCCGCAAGGTTCTGCATGACATGGATCAGCCCCATAACGGCGCCGATAATACCGATGGTTGGCGAATAACCGCCCATGGCATCAAAGACCTTGGCCGCTTGGACATCATGATATTCCTGGCTATCCAGCTCCACCTCGAGAATGCTGCGAATCACTTCGGGCTCGCTACCATCCACCAGCAGCTGCATGCCCTTGCGGATAAAAAGATCCGGTTCCTCTTCAGAGATGGCTTCCAGACCCAATAATCCCTCCTTACGCGCAACATTACTCCACTCAACAAGTTTGGTGATGGTGGACTCAACATCATGCTTCGGCATAAAAAAAACATTTCCCGCCGTACGCATGGAATGCAAAAAAACCTTGAGCGGGGTCTGCAATAAGACAGCACCAACCGTGCCACCAAACACAATAATCATGGCCGGGGCATTCACAAGGGCATCGACATGCCCGCCTTCAAGTGCATTGCCGCCCAGGATGGCAGCAAAGGCAAGAATAACGCCGATAATACTGAGAATATCCATCTAAACCGCCTTCGCCAGGGTGGTGCCAATCTTATCCAACGGTAGCACCTGATCAGAAAGCCCAGCCTTCTCGACAGCCTGGGGCATACCAAAAACAACACAGCTGGCCTCATCCTGGGACCATACGGTTGAGCCACCACCCTTGAGCAGACGGGCGCCTTCCATGCCATCCGCACCCATACCGGTGAGTACGATCGCAAGCACCCCACTGGGGCTAAAACGGGCGGCAGAACCGAAGGTGATATCGACACTTGGGCGATAGGTTTGATCGGGATTCGCTTCACAAATACGCACGACCGCACCCTGCCGCTGGCGTTCTAGAATCATTTGCTTGCCCCCAGGTGCCAACAATGCAAGCCCTGGTTGCAGTAGATCGCCATCCACCGCCTCCTTCACTCCGATACGGGATTGGCGATCAAGCCTTTCTGCAAAAGCCGCAGTAAAATTGGCCGGCATATGTATAACCAACAGCAGTGGCAGGGGGAAATCAGCGGGCAGGCCACTTAATACGTTCTGAAGGGCAGCCGGACCACCGGTAGAAGCACCGATCACCACCAGTTCAGCTGCTTTCGAGAGTGGTTCAAAACGGCGCCTTGGCTCAATCTGTGGCTTTGACTCTGATACTGGCGTGGTGGTTACCGGCTGTTGAGCGCTCTTCCCTTCCGCTATCTGGCGGCGTCTCCTACCCCGCCGCCCAAGCACCAGGACCCGTTTACCCAGGATCTGCGCCGCTGTATCCCGACTACCTGCCGCATCCTCTATCTGCTTGGACAGAAAATCCAGAGCACCCGCATCCAGTGCATCGAGGGTTGCCGTTGCGCCTTCGTGAGTAAGGGATGAAAACATCAGGATTGAAGTAGGGGCCTCTTCCATAATGCGTCTGACCGCAGTGATACCATCCATCACTGGCATCTCCACATCCATGGTGATGACATCGGGCTTCAAGCGGCGGTTTTCTGCAATCGCCTCAACTCCATTTGCCGCGCTTCCAACCACCTGGACCCCTTCGGTTCCATTGAGCATCTCGGTTACGCGTCGGCGAAAAAACGCCGAATCATCAACCACCAGTACACGAATTTCTGAGTCCATATCCTGATCGCCTGCTTGGAGTGAAAACTACCAACCCCTTACTGCTGACAGCTGACTTTCATGATAATCAGAACCTGCGCGCATATTTACGCATCAGCCCTGGCACATCAAGAATCAACGCAATTTTGCCATCACCGGTGATGGTGGCACCCGCCATACCCTCCATGCCTTGCAGCATGGCTCCAAGGGGCTTGATTACCACCTCCTCCTGCCCGACAAGCTGGTCCACCACCAAACCGACATGGACTCCTCCTACATTAGCAACCACCACATGCCCAGTTCCCTCAAACTCAGGGGCTGAGCCTGGTTTCACCAGCCAGTTACGCAGATAGAAGAGGGGCAAGGCTCGGTCACGCACGCGTATGGTCAACTGGCCATCCACCGTATTGGTACGGGCATTATCCATGTTGAAAATCTCCACAACACTGGAGAGCGGCAAGGCAAAGGGTTGTTCCCCAAGCACCACCATTAGTGTAGGTAAGATAGCCAGGGTTAAGGGGAGCTTTACAATGAGGGTGCTGCCTCTCCCCAGTTCTGAATCCACCTCGACGGAACCGTTCATTTGGGCAATGCGGGTCTTGACCACATCCATGCCCACGCCACGTCCCGAGATATCTGAGATCTCACTCTTGGTGGAAAAACCGGGATGGAAAATCAGATTGTAGCAATCCTTATTATCCAGGCGTGCCGCCGCCTCCGTATCCATAATGCCTTTTTCAACCGCCTTGCTGCGTAAGACCTCCGCATCCATCCCTTTGCCGTCATCGGATATGGTCAGCAGGATATGATCACCCTCCTGGGCTGCGGAAAGCACCACCTTGCCCTTGCGTGGCTTACCCGCCTTCTCACGCTCATCCGGCAGTTCAATGCCGTGGTCCACCGCATTGCGCACCAGATGTACCAGGGGATCAGCCAAGGCCTCCACCAGATTCTTATCCAGATCCGTTTCCTCTCCAATCAGCTCCAGCTCAATCTCTTTGGTCAAGCTTCGCGCCAAATCACGGACCACCCTGGGAAAGCGACCGAATACCTTCTTTACCGGCTGCATACGGGTCTTCATCACCGCCAATTGCAGATCCGCGGTCACAACATCCAGGTTACCGACAACGTTGGAAAATTCCTCGTCTTCGATCGAACTCTTGAGGGTTGCCAGCCGATTACGCACCAGCACCAGTTCGCCCACCATATTCATGATGTCATCGAGGCGACCGGTATCAACCCGAACCGTCGTTTCACCCGCAGCAGCCGCCTTTTTGGGGGCAGCGGCCGCTTTGTCTCCGCTTGCCGCGGGGGGTGAAGGGGGCGCTGGTGTGGGAGCCGCTTCGGCCTTCTCCTTCGGGGGAGGCGGGGGCTCTTTCTTTATTTTAGCCGGCGCAGCAGGGGGCTCTGGCTTGGCCGGTGGTTTTTCAGCAGCGGCCGGTTCGGCAGGGGCACCGCCATGCTTGCCCTTGCCGTGGAGTTGATCCAGCAGGGCCTCAAATTCATCATCTGAAATCTCATCCCCACCAGGAGCTGGGGCTGGCTCAGCCTTGGCCTCCGGCTGAGATTGTGTGGGAGCACCACCATGCTTGCCCTTGCCATGGAGTTGATCCAGCAGGGCCTCAAATTCATCCTCACTGATCTCATCACCGGTGGCAGTCGGTGCGGCCTCAGCAACCGGTTGGGGTTCAGCAACAGGGGCACCGCCATGCTTGCCCTTGCCATGGAGCTGATCCAGCAGGGCCTCAAACTCATCCTCTGAAATCTCATCCCCCGCTTCAGTGGAGGCCTCTTCTGCCAGCTCCTGCTCTGCCGCAGCCGTTTCTGGCGCTGGGGGAGCCACCGTCTCTTCTACCGGAGCAGCCGGCTGCTCCTCTCCTGCTGGTTGCGCCAACTGTTGTAGGGTACTGAGCAGGGAACTATCGGCGGACTCCGGCTGCTGGCCGTTTGTCACCATCTCGAACATGGTGTTCACCACATCGAGCACCTGCAGCACCGCATCCATAAGATGCGCGTCAACACGGCGCTGCCCTTGGCGCAGGACGTTAAACACGTCCTCCGCACAGTGGCACACCTCTACCAGTGAATTGATGCCGAGAAAACCGGCGCCGCCTTTGATGGTATGAAATCCACGGAAGACCGCATTGAGAAGATCGTAGTCATCCGGTCGCTGCTCCAGATCAACTAGCTCCTCATTCAGCGTCTCAAGGATCTCCCCGGCCTCGACCAGAAAGTCCTGAAGGATTTCATCATCCATATCGAGGCTCATGGCTAGAACCCCAGACTGGACAACAGATCGTCTACATCGTCCTGGCTGTTAACCACATCCGACTTGGTCACCCCAGGCACAACCGGGCCTTCCAGTTCCACCTCTTCCTGCTTAACCGCCCGGGCGGAGCCTGAAATGGCCACCAAACGTACCAGCTTTTCCTCAACGTCCTGCACCAGGCTGATAACACGACGAATGATCTGCCCGGTCAGGTCCTGATATCCCTGGGCCATTAATACTTCGGAAAGCTTTCCATTCAGGGTCTTTGAATGGGCATTCGCGAGATCCAGAAAATCTCCGATTTCTGAACTCAGGACCCGAAAGTCATCCAAGTCCAATTTGCGATTACGGAATTTTCCCCATCTTTCCCCCAGGTCATTGGCCCGGGTCTCCAACTCCTCGGCTACGGGCAGACTGTCTTCCACCGCACTCAGGGTTTTATGGGCCGCCTCTTCCGTCATGGTAATGACATGGCGTAGGCGATCAGCGGCATCTGGGATCTCATGCTGGGCAAACTGGGCGATTTGGTCATCCAGAAGAAAACCGACAATCGCTTCGTGCAGCTCTCGGGTCAGGCGGCCGACTTCCTGGAACAGGTCGTCGTCTTTGCCCTGTGACAATTCCTCGGTGATTCGATCGGCTTCTACTTCATCCCCTGCCTCAAGGGAGGCAACCAGCGCACGGGCCTGAGCCAAACGTTCTTCTGCATTACTCGTCTTCTCCATCGCCCATCCTCTACCTAGAGATACTTAAGAGACGCGTTCAAAAATCTTACTGATCTTCTCTTGTAGCGTCCCCGCAGTGAAGGGCTTTACTACATAACCATTAACTCCAGCCTCTGCGGCCTCAACAATCTGTTCACGCTTCGATTCCGCCGTAACCAAAAGCACCGGAAGGGCCGCAAGTTTTGGATCGGCGCGCACGGCCCTCAGCAAATCGATCCCCGTCATTCCTGGCATATTCCAGTCACTGACCAGAAAATCGAAATCCCCCGCCTGCAACATTGGCAGGGCCGTAGTGCCATCATCCGCTTCCTGAACATTGGTAAAGCCAAGATCCCGCAGCAGGTTTTTTATGATCCGACGCATTGTGGAGAAATCATCCACAACCAGAATCTTCATGTTTTTATCCACGGCATCCTCCCAGCTCAATGCCCGTTAACTCATATACGCCAAACATCACTCTTCCCCTGTCTCGGAAAGCCACTCGGTCAAGCGGGAACGCAACCGTAGCGCCGCCTGACTATGGATCTGACACACCCGTGACTCACTGACTCCTAACACCTGGCCTATCTCTCTCAAATTAAGCTCTTCATCGTAGTACAGGGCCACCACCAGCCGCTCCCTCTCCGGCAACCCGGCAATGGCATCCGCCAGCGCCTTCTTAAAGGCCTCTTTCTGTAATCCTTCATAAGGGCCAGCCAGGGCCTCATTGCCCTGTCGCGGGGTAACCTCACCCACCGCCGTCAACTCCTCCAGACTGAAAATCCGGCAACCCGAGGCATCTTGTAAAATGGCATGGTAGGCCTCAAGGGTTAAATCCAGGGCTTCTGCTACCTCCACATCTCTGGCATCACGCCCCTGTTCATTCTCGATCTCACGCATGGCGTCCGCGACCATACGGGCCTTACGATGTACCGACCGCGGCGTCCAGTCACTGCGCCGAATCTCATCCAGCATGGCGCCGCGAATTCGGATGCCTGCATAGGTCTCGAAGCTGGCACCCTGGCTGGGATCATAGTTTCGGCTTGCCTCAAGCAAGCCGATCATTCCCGCCTGGATCAGATCATCCGCCTGCACATTTGGCGGCAATCGATTCATCAGGTGATAGGCGATGCGCTTCACCAACGGCGCATGCCGAGTCACCAATTCATCAAAATTTCCTTCCTGCGTGGATGAGTAAGCCGCCAAACCTGTCACCGTCCAATTTCTCCGCTATGGCTTGCATATTGGATAAGTTGCTCGACGAAGAATTGTAAGTGGCCACTGGCACCCGCTGGTACGGGCCAGTTATCGGCCTTCTTCGCCAAATTCTTGAATGCCTGCGCAGCCTGGCTACGGGGAAACGCGTGAACCACGGGTTTTTGCCCCTTCACCGCCTTACGCAAACTATCATCGTAGGGAACACTTCCCATATAGTTGAGCATAACCTCTAAATACCGGTCTGTAACCCGACACAACTTATTGTATAGATTCCTGCCCTCTTCTGCACTGCGCACCATGTTCGCCAGCACCCGAAAGCGGTTGACACCATACTCCCGGTTCAGCAGCTTGATCAATGCATAGGCATCAGTAATGGAAGCCGGCTCATCGCAGACCACGACAACTAACTCCTGGGCAGCACGACTAAAGCTGATCACAGTATCCGATATACCTGCCGCCGTATCCACTATCAGCACATCAACATCAGCACCCACTTCACTGAATGCCTGAATGAGCCCGGCATGCTCTACCCGGCTAAGCTCCGCCATCTTCTGTACACCAGAAGAGGCCGGCACCACCATCACCCCACCCGGCCCCTCTACGATCACCTCTTTTAGGGTGCGCTCACCATTCAGCACATGGGACAGATCATATTCCGGGTGCAGACCAAGCATAATATCGATATTGGCCAGCCCCAAGTCCGCATCCAGCACCATGGTACGCCTGCCCATATCCGCCATGGCCACCGCCAGGTTGACTGAGACGTTGGTCTTGCCGACCCCGCCCTTGCCACCCGTAACGGCAATCACACGAACAGGTTGTGCATTTACCATGCGCCGCAGCCCAGCGGCCTGGTCAGTGCCCGCTTCAGACGTGGGCATGAATGCCACCCCCACCTAATGCCATCGCAATATACTCATCATTCTGCTCATTATCGGAATCACGACCCAGGGATACCGCCCGGCTCACCAGTGAGTTGGCGCGTGCCAGGTGCAGATCCTCAGGCACCCTTTGCCCATCCGTAGTGTAGGCTAGAGGAAGCTCACTATGAATAAGTGCCGACAAGGCGCCACCCAGGGTGGCCGCCTCATCTGTCTTGGTCAACACCACCCCTTCGGGCTTGGCCACTGAGAAGGCCTCAATTGCCTGCTCCAAGGCCTCCAACTGGGTGGTCGCCGGCAATGCCAACAGGCTGCGCACCCGTTGATTACCTGATTTCAACAGGGATAGCTGCTCACTCAGTCGCACATCACGTTGGCTCATACCTGCAGTATCGATCAAAATCAGTCGCTTGTCACAAAAGGCGTTCAGCGCCGCGTTGAGTTCCTCGACATTTCCCGCCGAGCGTACCGGCACATCCAGAATACGCCCGTAGGTATTGAGCTGCTCACGGGCACCAATGCGAAAGGTATCCGTGGTTATGAGCCCCACATGGCGATTACCACGCTGCAAACAAAAACGGGCCGCCAGTTTGGCCACCGTGGTGGTCTTGCCAACACCGGTAGAACCGACAACGGCAACCACCCCACCTTCCTCTATTATATGATCACCAACAACCGGCAGGGTGCTGGCCAAATAATAAAGCACCTTGCGCCATGCCTTATCCAGATCATCGATATCCTGCACCTGGGCAACCAGATTCTGGCAAATATCAGGGCTCAGCCCAAGTCCCATCAGGCGCCGCAGCAACTCCTGGGTCTGGGGGCGCCGCTGCCCCATATCCCGCCAGGTCAGCTCAGACAGCTCATTTTCCATCATACGCCGCAGGGCATGCATCTCCCGGCGCATCTCTACCAGGATGGGATCCTGACTCCACTCCACCTGGGGCGCCTTCTCCTTGGGCAAGGCCGTTTGGGGTTTCGGCTCTGCTACGGATTTCGGCTCTGCTATGGGTTCAGCCTCTGGCATGGATGCCTGCCTGACCTGGGTCTCTCGCACTGGCATATCCGGCAGCTTGGTAACCACCTTATCAGGCACCTTCTCTGTGCGCTCATCCATCCCGGTCCGGGCAGCCTCTACAATGGCTGACTCGTCATAATCGATTGCCGCAACCAGTTCCACCCCGCCATCCACCGGCTTATTCGAGAGAATAACGGCATCAGCCCCCAGGGCCTCACGCACCTGCCGAATGGCCTGACGCATATCGGATGCAAAAAATCTCTTTATCTTCATGGCCTTTGAATCCCCAGTATAATCAAGAAAACAGATTCTCGACTGTTAACAACACCTGCAGGGCCGCCTCCCGGCAATGCGCTCACAGGTTTATACACCCTCATCAGGTTTACCTATGGTGGCCACCACTTTGATTTGGCGGTCATCCGGAATCTCGTTGTAGGACAGTATCTTCATGCCCGGCACACTCTGCTTGGCGAACCGCGCCAGCCAGGGCCTGATGGGGGCCGCCACCAACAGAATGGCCTCCAATCCCGATGCCTCCTGCTGGCTTGCCGTCTCCGCCAGGGCCATCTGTAGCCGCTCAACCAGTCCCGGCTCAAAGCCTGCACCGCCCTCTTCCGTGGCCCTCAAGGTTTGCTGCAATATCTGTTCCAGCCCTGGATCCAACACCACAACGGAGATTTCCTCTTTTGGCCCAGCGAGTTGCTGAATAATGGAGCGGGAGAGCGCAACCCTGACAGCTGCAGTCAAGGTGACGGGGTCTTGACTGCGCACCCCATGCTCCGCCAATGTTTCGGCAATGGTACGCACATCCCGAATGGGCACCTTCTCAGCCAGCAGATTCTGAAGGACCTTCAATACCTGCCCCAGGCTAAGGACCTTGGGCATCAGATCCTCAACAAGCTTGGGCGTACTGCGTTCCAAGCCATCCAGCAGTTGCTGCACCTCTTCATGGCCAAGCAGCTCATGGGCATGGCTCTGCAATATCTCACTCAGATGGGTGGCGACCACCGTGCTGGCATCCACCACGGTATAGCCAAGGGTCTGGGCATGATCACGCTGACTTGGCTCAATCCAGACTGCCTCCAGGTCGAAGGCAGGGTCCCGGGTCTGAACACCCTGCAGGGTGCCAAACACCCGGCCTGGATTGATGGCCAGATCCCGATCCGGATAGATCTCCGCATCCGCCATGGCTACCCCATGCAGGGAGACACGGTAGGCATTGGGCGATAGATCCAGGTTATCCCGGATATGCACCGGCTGAATAAGAAAACCCAGCTCCTGGGAAAGCTTCTTACGCACACCCTTGATGCGGTTCATCAACTGCCCACCCTGGTCACGGTCCACCAGGGGAATCAGGCGATAACCCACCTCCAGGCCGATGATATCCACCGGCTGCACATCATCCCAGGTCAGCTCCTTGGGCTGCTCCACCTCCTCGACTGGGGGTGGCAGTTCCTCTTTTGCTTCTGCCTCCTCCTGGCGCTTGACGATCAGCCAGGCCCCACCACCGGCAATGGCTGCCAATGAGAGAAAGGCCACGTTGGGCATGCCCGGAATAATGCCCATCAACAGCATGACCCCGGCAGAAACACCCAACGCCTTGGGACTGCTGAAGAGCTGGCTCACCACCTGCCCTCCCATATCCTGGCTGCTGGCCACCCGGGTCACAATAATGGCGGCAGAGGTAGAGAGCAGCAGCGAGGGAATCTGGGCCACCAGACCATCACCAATGGTCAGCATAGTGTAGTAGCGCAGCGCAGTCCCGATATCCAGGTCATGCTGCAAGGTACCGATACCCAGGCCACCGAGGATGTTGATGAACAGGATCAGAATGCCGGCGACGGCATCACCCCGCACAAACTTGCTGGCACCATCCATGGAACCGTAGAAATCAGCCTCCTGAGCTACCTCCTCACGCCGTGCCCGCGCCTCATCCTGCCCGATCAGGCCGGAATTAAGGTCGGCATCAATGGCCATCTGTTTGCCTGGCATGGCATCCAGAGTAAAACGGGCACTCACCTCGGAGACACGCCCCGCACCCTTGGTAACCACCACAAAGTTAATGATCACCAAGATAAAGAATACGACCAGACCGACGGCATAGTTGCCACCAATAACAAAGGCGCCAAAGGCTTCGATGACCTTGCCTGCCGCATCTCCTCCGTTATGACCTTCCAGCAGCACCACGCGGGTTGAGGCCACATTCAGGGCCAGGCGCAACAGGGTGGCTATCAGCAGCAGGCTGGGGAATACACCAAAATCCAGGGGACGCATGGTATAGACAACAACCAACACCACAACCAGGGAGAGGGCGATATTAAAGGTAAAAAGCATGTCCAGAGCAATGGGCGGCAACGGCAACACCACCATGCCCAGCAACAGCATAAGGATAATCGGCGCCCCTAGCCCCTTGGCCCCTGATTGCTTTATGTTTTCAAGAATTGCTACGCCATTCATTAGTCAGCACCTTCGTTTTGCAAATATTTTGCAAGTATCGTGCCGACAATTTTTCGTCACCTAGGGAGAGGGGTTAGTCGTGCTGAAACTCTTCTGGAACCGACAGGTCTGCCGGGATCGGTGGCTCATCGCCACCCTCGCTGTAATAGACACGTAGCTGAAAGACATAGGCCAGCAGCTTGGCCACCGCCAGATAGAGCCCGGCAGGGATATAGTCCCCTAACTCAGTATTAAAATAGAGGGCCCTTGCCAATACTGCCGATTCGATGACCGGCACATGGTTCTCCTGGGCCACCTCACGAATATTGGCCGCCACAAGCTCAGTACCCTTTGCCACCACCTTTGGCGCCATCATACCGTCCTGGTCATAGCGCAGGGCCACGGCATAATGGGTCGGGTTGGTCACCACCACATCGGCCTTGGGCACCTCTTCCATCATGCGCCGCTGGGCCATTTCACGCTGGAGCTGGCGGATCTTGCCCTTCACCTCAGGCCGGCCATCCGTCTCCTTCATCTCATCCCGCACCTCTTTCTGGGTCATCTTCAGCTGACGGTTGTGTTCCCACAGCTGGAATGGCACATCAATCAAGGCAATCAGGATCAGGGTGGATGCCAATGTGACCAGGGACCAGCCGATCAGAGAACCAACCTCCCTGATGGCCGGCACCACATCCATGTCACTCAGGGCCAGGAAGTCTTCCGCAGAGAGCCAGAGCAACAGGGCCGTCACCCCGGCGATCAGCAGGAATTTGGCCAATGCCTTCACCAACTCCACCAATCCCTTGAGGGAGAAGACCTTTTTCATCCCCTTGATCGGATCCAGCTTATCGAGCTTTGGTGTCAATGCCTCGGCACTGAAAGAGAAACCACCCAAGGCGATGGAGGACAATACCGCGACCACCATCACCGCGGCAAAAAATGGCATCAACATAAGGAGGGCGTCACGTATAGCAGTGCCCAAGTGATGGATTGTAGCCATGGGATCAAATATATCCGCACGGGTCAGGGAAAAGTTATCCCGAATTATCTCTGCCAGGCTCTCACTTATATGGCCGCCCAAGGCTATCAGCGCAAGGGCGCCAACCAGGGTTACCGCCATGGTATTGAGTTCCTTGGAACGGGGCACCTGCCCCTTCTTGCGGGCCTCCTCCAGCCGTTTTGGTGTGGGTTGTTCTGTTTTCTCCTGGCCGTCTTCGTTCTCAGCCATGGCTCACCTCAGAATCAGCAGATTCCGCATCACCAGCTGGAACCCCTCATTCAGCAGCTCCCCAAAATTCGCCATCACATTGGGAACCGTCAACCACATAAGAATAAATCCCATGAGCATGGTCATGGGAAAACCTACGGCAAAGATATTCAGCTGGGGAGCGGCACGGGTAATGATGCCCATACCCAGGTTCACCAGCAGCAGGGCCGCCACCGCAGGCAGCGCCATCAGCAAACCACCGGCAAAAATCCGGCTACCCCAAGAAACCAACTCCCAGAGGCTGTTGCGGGTTATGCCATCCACCGCCACCGGAAGGGTTTGAAAACTGTCTACCACCAGCTGAATTAGAATCAAATGGCCATTCAGTATTAAAAAAGTAAGGGTTGCCAGTATGACGTAGTACTGGGAGATCACCGGCACCTGAACGCCATTTTGCGGATCCATCATGGAGGCGAAACCGAGGCCCATACTGTAGGCCAGCACCTGGCCGCCAAAGATCAGGGCCGCAAACACCATCTGCAGGACAAAGCCCATCATGAGACCGATGCCCACCTGCTGCAACGCCATCAGGAAGGCCTCATGGCCCAGGGTTTCCACCACCGGCGCCGGAGGCAGGACCGGCATAACAATCCAGGTGATCGCGATGGCCAACAGCACCCGAAACCGCACCGGCACCGTTCTGGCACTGAAAATCGGCGCCGCCACAATCATTGAAGCAATACGCATCAGGGGCCAGAGGAAACTGCCCAGCCATGCGCTCAATGTGGCTTCGGTGAAGGTCATGGTCTTTTTGCTATCTGTCTTTCAGTCAGTCTGTTATCCGTTGGTTTCAACCATCCATGCTGGGGGAGATTTGCCAGACTGCCATTGCCCACTGGACAGTTCAGCTGGCTCATCAACTCTTTCCTAGCCATCCCTGGCGCAGCCATGGCGTATTGAACTGATCCCGGCTCGGGCATCCTTGGCAACTGCTCCATGCGTTGCTCTACCTCTTGCATCCATGCAGTCGTGTCCGGTCGTTCGCCAGACTTCCTTTGTCCACTGGACAGCACTGCTGTCTTAACTAGTCTTTCCTAGCCATCCATGGCGCGCCCATGGTGCCTTGAACTAGCCCCGGCCCCGCCTTCCCTGGCGGGGCGTTCGCCAGACTTCCTTTGTCCACTGGACAAAGGGTTCTGGCTCACCCAATAAGTCCAGGGATGCTTTCTATCAGCCGTTCGGTATAGCCGGTAATCAGCCGCAGCATCCAGGGGCCCGTCATCATCAACACCAGCACCACAACCAGCAGCTTGGGTACAAAGCTCAGGGTCATTTCATTGATCTGGGTAGCCGCCTGAAACATGGCGATCAGCAGGCCAATCGCCAGCGCAGACAACAAGATCGGTGCTGCCAGCAGGGTGACGACTTCAAGTGCCTCTTTTCCAACATCGATAACTACATCTGGAGTCATGGCAACATCCCCTCAGCCCGCCTTAGGTATAAAAGCTCGAGGCCAGTGTTCCCAACACCAGGGCCCAACCATCGACCAACACAAAGAGCATGATTTTGAAAGGCAGTGAGATGATCAGTGGCGAAAGCATCATCATGCCCATGGACATGAGAACACTGGCCACCACCAGATCGATAATCAAAAACGGTATAAAGAGTAGAAAGCCGATCTGAAAAGCCGTCTTGAGCTCACTGGTAGCAAAGGCCGGCATCAGCAGGAAAAAGGGGGTCTGTTCCGGTGATTCGATATCCTCATTCCCCGAGATGCGCGCGAACAGCGCCAGATCATCGTCACGGGTCTGGGCCAGCATGAATTCACGCATCGGCCCTTTTGCCTGTTCCAGGGCCTGGGTGGCGGTTATCTGTTCATCCATATAGGGCTGTAGCGCCAGCGTATTCACCTCTTCAAATACCGGCATCATGATGAAGAAGGTAAGAAACAGCGCAAGGCCGATAATGATCTGGTTGGAGGGGGTCTGCGCCGTACCCAAGGCCTGACGCAGAATGGCCATCACGATGACGATGCGGGCAAAGGAGGTCATCATCATGAGCGCACCGGGCAGCAGGCTCAGGGCCGTCATGAACATCAACACCTGAATCGTCAGGGAGTATGTCTGCCCACCCCCTGCCGAAGGAGATACGGTAACAGCCTCTACCCCCGGCGCCGCCTGCCCGACAACGGGCAACAGCATCCAGAACGACATGACCAGCAGAGGAAAAACACGACTCACGGGCGTTCCCCCTTCATGGCCGCATCCAGCTGGCTGCTAAATTCCTGGGTCGTCTTGTCAGCTGGATTCACCAGCTTTTGCCCCAACACATGCAGTGCCCGCACCTGTCCCGGCGCAACACCCACCAGCACCTGCTCATCACCCACCTGAAGCAATACGGCACGCTCCCGCGCCCCGAGGGAGACACCACCAACGATACTCACCGCCCCCTTGCCAACTGTCGGCAGTCCGCCAAAACGGCGTAACAGCCAGGCCATACCGATTATCATGGCCAGCACGACTACAAGGCCAATGGCGGTATTTATCAGGCTGCCACTGGCCATTCCATATTTTTCCTTCTCTCCGCTCAGCAGCAAAGAAGGCTTTTTCTCCTTCGCCACCACCGGCTTTGTCTCTGGCCCCTGCCCGGCATCTTTTTCCTGGACAGCATCAGCCGGGGCGGTCGTCTGCTGCACTATAGCTTTGGTCTCTTCCGCCTGGGCTGCCGGAATCACCAGCAGCAGGATAAGCAAGAGACCGATCACTACGGTAAGGCGCGGCATTATGACAACCTCTTTACCCGCTCCACTGGGCTAATCACATCGGTCAGTCGTATGCCGAATTTTTCATTCACCACCACAACCTCTCCCTGGGCGATGAGGGTGCCGTTGACCAGCACGTCCATGGGCTCACCCGCCAGACGATCAAGCTCCACTACCGAGCCCTGATTCAACTGCAGCAAGTTGCGGATATTGATCTTGGTACGGCCAATCTCCATGGAGATGACCACAGGCACGTCCAGAATGGAATCCATGTTGAGTTCTTCTGACTCACTCACGCCCGCTTCTGGCTCCAGTTGTTGAAACTGCGCTGACTCGGCAGCTGGAGCGGCACTTCCCGGCTCCTCTTCAGCCTGCTCATCCAGGGCCGCAGCCCAATCATCAGCCATCTCTTCATTCGGATCTTCTGTCGATTCATTCATAACTTAATCCCCACTGCTCACAACATTCATTCATTTCAGTTCCAACAGTGATCGAGGCCTAGGTCGTCTTACCCACTCAGCAATCTTGATGGCATAGTTGCCCTCAGACACCCCCAGACGACCACGAAAAACAGGTATGTCTGCAACACACACGTCAACCAGCTCTGGAATATCCATAGGGATAATATCCCCGGCCTTGAGCTGGGCCAGCTCTCTAAGTGACAGCACCGTCTCACCCAGGGTGCTGTGAAGTTCCATGTCTGCACACAAGATCTCGTCCTTGAGTGCAAGTGCCCAGCGTTCATCCGCTTCACCCCTATCACTCTGCACACCGGCATCCAACAGATCACGGATGGGTTCGATCATGGAGTAGGGCATGGTGATATGAAAATCCCCGCCACCATTCTCCAAATCAATATGGAAGGTTGTCACCACCACCACTTCTGAAGGGCTTACGATATTGGCAAACTGCGGGTTCACTTCTGAACCGACATACTGAAACTCCAGCTCCATGACCGGCCGCCAGGACTCCTGCAGGTCTCGAAAGGCCTGCTGCAATAACATCTGAACGACCCGCAATTCGGTAGGCGTAAACTCCCTGCCCTCAATTTTGGTATGGAAGCGGCCAGCACCGCCAAAATAGTTATCCACCACACAAAACACCAGCTTGGGATCGAGCACGCATAATCCCTTGCCCCTCAATGGCGGCACCCGCACCAGATTCAGGCTGGTCGGCACAAACAGGCTATGGACAAATTCCGAGAACTTCAGCATCTGCACCCCGGAGACCGCAATATCTGCCGTACGGCGCAGCATATTGAAGAGACTGTTGCGGAAAAGCCGGGCAAACCGCTCATTGATCATTTCCAGGGTCGGCAACCGACCTCGGACAATGCGGTCCTGGCTGGCAAAGTCGTAACTCCGTACCCCTTCTTCGCCCCCCTCATCCGCACCCGTTTCTACATCGCCGCTATCGACACCATGCAGAAGGGCATCAATCTCGTCTTGGGAAAGTAGGTCAGCTGCACTCATGGCTTTATTGCATCACAAAGCTTGTAAAATAAACGGCCTCAACCTCACCGGGGCCACCCTGTTCCTCGATAATCCCCTGCAGCGCCCCCAGCACATCCGCCTGGAGTTTCTCCTTGCCAACTCGGTCCCTCAGCACCTCGCTCTTGCGTGTGCTGAATATGGTCAGCAGGTTGTGGCGCACCATGGGATCATTATGTTTTAGGAACTCCACCAACTCGGGGCTTCGAACCCGAACCTCTACACCAACCTGCAGCATCTTGGCACGTCCGCCAGGGGGTAGATTAACCACAAAAACCGGGTTAAGGGCGTGATAGATTGCGGGTCCTTTTTGCTCCTCGACAGCTGCCGCCTCGGCCTGCTCCTCCGAGGCAGGCGCCGCATCATCACCAGGTGCCAGAAAAAACCAGGCTACGCCACCACCCACACCCAGCAGCAACAGCACCGCAGCGCCAATAATAATCACCTTTTTCCACGGCACCCCCTCCTTCTCTACGCCAAGATCCAGATCTTCATCATCTAGTGGTTCATTAGCCATTTCTGGTTCCTTTCTTCATTTCTAGTTAGAAAGCAATAGACATGCCATCAATGGCGCGCCATATTAATGCTTATTTTTCAGTGTGTTATAATACTGTTCTCGAGTAGCGTCAGCAGATTGACTTCCTCCACAGCAGGATAAGGCAAAAACCCGACAGTCATACATGCCATTCCCATCCATAGTCACTTTCCTATATTAGCCGCCTCCAGGGACCGCGCCTGCCTGTTGCCCTCTTCCTCATCGACAAACGACAGCAACAGTGCCCCAGCCACAAAGAGCACCAATACGGACAAGATAGACAGGCGCGGGCTTCCCGTCAGGATACCGACCCACCCCATCAGCAGGGGCCCCGCCACTGCCGCGAATTTACCTAGCATATTGTAAAAACCATAAAACTCACCAGCCTTATCCCTGGGAATAAGCCTTGCGTAATAGGAACGGCTCAG
>Ga0316190_10000495_pt1 | contig 27186 bp, 53 predicted proteins | sample Eddworburrow2_MG_FD_204929 | JGI IMG/M metagenome (GOLD analysis project Ga0316190, IMG submission 204929) | Coastal sediment microbial communities from Maine, United States - Eddy worm burrow 2 | ecosystem: Environmental > Aquatic > Marine > Coastal > Sediment | place: USA: Maine | collected... | reverse complement strand
TGTTAGAATTACTACAGAAAACGGAGGTGTCATTATGATATTAGTATGTACTTGCAAACATGTTTTTCAAGATAAGAGATACGGTAAAAGCAGACGGGTTCACAACCCCTGTATGCCTCTGAAAGATAACAACTGGAGATGTACCGTGTGTGGCACTAAGAAACCTGGACGGGCTGTTCGCATTGTAAAGGAGTAAGTAATGAAAATTACTAAGGTATCTGAGGAGATTCTCCATGTTCTTTATCAAGAACAAGAGGCATTAACCCGTGCGTTTTGTCGTATCCAAGAGAGTTTTGAAAGTCCAAACCCTGATTTTAAGGGTCAACCGTTTACATTGGGTCAATATCGTGTATGGTACACGGAGGTGTATGGTGCGTGGACATATTACACTGATTGGAACGGTTTCAACATACCGTCAGATTCTCTCAAGCCCTTTGTTGAGGGACTCTTTGACCCGTTGACACCAGAAGAAAAAGAGCTTGTTGACCTTGTAAGATATCGAAATGGCGACTATTATCTGATTGGAACCCATGAAGATGATGATGCATTTCCACATGAAATCTGTCACGCTCTTTATTGTGTTAATCAGCCATACCGAGAGGACATGACAGAAGCAGTTGAAAATCTTACAAATACCGAGAGTTTGGAGAAACAATTGTTGGAAATGGGTTATGGTGAAGATTCGTTAACTGATGAAATGCACGCTTATCTCGCCGTAGATGCAAAACACATGGTAGATAAGTATAGCGTAGTTTTACCAACTGGTTACAGAAAGATAATCGAAATTAGACAGAAATACTTCAGAGAACTAGGAGTGGAAATATGAAAGAATTCTATTATGTTGTGATGGGGAAAGACCTTGAGCCTGATACAGCCTTCTACAAGTCAATTTTACATGAAACCGCCTTTGAAGCGAAAGAAAAGGTGGCAACTAAAAAGACATTCAAGCTGGTTGAGTGTCCTTCTGGTAAGAATCCTCATGTATTGGCAGAGAAGTGGGTCGAGGAGGACAAGGAACACTGGATTAACGAGAAGAACGCACCAGCAGGAGTTATTCAACTTAAAAGGTCCTTCTTGACCGCTGCCAGGCGAAAGAGACCTGACTTGAAGGGACAGAAAAACATTAACGCTTATCTCATTTTCGGGAGGTCAGAATGAACCTAGCAGACCAACTAAAAGACCTAAATCACCAATCAGAAAAACTCAGAAGTCGTTTGATTAATTGGAAATTCAAGTCAGCGATGCTATATACTGATGTTTTCAGTGATGACCCTGAGGCGATGGAAGTTCTTGAAACCCTTGACAGAATGTTTGAAAATTCTGGCTGGTTTGATGGCGATATGGCAACCATCATCAATGTAGTTGTTGACATGCTACTTGGGAGGTTCTAATGAAAAGACGAAAAATAGACATGTCAGGACCCAATATGAAACAATATTATCTCGTAAAGTTTGCAGATAACTGGGCAGACGAAATGGACTTGGACGGTTTTCGTATAATGAATGACAAACAACTTGATGAATTTACTAAGGGTATCAGAAACATAAAGAATTTCCCTCTGGAAATCTATTTTGGTACCAATGAATACATTCCATACGAAAATCAAGAACAAATTATGAGAACCATTAAAATTCAACCACTTACAGCTGGTGAAAAAGCTCTGTTTGACCGTTCATTTCCACAGGCGGCAAAGTGGGGATATGGTCATTTCCCATCATTTGAGGACTATGCCGATGAATTTTAAGAAAATAATAATTGCAGTAATACTCGGGTTTATCGTAATGTATTCAACGCTTTACCTCATAACCCCTGACTACAAAATGGAGTATCAAGGAGTAGAAAATGTCTATAGACCCTAAAGATTTGGCAAAAATAATTGATTATACTAGAGGAACCTGTCAGAGTTTAGAGGAAGTCCTCGTAAAATTCGGATACGACTATGATGATTTAGACCTTGAAGCTGCGGTAGAAGTTGACGAACATATATTCTGCTGTGGCGCCTGTGGGTGGTGGTGTGAAACATCAGAAATGGCAGACGATTGGGAGGATTTTACTGATGAACCTGCCTGCGAGGACTGTGTACGATACGACTTGTCATAATACAACAAGAAAATCACTGGTTTACATCACGCAAAAAATGATGTATACTATTCCTACATTGAAAATTCACGGAGGAAAAAATGCGAGTAATTATAACTGATGTTTTAGGTAACAGAAAGATTACGGCAATCAAGGCGGTCCGTCATGTTACTGGCTACGGTCTCAGAGAGGCTAAAGAGGTTATTGACACCGCAATTGGTGGTGTACCTTCAGTTCTGGAAGGTATTGACGCTGAAGGTCTTAGACTTTTCAGGACTTCCGGCATTTTTTGTCATGTTGACAATGACGACCATCACCGACAGTTTACAGCTACTATACCTGCAAACGAGGTGATGAAAGACCTCGCCAAGAGGTTTACGGAAGAGGAAAGATTCAAGACAGCTGAACATATTCTCAAGGCACTTGTATCCTTTGAAAGGGGTGAATAGTGAATAAAGAAAAAATCTGTCAAAACTGTAAGAAATTCAAGAATAACCCAGGCTGGTGTAAAGAACAAAAGAATTACACCCCCCGTAAGGCAACCTGTAGTGAATTTATAAGGAGATAAAATGAGAAATCCGTTTTTTGATGTAAAGCGAGAAAAACTCATTACTGTTGGTAGTGAAATCGAAGTGCCTAAAGAGGCACTCATTAATGCTGAGACCAACGACTTGATGGGTATTGTGTCACCAGGTTATGAGATTGTTACTCATAATCAGGTCGCCAATCTGTTTGGGGAAGCCCTTGGACAGTATGACCACAAGGTCATTGGAAACCACTTGGATTCAACTGGTAAGCGTTGGAAACAGCGTATTATCTTTGAGGATGACCGTTTGAATTTCGACATTGACGGTCGTGGTGATAACACTGGCGTTATGTTAGAGTTATTCAATGGTTACGATGCTCGCACCTCGTTTGGTTACGAGTTGATGGGTTTCCGTAGTTACTGTACCAATGGTATGGTAATGGGCAAAAAGAGCATTTTTCGTGAGGCTCTTTCGCACTTTGTTGCCGCCATTGATAGACTTCGGAGTTCATTTGAGTTAAAGTGGCCAGCATTCAGAGACAACATTGGCATCTGGCAAGAGTGGACTTCAATTCCTTACACTGGTGACCAATTTCAGAGTTATCTGGAAGGAAAAGTCAAGTCGGAAGATAACGGCAAAGGCTTTTTGTCAACCAAGATGGCTGAGACTATTCACGGCGAGTGGATTCCTTGTCTAAGTGCCCAGAATCTTGATGAAACCATGTGGGGTGGGTTCAATGTTCTTACCTACTTGGCAACTCACAAGACCAAGGCTCGTAAGGGTTCAAACTTGTTCAGTAATCGTTACAGAACCATGAATCGCCTCGCTGCCGATTTTTATGATGAATATAAATTAGCTGCGTAAGCCATGTGAGGGAACCCTACGACACCCTGCGCTGTCGGCTTGATCGGCCCCAAAGGGAGACGGGTTCCCCCACCTCCTACAAGAAAGGATAATAAAATGAATGCTCTGAAAGTTTTAGGGATTAGCCTTGGTACAAGTATGGTTGTCGCACTTTTTGTCGGCCTGATAATTATTGGACCACTCGCTTTTATATGGAGTGCAAATACTCTGTTTAACTTCAAAATCGCCTATACTGCCTGGAACTGGCTTGTGGCAGGGATATTTCTGGGCTGTGTGAGAGGTAGCTAAAATGAGACAATATAGACTACCATTTGGTCAGAAAGTTACAGAGGACGACCAAGAATACCTTGATGCTTGGCGAGCACTTATGGAGCCTATTTGTAGGGTCACAAGTGCCCAAGAATTTGCACTTGACCCAGACCTTGTTTTTAGAACTAATGGCTGGGAAAGGTCAAATATATCACCAACTTTGGCTAAAGAATTGTGTGACTTCATCAAAAGATGGGAAAAAGTCAAGGTTATGTGTGAAGGTCACATGTCCGCCATTGAAGATGATGGACAACTGATTGACCATCTTGACGATGATATTCATTACATCTTTGAAGCCGCAATGGAGGCAACTTTCGGCAAGGGTATTTGGCCTAAGTATAATAGGCTGAATCAAGAAAACTCGGAGAGAGAATATGAAAGGTTCCGTAAACCCTAAAAATGGTGGTTACAGTATTCTCAACAAAGGTATCTGTAGTATTGATTTCGCAGCAAATACTGAAATAGTCAGATTCAATGATGAATACAGATGTATTTGCCGAAATCGTAATGCCACCCGTGGTTTCTATGAATCCGATGAAAATGGCAGTTCCGTAGAAAGTAGTGACCTTCTTTGCTGCAACTTCTGTGGACGAATCTTTGACAAAAACACCTTGGAAATAGTGAGAGGAGTATATATCCGATGACCTTAAAAACGGTTGTTGATAGACTTGATTCCGATGAAATAAAAGACCTTTGCTTTTGTCTCAATAATTTTAGTAACCCGAGCACTGGTGTTTATGCAAACAAAACAAATTTACAGTTTTACAGGCTAAAGTATGCAAGGGAATGTGTTGAAAGAGCCTTACAAGCCGATAATATTAGCGGCGAAGGTATACACTACATCACAAGACTTCAGATGAAATTGGAGGATAATAAAAATGGCTAAAGTTTGGGACAAATCATATTACAATAAGGTCATAATGCCTAAGGGAAAGGCTCATTATGTAACTAGAACAAAGTCAGGGAAAAGGTATTTGAAATTTCTTGAGATTCTTTCAAAACTTCTAGCCCTTGGGATTCTTGGCGTTGCCTTACTAATTGCGTTTATGTAGGAAAGGTGAGTGTTTACAAGCGGTTACTTCTATGTTATAATAAGGATTACTCAAACATATAGGAGTGCTTATGATTTTGAAATACTCGCCCAAAGGTATACCCTACATAGAAATGGACGAGCATACAAGAGTTATCTTTGTGAAAACATGGCCGGGTGAGAATGGTTATAAATGGTTGGCGGTTAAGGCGCACATTACTTTCAATGGTACAATTGGCAAAAAGAGAAAGAAGCAAGTGTCCTCTACTGAAATGCACAATTTTATGACCGATATGAAATTGCGTAAGTTTCCTAGAAACTTTTGCAAGAAACACCCTGTTTTCAATAGGATAAAACACGGCATGCTCAAGAAAATGTTCAAAACATTCGGCATACCAGACAAAGAAGAACCTGATATGCTTAGGATTCCTGACGAACACATCAAATTTATTGAAATGGAAATAAACAGACTCTACGGAGAGGAGGATGGTGATGAATAAGTTAGTTACATGTACTTTTTGTAGCCAAGACACTGACAAGTCTAAAGGCTGTGGTTCAAATCCTGTTGTTGGTCATAATCAACGATGGGCTAGAATACCTTTTGGACATGAAGTTGAAGGCGAGATAGAAGGCGATTGTCCTGGCTGTAATGTAGTCAAGGCTGCTTTTCATCACGCTCTCTGTCCTAATGAGGAATGTCCTCGCTGTAACGGCAAGATGAATATATGTCAATGTTTTTACACCATGAAGGAGGACAAGTAATGAAAACAATGAAGGTAACCTGTTTGGAATGTAAGAATGAATATGTCTCTATAGGCAAATATTTTGAGGACCATTATCGCCAAGCACCTGATAAGTATGTATGTTTGGGTTGTAACGCCAAGAAGGAGAAATAACATGAAAGAACCCGTTACTCTTGAACAGCATATAAGGTCTTGTCAGAAATTACTGAGTAAACACGGTAACTTAGAACTCGTTTACTCAATTGATGATGAAGGCAACGGTTTTCAGAAAATTTGGTGGGGACCTGGAATTGGCTACTTCTCAGATCGTGATTCTGATTTTATTAGTGAGGAATACTTTGAAGAGGAATCAAAAGGGATGGAACGATATGGCAATGCCGATTACAAAAAAGTTGTCCTCATCAATTAAAAAGTTGTGTACTTTTGTTGGAAAATCTGTTATGATGTTATAAATAGAAATGAACAAAAAATTAAAAGGAAAATTATTATGTCAGGCGTAGGAAGTAAGAAAACTCAAGATTCAGGAAAATGGCGCCCCCATTTTATTAGTGGCGGTCCAAGAGCCTATAGTTTGCTCAAAACAACTGAACATGATAATAGGAATATTAGTATGTAACCCCCGGGAACCATAATCAATTACGAACCATAAGGGTTCCCGTGTAAATCGTGGGAACCCTTTTTTAATTTATATAGAGCGAGCATAATCTTTGATGGTCAGAGGCCAGCCTCCAAAACTGGTAGCACGGGGTTCGATTCCTCCGCTCTATGCCAAAGGCCTAGTAGTGTACCGGTTAGCATCTCAGACTTTCACTCTGAAGGAGCGGGTTCGATTCCCGTCTAGGCTTCCAACAAACAATTAACGGGGATATAGACAGTTATGGAGACTGGCCAGGCTGTAAACCTGGTGTACCGTGTGCCAACTGGGTTCGATTCCTAGTATCCCCACCAACTTAAAAGAAAGGATTGAAATGAAAAAAGCTCCTAATAAATGTGTTCATTGTGGTACTGGTAAAAGTGGTACCAGAAGAAATTTCACTTATTACGGTTGTGGTGCTGTCGCAGCCAAGCCGGGTAAAGACGGCATGGTACCAACCTCGTCTTGTCCGAAGAACGATAGGAAGAGGTTCAAGCACGATATGACCAGGAGACTGATTAACGGCAGTCTTATGATTGACCCAAGTGGCAAGTATTCATTTCAAGACAAAAGACGATAGATGCAGTGTGGCCGATTGGTAAGGCAGGGCGCTGTTAACGCTCGCAATGCAGGTTCGAATCCTGTCGCTGCAGCCAAAAATTTATATGAGAGAGGACACGGGTTCGAGTCCCGTGAGGATTAGCTACCCTACCCTTATACGGCTCACACTCTCATATAACAAAAATTTCTCCACGGAGAGTACATTGGCAAGCGCCAGAGGCTAGTGAAAAAGTCTAGGGAAGGAGTATCCTACTAGGTGAGACTTGGTACCCCTCACTAACCGAGAGATAAAACGGAGTTACCTGTAGGTGTTCTGGCGGTCAGTGTACCCCACATGTCGATAAAACGCGCAAACAGCAACATGTTTTTTGAATATGTCGACCGCATCGACATGTTTTTACTAATGATATCAGAGGTTTAAAAATGTCGTGATTACATTACTAGGAGTAATGCAATGATGAAAAAACTTTTCTGTTTACTAATTTCTCTATTCATGTTAGGATGCTCGTTGGCTCAAACGAATATCCCGCCTGAGGACGACCCTTGGGCAGAGTGTCCACTATTGAAATACCCAGTAATAGAGAGATTTCAAAGTCCAACATTGAGAGGATACGCCATGTTCGTCCACGATTTAGATAGTGATGGTCGAGCAGATGTTCTTGTAACATATTGGTATGATGAAGAAGGAGAAAGAATTTACGAAATGGAAAGATTTTGGTTGACAGGTAAGTATGGATTTTACTTTGAATAACTGACGCAGGGAGGATGGGTATCCCGCAGAGGCTCATAACCTTTGTCGCGGCGGTTCAACTCCGCCCTCTGCCTCCAACCCCTCAGAGCTGAATGCCGCCAGAGGCTACGAACCTTTAGGTGCCAAGTTTGATTCTTGGTGGGGGGTCCAATTATCGGGAATAGTCCTCGGGGTGGGGAGCCTGGTTTGGAACCAGGAAATGGTAAGTTCGACTCTTGCATTCCCGACCATAAATTTGGAGTGATTGCCTGTCTGTATTGTTACTGACAGAGGCTTAGCTAACCTTGGGCTGCAGATGTGCCGCGCAAGAACATCGCACAATACAGCACAATCACTCGCACTTTGTTAATAATAACAGTATCGTAGAACTGAGTTACTTCGCAGTGCATGGTGCACATTTTGCTTGAAACAAAACCTAACGGTTCAATTCCGTTTGCTGTCGGGCGAAGCCTGGCAACAAAAGACACTCTATTCGGCAGTTATCTGTTACTTATAAGTCCTCAGAGCTGAATGCCGCAGGGGCCTTCTAAGCCTTATGTGCCAGGTTTGATTCCTGGTGGGGACTCCATAAAGGATTACTATGGCAAGAAATAAAAAGACAAAAATGAAATTTGTAGATACTAAACATCTATGTGAGGATTTTATCAAAAGAGAACGAGATTTTAGTGAACAAATCCTGAAATGGGTATCCTGTCAAAATGGATATAGACTTAGATCATTTTATATGTGTAAATTAGTAGACTTATACTGCCCATATCATTGGAAACCAGAAGCGGTAAATAGACAAAATCGTGGATGGCACACATTATCAGGATATGGATAAAACAACCTGAAGGGGCGTAGTGTTAACGGTTAGCACACCAGACTTTTAATCTGTAAGTGCCGGTTCGACTCCGGTCGCCCTGACCATAACTTTTATGTTCCAATTGTCATAAAGAAGTTCATTCCGGGTGTAGCTCAGTTGGTAGAGCACTCGCCTCTTAAGCGATAGGTCGTAGGTTCGACCCCTACTACCCGGACCAATTTAAGTGAGGATAAAGCTCAGCCCGTAGGTAGTTCGTAGACTTTAAATTGAACGCTGTCCTTGCGCCAATTTTGGTGCCGAATCGTAAATGTTCCTGACTAGTTTTCAAGCTAGAATTATGGTCGAGGAGGCGCCCATTAACCCGCCATAGCTTAGGGGTAAAGCAAACGGCTGATAACCGTTAGACATTGGTTCGATTCCATTTGGCGGGACCAACATAACTTTACAGTGGGGCATGGGACTGCTGGGGGTGGTCACCTCCCTTGCAAGGAGGACAACAGTCGGGTTCGAATCCCGGATGCTCCACCAATGGAGATAACAATGGACGAGAAAAGATATAAAGAATTACTTGACAGAAGAAAGCCGTCAAACCCTTGTCCATGTGGCGGATATATGAGTGACTGGCACAGCCATGCCAGTGATTGTATTGAAATCAATAGTAAAGGCGGTAAAGATTACAGTTTAACACATAAAATAATTAATTGTCCTGAATGTGATTGGGAAATGAAGATGCCAAAAGATTTAGAAAAATATACAAAGTGGCTCTGTCCTAATTGTGATTATAATTTAAAATATCGTACCCTTGTGTAGCTCACTGGTAGAGCGTTCGGTTGAAGCCCGGAGACGTAGACGGTTCGATTCCGTCCCAAGGGGCCAAATTTATTAACAGCGTGTCGGTAGTGTAATGGTAGCACAGTTGATTGTGGCTCAGCTAGAGCAGGGTTCGAATCCCTCCCGACACCCCCAAACTTAAATAGGTGACATAATATGGCAAAGTTTCATAAAGTAGAGAAAAAACGATATGATGGCTGTGCAGTTGAAGTTCTTTGTGAAGGTAGTTGTAGAGACTTACACAAAGATGATTGTCCGGCATATTACAGATTTACTTATGAAAAGCCAAGAGGTGGCAGAGGTAACAGAAAGATTAAGAAAAACAAGTTGATATTGAGAGAACTTCGGTAGGGTGTGCAGAATGGTATTGCAGCTGGCTGCTACCCAGTAGTCGTGTATACGGCTTGGGGGTTCGAATCCCTCTCCTACCGCCATAAATTTCTAAAATGTTTACAAAATTATCCGATCTGATACAATTAAGATGTAAATAAAAGCGAAATGAAAAAGCTATCAGAGCGGGGACTCCGTGGGGAGGGTAGTGTGTCCAACACTATTTACTGGTTCGATTCCGGGACTCCGCTCCATTTATGCGCCGCTGTAGTGTAGTGGTAGCACACCACCCTGTCACGGTGGTAGAGCGAGTTCGATTCTCGTCAGTGGCGCCAATTTACAAGGAGACTAGCATGACCTATATCTGCATTAGATGTGGTCACACTTGGGTAGTATGTAACCCAAGCAATCATGCGTCTGGCAGTATTTGCGAGCCGTGCATGGTTGATTATGTTAGATGTAAACAAAGAAGTAAGGGATTTGATGATTGCTTTAAACGAGCAACTGAGTTATGTTCGGAGTGTGATTGTACTTGGCATGAACTATGTTGTAGAAACTTATAAGGAGTCACAATGAAAGATTGGACGAAGTTGAGTGATGCTGATTTACTTATGGCTTTCAACTACATAATGGCTTATGACCCTGATGATTTTGCCAGCACATCAAGACAATTAGCGAAATCTTATCCAAATGATTTTTGGAAGATATACAGGGAAATAGAACATCGTGGTATCTACAAAAAGCCTGATGATTACCAATTCATAGGTATTGTGGGTACAAGAAAGCGTGACAGTATAGACGATTTAGCCTTGGCAGTTGTTGAATTTCACAAGATGCAAGACCCTGACAAGAAAATCGTAGTAGTTTCAGGACTTTGCCCGAAAGGTGGCGATAGATTCGCTACTATAATTTACAGAAGATTGAAAACAATGAAATTATGGTTCCCTGCCGAATGGAGTCTGGGTCGGCACGCGGGATTTGTTAGAAATACAGAAATTGCCCGTTGGTCAGATGGTTTGATTGCCGTTGTATCGCCTGACCGTAAGGGTGGTACTGAAGATACAGTTAAGAAATTTACAAATTTTCACGGACATGATAAACTGGTGATAACATAGAATTTTAGCGGGATTGGTGTAACGGCAACATCTTAGATTTCCACTCTAAGGCTAGGGGTTCGATTCCCCTATTCCGCTCCAATATTTTAAGGAGATTATCGTGAATGTAAAAGATGTCAGAAAACTAAGGGATGAACTCGGTAATGCTGTTGCGGACATGATTACACAGTTTGAAGCTGAGACAGGCTGTTTTATTGATGATTTTCTTATTGACAGAGAAGGCGGTAAAGAATGGCTTGTTGATGTTACAGTTGTAGTGGAGATATAATATGTCTGATGAATGGAAATATGAAGTCAAGTGGTATCCTGAAAAGGACATAACAGCTTATGAATTGGCTCAGTGTGTCCCTTATCTATTCTCAAAATTACATGACATGAAAGAATGGGATAAACTTGATAGAAGTATAACGAGACATTTTCTTGTAAGTCATTTCAATTACAGTGAAATGATAAAAGAACAAGCTGAAAAATTAAGAAAATTTATACCAGATTGAGAGGACGAGCGACAGCAACGAAAGTTGAGGAAAGTAGGGACATTCTAGAGGCCCCGTAGGAGCCGAAAGGCGTTTGACTACAATGATACGGAATGCGAGGCAAATAGGGCAGAAGGGTAAGGTCTCAGCCCGTTATACTGCCGGGTAGCTGCAAAGATGAATTGTCGCATAGAACAGAATCCCTCTTACGGTCCTCTTAATATACGGAAGGTACTGCTAGATGGTTTGCAACACGGTTTGAACCCGTGGGTGTCCTAACGGGCAGGGGTTCGACTCCTCTACCTTCCGCCAAAGCCATCATAGTATAGTGGTCATTACACTACCTTGGTAAGGTAGAAAGCAGAGTTCGATTCTCTGTGATGGCTCCAGACTTTGTGGAGGTCTGAAGGGAACAGGTATACCTACTGGGCTTAGAACTCAGTGTTTCCCGGTTCGACTCCGGGGGCCTCTACCAAATACAACTAAAACGGAGGGTTTATGGACTCTAGTAATCTTGAACTGTTAGAAAGGTTATCAACAGGAGAATTGATGACATATCTGACAAATCTGAGAAGGACAGGAGGCCAATGGGCTCCCGAAGATAAGTCCTTCACTGTTGATGAGATTTTATGGGTACTTGAAAAGAGACCCCATTCTCCGAACAAAGAAGAAGCGAGAATGATGAGACAGTTAGCAGCAAGAATTAGAGACAACAAACACGGTAGACAAGACAGATAGGGGTATGGTGTAAGGGTGGCACGCCAGACTTTGACCCTGGCAGACCTGGTTCGATTCCAGGTGCCCCTGCCAAATTTAGCCCGGTTCGTATAATGGGAGTACGCCTCGTTTACACCGAGGAGGAAGTAGTTCGATTCTATTACTGGGTACCAAAGGAATTTGTATGATTCTCAAAAAAGGTCAGATTGTTAAGTTAAAGACACTTACAGAAGTTTGCAGGATGCAAAATGTTTCTCATTGGACACATATCACGAATCCTGTACTAAACAGTAAGGGGATGATGAGTCATTACTTTGGTTATAAAATCAAAGTTGCATATTCGTCCAAAAAAGACCCAACATTTTCTGCTTACGGTGTAGGTGAAGATGGTGAACAACAATGGAGTTTTAACAAAGATTGGATTGAAGCTAACAGATTTGAAATGGAGATGATTCAAGATGATTTATTTGAAATATAGACCACATGTTGGTGGCGCGGGAGGTATGACCATGATGTAATTAACCAAAGGAGGTTTACATCATGGACCCAAAAGAAGTATTACGCCAAATTGGTGGTCGTAAAAAACAAGGTCGTAAAAGTGGTGGCGACAAAAAACACGGGCGCAATCTAAAGAAGTGTGCTCGTTATCGTGCAGAAGGTCGCCGTGAAAAAAACAAGGCTCGCCGTGCAGCCAAAGAGGCTAAACGCCAAGCAAGATTTCAAGCAAGAAGGGAGTTAGCTCAGGGGTGAGAGTGTCTCGCTGACGCCGAGAAGGTCGTGGGTTCGAATCCCACACTCCCTACCAGAAGTTTACTTTTTGATTCAAATATGTTACAATAGGAGAATCGAAATAAAATGCCGTGAGTGCCTTATTTGCCTCCGAGACCGCCCTTTCGGTTCGTCCATTGGGCAAACTTGGAATCGTGTAAAGGCTGTTAGTCGTGCGTATGGGTCCTGCCGAACGGATTAACAGGATTTTACAATCGCATGCATTAAAAATACGGCGGGGAAGGTTGAGCTTTCCAGTTGTCAGTTGGATGCATCCCAGAATCCAATTCGCAGGTGGTTATAAGACGCGAAACATAGAAGCGTTGTAAAAGGACCTCTGACTTACAGAGGGTTCCGACCGATAGATAATAGCGGGTAACTGGGCACGCTGTAAATGTCTAGGGTAGTAAATCGCTGAAGTTATGAGTTCGTGCGAGAATAGGTGCTCCCTTCCCTTTTTCTTTTTTTAGAAAGGGTGTAATTATGAAAAACTTAACACACAACTGTAGAAAATGTGAATTTTTCAAGGTCGGTGGTCCTCATGGTATATGTCTATGGGGAAACAGCAATATGCCAAAATACTTACAACCGCCAAAAATACATTGGCGGAAATGTGAACTCATAAGGAAATAACAATGTCAAGCTATCTCAAAGATATTGTAAGATTTTTGATTATTATGGTTATAGTATTAGTAGGCGCTCTTGCTGTATCTAATATTATTAATAGAAAATTTGAAAAACCTGAGTATGAACAACAAGTTCTATTCAATAAACATCTCAGGTCTATAGAAGATAAAGAATTTATAATTACAATTGATGGCAGAGAATACAAAGTAACAGTAAAAGAAGGAGATGTGGCGGAATAGGTATACGCGCTGCGTTGAGGGCGCAGTCCTCGTAAGAGGATGGAGGTTCGACTCCTCTCATCTCCACCAATAAGCAGGTGTCGTATAACGGTATTACCTCTGGGTGCCATCCAGAAAACGGCGGTTCGAATCCGCTCACCTGCTCCAACTTAGAAAGGTGGTTATCATGGCAAGAGGCAAATATAAGAAGAAGAAAATGTTGAAGAAAACTGCCGACAAATTCGTATTAACCCCTGAAATTATGAAAGAATCACCTGGTGACACCATACCCGGTTACTGTTTTACAGACGAAAGAGTTTGTGATAAAATAGATGAAATAGCTCACAACTGTACTCTATATGTGGACCCAGTGGCTAAATGCCGACTGCCGAATCCCAATTATGGCTGTACTTACTCACCTACATTGTTTGTAGAGACAAAAAAGGGCTTTACTGTAACTGGTCGTAGAAGCAGAAAGAAAAGAGCAGGCAAAGTTTCAAGTCAAACATCAGGCAGAACTAAGGGCGGCAACTGTGTTGCATCATATCTTCAAAGATTTTGTGCAAACAGTTCAAGGGCTTGGAAACACCCTGAGTATGAAGCCGTTTGTGCCAGTTGGGATAAAAAGAAATAACTCACAGAAAGGTGATTATGATATTAAAAAAAGAAGTAAAAGTAGGCAAAAAGAAAATAGTTATAGAAACAGATTCACGAAAGTATTTGAACGAACAACTTAAACTTCTAAAAAGTGGAGGTTGAAATGGAATTACTTATAATTATAGCAATATATGTGTTTATAATTGTAACATTTTTCTGGACAATGAAAGGTTTTCCTTTTCCAAATCCAGAAAATGAAAATAATGGGGGTGAAAAGGGTTCGACAGAGTAGAGGCTGTATATGATAGCACTCCGCAGATGGTCAAAGGCTGCGTTAAAAGTGACCAAAAACTATAAGTGCAAACTTACTCGCAAGGGTAAAGGGCTTCTTCAAATCACTCTTGGGTGACTTTGGAGCACTCGCACCTGCATACACATAAGATGTATGCCGTACCGTTTAGGGACTTCTCTCTATCTGAACGGGGCGTAGACTTAGAGAGGCTTGACCCAAGTGAGGGTAGCGGACGCCCGCTCTAGAGCCGCTATATGAAATACAAGAGCCGTTATGGTCCCTGTCTCCGGGTATGTTGTCGACCATGAACAACGATAATTGGAGAATATGAGTGTAGATGTTGTATGTAATCGTACTTTGGACGCGGCTTCGATGCCGCCACCTCCACCAATTTAAACAACAAAGGCGGTATGGTAGAGTGGTTCATGCGGCTGGTTGCAACCCAGCAGACGGGGGTTCGATTCCTCTTACCGCCTCCAAGGTGAAACATGGACGACAAAATATTGAAAGAACTGATGGAGCAGTTAGCTAACATCGGTAACCAGTTGAAAAGACTGGTAGACTTGGCTGAAAGAGAAATACAAGTCAAAAAAATAAGAGAAAAAAGATAACTGTGGCGATGTACCTGGGTAGGTGGTGCCGGCTCATATCCGGTTGCAAGAAGGCTCGACTCCTTCCATCGCTACCAAAAGGAAAATATCATGGGTGTTCAGTATAATTATTACTGCAATAATTGTGGTAGTATGAGAGTAGTAGAAATAGCACCTTTTGAGGAATCAGACCCCGGTGAATGTACTCCTGAAGGCTGGGAATGGCAAGAGGATGGAAGTCTTTACTGCAATAATCACTGTACTGACTAGAAAGAGGTGAAACTGTGAATATCAAAACGATTGGAGACCCGTGTCTCAGAGTGCGTTCAGAAGAAGTTACTGAAATTACACCTGAAATCAAACAGCTAGCGAAAGATATGATTGAATGTATGGAAGAGTCAGGCGGAATTGGCCTTTCAGCACCTCAAGTTGGTGAGAACATTAGACTAATTGTTGGTTACTTCTTCGATGATAAAGTAGCCAAACTTATCAACCCTAAAATAGTAAAGAAATCAGGCACAAAAGTAGCCCATCCTGAAGGGTGTTTGAGTTGCCCAGATTATGATAATACAATCGCACGAGATAATGATATAATGTTATCAGCTAAAGCTTTAAATGGGATGCATATTGTGAAACGAATGCAGGGCTTTAGAGCGAGAATTATTCAACATGAAATTGACCACTTAAACGGAACTCTCATAACAGATTACTATAACGAGGACGAGGACAATGGATAATTGTTGTGAACAGTTCAATACATTGTTAGAGCAACGGTATATTGATAGACATGAATATACTATGATGATTGTGAGGAGAAAAGGTGGCGGAGCAGAAGTCAAAATTAAATTCTGTCCCTTCTGCGGAGAAGGAGAAATCTTACCAAGTGACAGGGCTTACTTTGATGCTATCGTGTCGTGATTGTAGACGCGGTGCGATTAGTTTTGGCTTCGGGACTGTCAGTTGCCTCAAATACAAGGACATACTGAGTCCAGAGATGGCAAATATTTGTGAATTTTACGATAGTGTGTCAAAAACTTAAAGCTCCAGTAGCTCAACGGTTAGAGCGTGCTCCTTATAAGGGCGTGATGGCAGGTTCGATTCCTCCCTGGGGTACCAAAAGGAAAATAATATGATTGGAATAAAACTCATTGTGATAGGTATAATAGTAGGTTTAGCACTTGCTTACGCAGATTGTATCAAAGAAGGAAAATAAAATGTCTGATAAACGAGAAATTTATAAAAGAGTCGGCGAGAATGAATGGGTCTTGACAGAAATGAAAGACTTACAGGTCGGTGATTTAATTTCTATACATGATGGTGGAAGGTTCATGGGACTTTTTAAGACTGCAGGTCCACCGTACATAACAAGTGAAGGTTTCTGGACTGTAAGTGTTGACAAGATTGACCCAGATACAATCAAAGAAATCAAAGAGGGGGTCTGAAGGGAATAGGTATACCTGCCGGACTTAAAATTCGGCGTATCCCGGTTCGACTCCGGGGGCCCCTACCATTTTATAAGGAGGTAGAGTAAGTGAGAGTTAACATGAATGAATTCGCCAATGAAGTTACTTTGGCTGAAGGAAAAACACATTCTGTTGGCGTGGGTGATGTGAAAGAAATCCTTGCAATTACCCTGACAAAGCTAGCAGGACTAGACGAAGAAGATTTAGCAGAACTTCTATCAAGATATCGTAAGGAGTAAATATGTCTGAATGGTGTGAGAGAGAGGACCATATTGATATTGATAATATCAAGAGTTGTCCAAGATGTGGTTCTACAGCATTTCATATTCAAGAATCTTTGTTGGTCACTGAATATTGTGACCAAGTGCATTTCATTGATATTTTTCAATGTTTTCAATGTGATGCTCACATTTCACTTGACCTTCTGTTGAGGCTGTTATCAGTAGAAGCGGAAATGGGACGAGTGATGCACGAAATAGGTGAGAAACTAGACAAACAAGTGGGGGTCTGAAGGGAATAGGTATACCTACTGGTTTCAAAAATCAGTGTGTCCCGGTTCAAGTCCGGGGGCCCCTACCAAGGAGACTATTATGGGGCAGTGGAAAGAATTCACTCACACTGCAGATGTTGGTATTGAAGTTTACGGCAAAACCCTTGAGGATTTGTTTCAAACTGGTGGAGAGGCTTTTGCTGAGTTAACTACCAATCCAAAAACAATAAAAGCAAGTAAATCTGTAAAGATAACTATCAAAGAGGATGAATTAGAGTTTTTGTTCAAAGAATGGTTTGATGAACTGCTGTTTTTACTTGAAACTAAAGACTTAATATTCACAAAGTTTTCTGGTTGGAAGATAGTACCAGGTAAGGGCTTACAAGTGAACGCCAAAGGTGGTGTTTGGGATGTCGATAAGCACGAATCTCGTACTGAAATCAAACAGACAACTTATGCAATGTTGAAAGTAAAACAAATCAATGATGATTTATGGTATGGTAAAGTTCTCTTTGATGTATAAGGAGTTGATGTGATTCACATTTACAAATATGCCCATGTTTACATACTACACCATGATTATTCTGTTGACAGTGAGGTTCTGGGTAAAGTTATCAATCTCTATCTGCAGAATAACATTGACAAAGATTTAACTATAGGTAGATGTGCAGAAGTTGAAAATTTCATCATTGTTTCTCCTTACGCAGACTTGAGAGGCTCACTTCTTTACTCTGTGATTATAGAGACATTTAGTGCCCTAGATATAGAATATGAGTATAAAGAGGAAGAACTTCCAGAGGAATACTTTGATTTACTTGAAGATTATCTTCCATACTATAGTCTAAGAAGGGGCACACAACACGGAGGCAGGGTAGAAGATGATAGAGGCGTTGAAGATGGCGTCCAGCCGTTAGTAGAAGTCTTTAACGAATATCCGGGTCTTGGTACATTTGCATCTTGTGAAGGACATCAAGAATCGCCTCTGTATATAGCCTTTTATGTAGACACAATGAGCAATTTTGATTTCTTTACCAAACAACTAGATAAATGGCTAGAAGAAACATGGAAGAAATACTCCCTTAGAAACTCGGGTTTTCAAGTAGATTTGTTTTACGATTATGGTCACTGGAAACACATGGAGGGTGTTTACTTTGAGTTCAGAATGAGTTATCCTAGTGAAAGACATAAAAAATTATTTACTGTTGTAAAAGATTTAGCAAGAAATATGCAGGTAGGGTTGGCCTCAGTTGGTCGGGGCGCTAGTTTGGAAAACTAGAGTCGGCAACGGCACGGGGGTTCGATTCCCTCTCCTACCGCCAGAAAGGAATTTATTTTGTGTACGAAAGCCGGTGATGATGAAGGCGCTTTGATAGCAATGGAACAACTTTTTGAAGTGACGGAGGACTCAGATGAATAAACTCATAAAAAGACTATGTAGATGGTTGAAAGAGTTGATATATTTTGAGGCACCTGAAATTGATGAGGACTGGATTGAAGAAAGACGACAGCTATGAAGTTGGTTTACTGTCCAAAATGTAATTATCTATTTGAATTAAGACACAAACATGTATTCCACTGTTTATGTGAAGAAAACCAAAATGGTGGTAAATACTTGAACGATGGTTTAGTAGCAATTGTCACGGAAGATGCTGTCGTTGTAGGTATAGATAACAATTCTTTTCGTGATTGTACTACAAGATATAAACAACATAATCCAAAGGGAGAAGAACCCTGGGATACTAGAATAGACTTCTTTTTCACAGGTTGGATACCAACAATCCCAGGGGAAATAGTCAGAGTTGACACTATAGAAGAAGTCGTGAAATTTCCTTGTGATACAGTCGTGGGTGATGGCAGTTACACCATGCCCGTTTCACAAGAGGTAATACGATGTAACAAACGGGTCTGTTATTGTGATAATAATGGAGTTTGTAAACATTATAAAGGCTAAGCCACCGAGGCCAATTGGAAGGCACCTCCCTTGTAAGGAGTTTTTAGCGGGTTCGAATCCTGTCGGTGGCTCCATTTTTGCGAGGTCAATATGTTTGATGTGCTAGAAGAAGAAAGACAGCATTACCCTAGTCACTATGATTTCAGTGTTGGAGACAAGGTTACTCACACTGAATATCCTCAATTTGGTATTGGCACGATAAAAGAACGAAAAGGAAATCACCTTGTTGTTCACTTTCCTAACAGAAAAAGGGGTAAAGAATATAGAGCTTTCGCCTATTATCTAAAAATGGTCAAAAGAAGGCCAAGGTCATTTCTCTTAGATGATGGGTTGTTTGAAATATAGTCGGCATTGTGGACGCCGGCTCCAACTCCCTCTACAGAAGTTTACAATAATGCCGCTGTATGATAGGATTTGGAGAGTTGGGATAGAACTATCTATTTTAACCTCAACAGGAGTATGAACAATGGAAGATGAAAAACAAATTTACAAGCCGTTCCTTGAGTCGGACTTTCCACTCTTGGAACTGTTTAGAGAAAGAGCACCAGGCTCATTCAAACACTCTCAAAATGTGACAAACATTGTAGAGTCAATCGCAATTGAATTAAAACTCAATGCCGATTTGTTAAAAACTGCTGCTCTTTATCACGATGTCGGGAAGATGGTTAACCCTAACTATTTTTCAGAGAATCAAGAGGGCGATAATCCTCACGATAAGTTGGAACCTTGGATGAGTTACCAAATAATCTCACGCCATGTCTCTGACACCATCGCTGTTCTCTTGAATTACGATTTTCCACGGAAAGTAATGAAAATTGTTTCACAACACCATGGTGATACAGTTCTCCGTTACTTCTATGGCAAGTCACAAGCAGGTTCAGACGAGCTTTACCGTTACAAATGTACCAAAAAGCCTGAATGCGATGAAGCCGCAATACTGATGATAGTGGATTCAGTCGAGGCAACTGCAAGGTCTCAGGCTAGTAACGGTAAACTAGATACATCTGACGATAGAAGAAAATTAGTTGATGTAACTATCAATCGTCTTGTAGAGGACAGCCAATTAGACTCTATGAAAATTGGTACACTCAAGACTATTCGTAAGGTTCTCTACAAGGAACTAGAGTCCATCTATCATAAGAGAGTTGCATATGTCGATGATGAAAAAACAGTCGGAGAATTAGAAAGGGTGAATGGACTAAATGGAGAAATTACATAAAGACATTCTCACTGTTACGCATGGAATCATCTGTCACCAAGTCAATTGTATGGGTGTGATGGGTGCAGGACTTGCTGCTCAAATCAAATACGCATATCCACAGGCTTTTCAAGACTATATCGCAGCTTATGAGACTGGAGAACTCAAACTGGGTGACCTAATCGTAACCCAGATTGATGATAGTCTCTTTATTGCTCATATTGCGAGTCAACATGATTATGGAAGAGGTGCTCAATTCACGAATTATCAAGCTATGTCTATGGCTCTAGGCAGACTGAAAGATTTTTGGATGGCTAAGAGAAGTGAAGGTATATCTCTGCCTATCTATGTTCCATACAGGATGGGTTGTGGTCATGGCGGTGGCAGTTGGCATATAGTTAAAAATGTTGTCGATGATGTTTTTCCTTGGGCTAAAATCTGTAAATTGTAAGGAGTTAATATGCAAGGTGTGAAAGAGGCAATTCTATTGTTAAAACAATATGGTACGCCAGTATTTGCAAGTGCCTTGACAGCAGCAAAGTTTACTGCTTGGGCAGGAATTATTGGTGGCTCTGTTGTAGCCATACTCGCTATGGTTGTCCTTTGGTTGGTACTACCGAAGTTAGCAGATGAAGAAGCATATGTAGAGGGTAATGTCCATCACCAAAAAGTTAACAATCAGGGTCCAAGAATGGTTGCGTGGGGCGTTGCCGGTTTCGTAATGGCTTTTGCGATTTGTTTTGCCATAGGTGGAGTTTACGATTTAGTCTCACTTGACTATCAAGCCTATAAACTAATGTTGTTCAAATAAGGAGTGTGATGTGCCTGATATAATTAAAAAACTTATCTATCACGATATTCAATATCACATTGGACTGCCAGAAATATCTGATACAGAGTACGATAAAATGAGAAGTAAGGCTCAGGCGCAATATCCTGACCATGATTACTTCAAATCTCTCGGAGTTAAGTCCAAGAGAGAGAAAACACAATTACCCTATATACTCGGGAGTCTCAATAAGGTCAAGACGGACACGGTTGTTGATTGGATTAGAAAGACTTCTGACTGGTTCGTAGTGTCTGAAAAAATTGATGGAGTTAGTATCTATGTTGTCTATGTAGACGGTAAAGTTGAATGGGCAGCTACTCGGGGTGATGGGTATTATGGTCAAGATATCACCGACAAGGCAAAGTTATTTTGTCCTGACTGGACAGATAATGGCGTATGGATGCTGAGAGGTGAAGCAACTCTTAATGTTGACCCAAAAACTTTGGGCTACAAGACAAAAAGAAACGGCTGCGCCGGCATTCTGAATCGTGATGGGTTGAGACATAATGAACATGTTGTGCCATATTTCTTTGAAGTTATAGAGGCACCGCCCGCACATGACGGACAGATGGCAACTGAGTTGGGAAGATGGTCTCTGTTAGAGAGATATACTTTCAATATGCCTAGATATTACTCAATGCCAATAAGTAAAACCGAGTCTGACTTAGACATTCTTGAAAGACTTACAATGGTTTACAAAGATTCCAAGGCTAGAGACTATGATGTTGATGGTCTTGTGATTTGTGTCAACGACAGTGTAAGAGAAGATGTCGAATACCCAGAAAGAAAAGTAGCCTTCAAAGTTAATGAAGAAGCTGTAGAGGCTACTGTTGAAGATATAGTGTGGCAAGTATCAAGAACTGGTCGTATTGTCCCTGTTGTGTTGATAGAAGGTCTTGAACTTCAAGGCGTTACGATACACAGAGTCACGGGTCATAATTATAGGTACATTGCCGAGAACAGTATAAAAAGAGGAACGAAAATAGGAATCGTGCGCTCGGGAGATGTTATCCCGTATATCACGGAAGTTATAACGGAAAAGGACGGGCTTTTTTTACAATGTGAGATATGTCCATCTTGCGGCGCTGTTCCGCGGGTCAAAGGCGTAGACCTTGTATGTGAAAACGAAAATTGTGGGGCAAAGGTTAATCAACGCTTAGAACACTGGATAAGAAGTTTAGGCGCTGTCGGAATCACAGCCAAGACACTTGTGAAATTGAATATTGAGACCATCCCTGGACTTTATGGGCTAGATGAGTTTGCCCTTATGGAGATTGATGGGATAGGACCTAAAAAAGCTGAGAAAATAGTAGCTGAGATACAAAAAACGCTTCACACAACAGATGCAAAACTGTTAAGGGCTATGGCTATCCCTGGTGTTGGACGGACCGCTTCAAAAGCCTTAGTAGACCATTTTGGTAGCATCAAAGCCGTTCTAGACGCCTGGGAAGGTGAACTACAAGAGGTTGATGGTGTTGGTGAAATCTTAGCAAGGAATATAAAGAACTGGCAGGCAAGATGTCTTGTACTTCTTAAAAGTCTACAATCAATAGGTCTAAAACTGGAGACTGTTAAAATGGATACTTCAATATCAGGTATAGTGTTTACCATGACAGGCAAGTTGCCAATGAAAAGAGACTTAATCGTCCAGACCATTGAGGCTAACGGCGGAATTTGGAAGAACTCAGTGACAAAGAAAACAGATTATCTCATTACAAATAATCCAAATTCTACCTCCGGGAAGGCGAAGAAAGCGGCTAAATATGGAACGAAGGTCATAGATTGGGACGAATTTGAAAGGATGCTGGGATGAAACAGCTAAAAATTATATTGATAGTATGTGCTGTATATATCGTTACTGTGTTTGCCGGTACATCACTTAGCATGTATTTAGATTCTAAATTCTACGGTAATGTCTATGCAGAAGAAGTTCAAGATGATAGTGAATGGCATTTCAATCATTGGATGCAACGAAAAGCTGATTTGAATTATAGAGTTGTCTTTGAATTTCCTGAAATAGATAAAACTACTAAACTTGTAGTAGTTCACGACCCAGTACATGATGTTTTTTGTTATACATTACAAAATAAACCATATTACTTTAAAACAGGATTGAATTGTTTTCCTAGATGGATGCTAGAAGGAGGAAACGGAAAATGAAGTGTAGATGGTGTGACCAAGAAGCTATAAAGTTTGAACCTGCATCACAGGTGGCTAGGGAGTGGAAGGATACAAAGTCAGAATTACCTGATGATTGGGGTTCTAAAGGCATTTACTATTGTGTTGACCATCTTATGAAATTTAGTGTGCCTAGACAGATAGGCATGAGAGCGGCAATAAAATATTTGAAAAAGAAGGGGAAAAGATAATGCCACAATGTGCGAAATGTAGAGATTTCTTTCCGCCTGATGTTATGATGCCGGCTGACCCTGGCGATTTTCTCTGTGTATTTTGTCACAGAGATACAGACGAGGTCAGATATGGCGAGAATAATGAACATGTCATTGGACGAAAAGAAATTGTAGAGGAATATAAAATCTTTATGAAACAATTGAAAGATTCTCCCAATGTCTCAAAGGCATTGGCTGAGAAATCCAAGGAGGAAAGTGACCTTATAAAAGTAGTAAGTTAAAGAAAGGAGCATAGCGTGAAGAAGTTCTTACTTGTTCTTTTGTTACTGATGTTATTTGGTTGTGGAGGTACAAAGTTTTACTTCTTCGGTGTAGACACTGATATATTCAAAGAAGCTGAAGCGAAAGATTGGGCAAGAGTTGGTGCCGGCGCCGTAACAAGTGTGGCGGCTCATGTTGGAGGACACTGGGTCGCAGGCGAGATTTTTGACATTGACTACGAGTTCAAAGACTTTTACACTAAAGAAGAAGTAGACTATGATTGTTGGGAAGGCGAGACTTGTAGTAACAGTGACCTTAGATGGTTTGCAAGAGGCGGTTTCGTACTACAAAATGGTATAGGGCTTGCCTTAACAAGTTTTGAAACTACAAGATATTCATGGTTCACTAAGGGATATGTTGCCACATCAGCAATAGACACTTGGTCTTATCCTTTACGACATCATGGCTCAAAGTACAATGATATCAAGATGATTAACCATGCAAATGGTAACGGTGACTTAGAATTTGCCATTTACAGTACAATAGCTTTACACAATGTTCTAAGAGTACCGTGGTACAAGCAAGAGGAAAAATAAACTAGAAAGGGGTGATGTCAAGTGAAGCACAAGAGAAGGTGGAGAGGTGTATCAGCTAAGAACGGAATTATGGTTCTGAACAGTGACTACACCTTCCTGAACATGGTAAACTGGAAACAGGCAATCAAGCTGATTGCCAAGGGTAAGGTAGAGGTCTTGAAGGCTACTACTAGAATGGTGAGGAATGCTGAAAGAACTTGGGAAATTTGGGTGCCTAAAATCATGCGTCTTGTAAAGATGATTCGTACTCTTTACAAGTCAAAGGTTCCGTTCTCAAAGAGAAATGTATTCGTCCGAGACGGATTCCAGTGTTGCTACTGTGGTACCAGCCCTAACAAGTGCCAGGCTGAACATATCATCCCAAAATCTAGAGGTGGTAAGTGCACCTGGGAAAACATCGTTACTGCATGTAAGGAATGTAACGATAAGAAAAGAGACAGGACTCCAAGAGAGGCTAACATGTTCCTGAACAGACAACCAGTACAGCCAACCGTAATGGAGTTCCTACAGATTAGGCTAAAGAGTCTCGGAGCACAAGACATTCTAGACGAGTACCTACAGTCTTGTTAAGCCTAAACAATGTTGTTTACAATACCTCCATATTGATGTAATATGGAGGTATTATTATGCGAAAATTTTACAAGGAGATTAATGACTTATAGATGGCAAGAAAATTAAAGTACCCCGCGAGAGTCTCTTTCTTGAGTTATCTTGGCGACACACAAGGCTGTGGAACGATTAGAGTTATCTACCCATATCTTTTGTTGAATCATTTTAAGAAAGAAGGCTTAACAGTTCACACGACTTTTTTTAGTCAGTTTGTAGATGATATTTCATTTTACTCAAATCAGACATTCGTTCAATTTCAGAGGTCTGCAACGAAACAACATTTTGAAATCTTTCAACAATTCAAAAATCGTATTCAACCGCAGGCAAAAGTACCTATAATATATGAGATAGACGATTTATTAATTGATATACCTGATTGGAACTATGCCCAACCATATTACAAGAATAATCAGCCTTACATTGAGAAGATGATGGAAATGTCAGACGCCATGATTTGCTCTACCAATAGGCTAAAACAGGTTTACTCTAAATATAATAAGAAGATAGAGATTATAGAAAATCATCTACCAAAATTTATTTGGGGCGACATATATCCCAAACACCAATACGAGCCGAGAGAAAAGAGACCCAGAATATTATGGGGCGGTTCACAAAATCATTTTGCCATCAAACCACTTGTGGAACAGGGTATAACAGGCGGAGACTTTGGTAAAAAGTTATTGAATTTTATCAAGAAAACCACTGACAAGTATGAGTGGGTGTTCTCTGGTGGCTTTCCATTTCAATTGGAGAGTGTAAAAAACAAGATTGAATATCACGGTTGGAAAGATGTCTTTAACTACCCGAGACACATAAAGAATCTTGATGTTGATATCTGTATGGCACCTCTAATGCCAGGCGTGTTCAATGAATGTAAGAGTAATATCAAACAGTTAGAATATGTCGCTATCGGCTGTCCTGCTGTCTACTCTGATATTGAGCCGTACAAGAAATGTCACTTGAAAGCGAAAGATGATGATGAATTGATTGCAGGCATTGAGAAACTGGCTGATGATATTGATTTTAGAGCCAGAGTATGGAGAAAAGATCATCAGTCTTGTAGAGGACAACTGTGGTGGGAAGAAACTGGAAACATTAAAAAATACATCAATACCTATCTAGGTATATTTGGACAAAAACTATGAAAAAAGAAACAATAGTAAAATTCTGTTGTCATAAGTGTGGCAAACATATAGATATGGAAGGCAAACCTCTAAACTGTCCTCACTGTGAACACGACATATCGTGGATGAGAATAACAGTAGTAGAATTATTTGCACAGACAATTTATGAAGTTTTGGTATGAGAGAAGTAACGACTTGGGACATATATGTAGCCTTTAGAGTGGCACAAGCCAACTTTCACAGTCGTCCTTATAGACTGCCGAAAGATTGGGAGAAGCATCTGCAAACCAAGATGTCCGAGAAAAACAGAGAGGCACTAGAATTAGCGGCACAAGGTTTCAGTACCAAATGGTCAAATATCAATATCGACAAATATATGGAAGTGGGCTTTGATGTCATAGGCAAGGGATTTACTTATGTAAGATTTTTTGACCCCAAGATAATGAGGCTCTATATCGAAAGAGACAAACACGCTAAGAGAGACCTTGCCGTGAGTAAACAGGCAATCATCAGGTCGTCCAAGTTTGTCAAATCATATATGAGAGGTAGAAATCATCACGACAAGGTTTCACTGATAAATCAGTTTGGCAAATTGAGAGAAGGCAACGAGAGTGTTGCTGTTAGATGTTACATTCAAGACAAGATAGACAAATTCTTTCTGACTTGGATGATTAAAGAAGGCTATCTCAGACTGGAAGATGAAGATAGAGTTCAGATACCGTATATTGTTGAAAAGTATAGAGAATATATAGCCAAACTTGATGATATAAAGGAGTTCATGGAAAAAGTAAGGAGTCTGTTATGAGACCTATCAAAATGTTGATATGTATACTAAAAAAGAAACATCATTGGGCAATAGTAACAGGACACTATCTACACAAAAAAGGTCTAAAGAAATTGCCCGAGCCTCTACACTATGAATTTTGTCTAGAGTGTCATACAATTAGAATTATAGGTGGAAAAGACAATGAGAGAATGGAAAAAACGAAATATTGACAAAGACGAATTAGAAAACTTTCTAAATTCGCTTGAACGAAAAGGCAATAAAGTTCAATCTGTAACCATGGACCAAGCTACAGGCGACTTTGTGGTCATATACCATGTAGAAGATACCCAACTACTCAGTGACTAACTGATCGTGCTCTCGGTTTACTTTATCTCCGAAATATAGTACAATATTCATATGTTAAGGAGATATGTGATGTTAAGAAAACTTGTTGTAGGATTGGCATTGTTGTTGACTCTAGGTTGTGCGCAGAGAATCATCGTTCAAGATGATAAAGGCATTGAATTACCTAAAGACACCATCACTATGTCAAATCCCGAAACTGGCATTTCAGTACAAGCCCTTCTAATCAGAATGGTCCAAGTTTCACCGGAATCATATTATCCTTCCTATCTAAATCCCGATAAAATCAATAGAATCACCCAGCAACAGCTGATGTTTACTAAA
>Ga0316190_10000494_pt1 | contig 27215 bp, 20 predicted proteins | sample Eddworburrow2_MG_FD_204929 | JGI IMG/M metagenome (GOLD analysis project Ga0316190, IMG submission 204929) | Coastal sediment microbial communities from Maine, United States - Eddy worm burrow 2 | ecosystem: Environmental > Aquatic > Marine > Coastal > Sediment | place: USA: Maine | collected... | reverse complement strand
GCGTAGTCAATGTCGGGTCCGACCGCGAGCGCGAGGTTTGACGGCAGGGTCCAGGGGGTGGTGGTCCAGGCCAAGATGTTGGTCCGCGCTCCTTCGAGGGGCTCGTCGAGCTCGAACATCACGGTGATAGCGGGGTCCTGGCGGGGCCGGGTGGCGTCGTCGAGGCGGATCTCGAAGTTCGACAGCGGGGTCTCCGCCCCCCATGAGTAGGGCATCACCCGGTAGGCCTCATAGACCAGCCCTTTGTCCCAGAGCTGTTTGAAGGCCCAGATCACCGACTCCATGTACGACAGATCCATCGTCTTGTAGTCGTTCTCGAAGCTCACCCACCTCGCCTGGCGGGTGACATAGCTCTCCCACTCGGACGTGTACCGCAGGACCGATGTCCGGCAGTGCTGGTTGAAGTTCTCGATGCCGTACTCGGAGATGGCGCGTCGACCCGAGACACTCAGCTCTTTCTCGGACTCCATTTCGGCGGGCAGCCCATGGCAGTCCCAGCCGAAGCGCCGCTCCACCTTGCGGCCCCGCATCGCCTGATAGCGGGGGATGACGTCCTTCACGTACCCCGTGAGCAGATGGCCGTAATGCGGCAAGCCGTTGGCGAACGGGGGTCCGTCATAGAACACGAACTCGTTGTCGCCGCCCGCTCGTTGGTCCACCGACTGGGCGAAGGTGTCCGCCTTTTCCCACTCGGCCAGAATCCGACGCTCGATGGCCGGGTAGTCGGCCTGGACGGGAACCTCGGGGTAGGGCTGAACAGGAGTGGTCATTGGGGAGTCCGGTGCAAGGGGGTCGATGACCGCTTCATCGTAGTGGCCACACCCCCGAGGCCCGGCGTCCTGGTACTAGCGAAACCGGGGCACCAGCTCTTTGGCCACCAGCTCGGCGCCCGGCCACCCAGATCGGAGGATGGGGCTTCTGGATGGACTTCGGCTCCATAGTGCCGGCGGTCTTCGCGCCCTGATCATAGAGGGCGGTGAAATGCGGCCCAGCCAGGCGGTGACGTATGCAGCCCAGCCGGTGATCCTGCGCGAGACTCGCCGCCATGGAGTACTTCGGATCGACCCCTGAGCGGCTCATCGCCCATCTCCGTGCGGAGGGCGAGGCGCTCGCCGCGGCCGCCGCCAAAGGCCTCAGCACCACTGTGCCCACCACCCCCGAATGGACCATTCGCGATCTGGTGGAACACAGCGGGGTGGTCTTCTACTGGGTGGCCGGCCTGCTCGACGCGGCCCCGGGCGAGAAAATCCGCTTCGGCCACGGACCCGATGCTCCGGCCGATGAGACGGTCCTGACCTGGTTCGAGGACTCGGTCGGCCTGGTGGCCGACGCCCTCGCCCGGGCGGACTACGAGGCCCCGGTGAGGACCTTCGTCGGCGAACAGCCTCGGGCGTTCTGGCTGAGGCGGGTTCCGTTGGAGGCGTCCATCCACCGATTCGACGCGGAGAGTGCGTTCGGCACGCCGAACTCCATCGACCCGACGTTGTCGGTCAGCGGTATCGACGAGATCTTCGAGGTGTACGTGCCGAGCCGGTTCGATACCGCCGCCTTCGGGGGGTCGGGTGAGACCCTGCACCTGCATGCGACCGACATCGACGGGGAGTGGATGATTCACTTCGGCGCGGACCAGGTGACCTGGGAGCACGGCCACGGCAAGGGTGATGCCGCGGTCCGGGGAACGGCCTCGGATCTCTACATGTTGATGTGGAACCGGTTGTCTCTCGACGACCGATTCGAGCTTTTTGGCGACGGATCACTACTCGAGCGCTGGCGCAGCACCGCCAGCTTCTGACCGTTCACGCCTCGAGCCGAGGTAGCCCCGCTCGGGGATCTCTCAGACCGCGACGACGCGCGCACAGTTGCGGCCGGCCTTCTTTGCTTCATGCAACAATCGGTCCGCCTCATCGAGCAGGACCTGCAAACCAGGATCACCGCTCGTGGCGACCGCTCCCCCACTGACCGATGTCCTGATGGTGGCCTGACCCGCCGCGATGGGCTCGGCAAACTTCTCCACGATCGCCTCGGCGATCGACCGGGCCTCGACGAGCGGCTCGGACCCGAGATCATGGAGCTTGATGATGAACTCGTCGCCACCGATGCGCACGAGGGTGCTCGACGTTCCCGGTCGGGTGGTGTGCCAGCGCTCGAGCAGGGCCGTCGTCCGCTGAATGAACACGTCCAGCACCGCGTCGCCGAGCTCTCGGCCATAGGTCGCGTTCAGATCCTCGAAGTTGTCCACATCGAACGCGAGCAATGCATGACCATTTGACACCCTCTCGTATCGGCACCAGCGAGCCATATCTTGAGAACTCCCCGACATCGACCCCACCTGTTTGGCCCGTTGGCTTCCAATCCTCTGAGAACTGGCCGCCCATCGGCGCTTCCGACAATCAGGAGGAAAACGGCACTAGACCGGAACCAACGCCGGTCCCGTCGTGCGTATGGCCCACTACCAGGGACCGCTCGTCGGGCGGTGGTATCCGGCTCAGGTCCGAGATCTCACTGCTGAGACGCAAAGCGGCAGTGGCGATCATTCCGCTCCCGATCACCAGCGCCAACGCCAGAGCGACCGCCCCCAGCCAGTTACTCACCCAGGAATGGTCGACCCTCCGGTCGACCGGACCGAGCCGAGACATGGCACGGGTGGCCCACACCGGCGGCTCGTCGGTGATCGGTGGCCGATCATCGGTCCGATCCGCTGCTTCCGAAGAGGCCGACGGTGACCCAGGGGGGCGCGGCGGCCAACGATCCACCGAGTCAGCCGCGGGTCCAGTCATGACCACCAAGCTAGTGCCCCAACAGGCCGCTGGAAACGGGGTTCGGCTCCCAGGGCAACGCCCACAGGCACAACTTTCCGTCCCCGTTCCGCTCGTCGGCCTTCGGTCCCCGGGGTGCCGGCTGTGCGCGGCGGGACCCGGTTGTGGGAAAATCACTCAGACGTCCAACAGGCCGGTCCGTCCACGCCCCCTGCGTGGAGCAAGGTCTGGCACGGCGAAAGGTGTGCGCCAACCATGACCAATACCGACGAACATACGCAGGACAAACCTCGAGCGAAGCGTCCCCGCGAGCAGCGCCCCCAGGAATTCTATGACCAGATCAAAGAACGGTTTGCCGCCGAGCGCGATGCGCGCCTGTCCTATCGGCCACCCGGCACCGAGCAGTACATCGAGATGGCCGGCGAGTTCGCCGACTATGAAAAGGACCCGTACGCCGACCAATCCGTCGAGCGGGAGTCGATAACCGACACCGTCGAGGTGTTGTTGATCGGGGGCGGATTCTCCGCCCTACTGACGTCTGCTCGCCTACGCGAGGTAGGGGTCGAGAGCATCCGCATCGTCGAGCGGGGCGCTGACGTCGGCGGCACCTGGTACTGGAACCGCTATCCCGGCATCGCGTGCGACGTCGTGTCCTATGACTATCTTCCCCTGCTCGACGAGATGGGCTACGTCCCGTCTCGACACTACGCAGGCGGATCCGAGATTCTCGAGCACTGCAAAGCCATTGCTCGCAAGTACGACCTCTACGACCTGGCCGTGTTCAAAACCACCGTGACCTCGACCATCTGGGATGGCGAGGAAGAAATGTGGAACATCGAGACCGATCGCGGCGATTCCATCAAGGCGAAGTTCGTCATCTGCGCCAACGGCACGCTGGCCAAGCCCAAACTGGCCAAGATCGCCGGCATGGGCACGTTTGCCGGGAAGTCGTTCCACACTTCGCGCTGGGACTATGAGTACACCGGCGAAGACCTGTCCAACCTGGCCGACAAGCGAGTGGCCATCATCGGCACCGGCGCTTCAGCGGTGCAGATCATCCCCAACCTCGGCACCAGCGCCAAAGAGGTCTATGTCTTCCAGCGGACACCGTCGTCCATCGATGTCCGCGACGATTGGGAAACCGATCAGGAGTGGGCCAAGTCGGTGAAGCCCGGCTGGCAGGCGAGACGACGAGCGCGGTTCTTGAAGTCCATGGGTGGCGGTGGTTTCGTCTACGGCGGCGCCAGACCCGAAGGGTTGTGCCGGGAGGAGAAAATTCGGGCCCAGGAGAACGCCAACATCGATGCCATGATGAGAATTCATCGTCGCATCGACGAGGTGGTCGAGGACCCCGAGACCGCCGAGTCCCTGAAGCCTTGGTACATGCTGATGTGCAAGCGGCCCTGTTTCCACAACGACTACCTGCCGACGTTCAACCTCCCCAACGTGCACCTCATCGACACCAAGGGGGAAGGCGTCACCCAGATCAACGAAAAGGGCCCGGTCTTCCATGAGAAGACCTACGAGGTCGACCTGATCATTTATGCCACCGGTTTCGAGGTGCAACAAACCGGCATCTACAACAAGATCGTCGGCGAACACGACGTGGACCTCAACGAAAAGTACGACGAAGGAATACGCACCTTGTTCGGGATCCATTCCCACGGGTTCCCCAACCTGTTCGTCATGGGCGGCTACCAAGCTCCATTCCAGTTCAACCTGACCGACATGTTGCAGACGCAAGGCGAACACATCGCTGGGTGTATCGACTATGTCCGTACGCACGGCTACCAGTCGATGGATCCCACTCCAGAAATGGAGCAGTGGTGGGTGGATCAGGTCATCGAGCACCGCGGGAAGACCAGCCGTAATCAGGACTGCACTCCCGGCTATTACAACTTCGAAGGCGAATCCAACCGGCGTCAAGACGGCAACTACAACGGCGGAATGGTGGCCTACATCGAGCACATGGCCAAGGTCCGCGAGGAAAAGATGACCGAGGCGTTCGACTTCACCACCCAATAGCGACCCGAACAGCCCGATCAGGGATTTCCCGGGAGGCCCAGCCTTTCGGGGAATCCCCGTCGGGGGTCACGGTGAGGTCTCGTCGATCTGCACCACCCGAGCCCACTGGGGCCCCGGGGGGGCATGATCACCCATCATCCCGACGATCACTCGACTACCTTTGGGCGCCTGGTCCGGCCACGGGGTGTACCCATCGGTCAAGACGACGATGGCCGCGGGCGGCGGCTTGGCTGCGGCGGCCGCCGAGATGCCGACCCCCATGTCGGTGCCACCTCCCCCGGTCAGCTCGATCTGGCTGGCGTTGGTGACCCGGCTGGCCCAGTCGACCGCGGTGTCACAGGCGAGCACCCGTAGCCCTCCAGTGCGCACGCCAACCCCTTTGAGCAGTCCTTCTACCTCAGCCAGCACTCCGGCCAGCATGTCTTCGTTCATAGAAGCCGAGGTGTCGCAGACGACCGCCACCTCGGGCACGGGGCGGCGCAGGGCCGGGAGCACGACGTCTCCGCTGACCGACGCCCGCCGCGACGGCCTGGAGTAGGTGTAGTCGACGGCGCCCATGGTGTGGGCCACACCGGCTCTGATCTCTGCGGCGAGAACCCGGCGCCAGTCGACTTTGGCCGACAGCACCGACTCCGCCCATCGGCGGAGTCCCGCGGGCACCGTGCCCGGTTCCTTGCCCGCTTCGAGGATCTCCGACGCCGTCTTACGCTTCACCAGCTCCTGGTCGTAGTCCGAGACCTCGGAGGACTCGGAGCCAAATTCCTGTTCCCACTCGCGGGGTATGCCATGAGCCCCACTCCCACAGTCTTGGCCATGGCGATGGTGATCACCATCCGTACCCTCGGCGGGATCTGTCTCCATCGTCTGATCTGGGTCAGACGCCTGATCTGGGGCCGAAGCCGTGCCGGCGCCGCCAACACCATCACCATCACCATCACCATCACCATCGTCGCCGTCATCACCCAGGCCCTCCAATGACGGGGAGTCCGGACCGGACTGGGGCTCCTCATCGCTAGGCGTAGCGCGGTCGGCCGTCCGGACATGTTCGAAATACTCTTCGGCCAGGCGGCCGTCCGGAGCCCCGATGAGGTCTGGGGTCACCGAGTCCTCGGGCAACTCGATCCGGGCCTGCACCAGGTCATCGTTGATCTCGGCGTCGGTGGCATCGAGCCAGTCGTCGGCCGAGTCTTCGTCGATCCTCGATTCCTTGGCCCTCGCGGCGTGATCGCGCAGGAGATGGCCCAGATGATGGACGATCGCCCCCCCTAGCTGCTCGGCGGTCCAGCCCGTCACCACCGAAGGGTCGACATAGAGGCGCCAGCGCTCATCGACCGCGACCGTGCCTATCCCCGGGGCCACCACCACCGGGGAGGCGAAGATGGCCGTCGCCAAGTAGGGAAATCGATTGGCCGCCCAGAGGCGGGCCGCCGCCAGCTGGCTGCGATGGTCGGGCTGCTCCATGGAGTGCTCACCTCGTTCTCCTCGGTGCTCCGAGGCTATTGCTCGGTTCTCCTCGGTGCTCCGAGGCTATTGCTCGAGCAGACCCGCATCACGCAGAACAGGAATGAATATCTTCACCTCGGGCGGGGCCGTAGCGCCCTCCGGTCGATTCGCGGCCAGGATCCGAGCCGCGACCGCGGCAACGTCAGGGGCCGACTCTCCCGCGGTGCCCAAGACCTTCCATCCCGCATGCCAGCGCGCCACGGTGTTGTTGGCCACCACCGCCGCCGCCACGCTCGACAACGCGGCGTAGGCCCGATCGCCTCGCTCGGGCAGCTCGAAAGAGTCCGGATCGGCGAGCACGGCCTCGGGGTCGGGTAGGTCCATCTCCTTCGCCCAAGCGAGGAACTCCACCCCCGCGCCGTCACCGACACACCCCCGGATCAGCAGCCCACGGGCCTGCTCGGATGCACCCGCCGCAGACGCGGCGCTCCAGAGGCGGACCACCATCTCCCAGGTCCGAGGGCTCGGCCATCCCCGGCCCGCCATGACGGCATCGGTGGGAGGAAGGCAGGCCAGCGGTGGTCTGACCCCGAGGAAGGCGGCTACCAGGCCCTTGGCCTCCGCCGCGTCGTTCTCCCACCCGCCGGGAAGAACCGGAACCCTCGGGGCGGGGAACCCGCCGGCGATGCCCGCCGCGACGAGCGTGGCTTCGACATTCCAGTCCAAATGACAGAACCGATTGGCGAGCGGGGCCGACAGGTCCCACCCGTCAGCCGCCTGTTCGGGAGGGTTGGCCGCCGCGACAACCGCGATCCCCTCGGGCAGGTCGAGATCACCCACCGTCCGTTCGAGCACGACGCGAAGAAGCGCGGCCTGCACGGCGGGAGGGGCGGTAGAGATCTCGTCCAGGAACAAGATCCCTTCGCCCATCTCGGCCAGTCGTCGCGCCCACCCTGGCGGGGCGAACCGCACCCCACCGTCGACGACGATCGGCAAGCCGCCGAAGTCCGACGGCTCCCGGATCGAGGCGATCACGGTCTCGAGCGGCGAGTTCATCCCATCGGCCAACGCTTTCACCGCCGATGTCTTGCCCGTCCCCGGCGCCCCCCACAGCAAGACCGGGACCCGGGCCGCCACCGCTATCCCCAGAGCTTCGACGATGGTGGACTGATCGGCCATCCGTCCAGTGGACCCCAAATCGGGTACCCCTGGCAATACCAACCCTGGTAATACCAACCCTGGCAATACCAAGACAACGCCCGGTGAAGCCCCGGAGCGGTGGGCCACTGATTTCACACGCCCTGGCCGGCGCGGCCCCTCGCCGGATCCAGGCCAATAGGCTGTCCGGCGTGGCAAAGAGTGCGGTCTTTCGGGCCAACGTCGGAATCCTGCTGATCGACGCCGATGGGCTGGTTCTGGCCGGTGAGCGCAGCGATCATCCCGGCGCGTGGCAACTCCCCCAAGGTGGTGTCGATTTTGGCGAGTCCGCCATCGATGCCTGGCATCGGGAACTTGTTGAAGAAACGGGGCTCGTCGCCGACGAGGTGTCGGTCGTGGCTGAGCACCCTGACTGGCTGGCCTACGAGTGGCCCGAGGAGAGGCGGCGCAAGGATGGCTGGATCGGCCAGGTTCAGAAATGGTTTGTGGCCCGCATCGACCCGGATGCCGAGCCCGACCCCGCCAAGACCGACGACGAGTTCATGGCGTTCAAGTGGATGAGAATGGTGGACCTCGCGAACCAGGTCCATCCGATGCGTCAGCCGATCTATCGTCGGCTGGTCGAAGACTTCGCCGCCTTGCTCGCCTGAGGTGCTGCCCCCTGTCGGGGTGGCTGGTCAGGTCATTGCCCGGGCATCAAGTCACATCATTGGAGGGCGCCGGCGATGGCCAGATCGGCCAGCTTGTCGTCGTCATAGCCCAGGATCTCCGTAAGCACCTGATAGGTGTGCTCCCCATAGCCGGCGCCCGCCCACCCATAGCTTCCCGGGGTCCGCGACAACGATGCGGAAGGGGTATCGATGATCGCCTTCTGCACATGGTGGTGGGTTCGCCACACGAAAAACTGGCGATGACCGTGTTGGGCGTCGGCGACACACTCGCTGCTGTTTTGCACCATGTGGGCCGGCACGCCGATGGCTTCGAGCCGGTAGGTCATGCCCATCGCGCTCTGCCGCGCCGCCCACGTCGATAGGACGCCATCGAGCTCGTCTCGGCGCGCGATGCGTTCCGCCATCGTGAGCCCGGCCAGGTCGGATCGGCGCATCTCCTGAGCGAGCGACGCCCACTGCTCGTCGGTTGCGCAGGCGATGGCGATCCACTCGTCGTCGCCCAGCGCCCGATACACCGCGTGGGGAGACATCGTCGGATCGAGATTGCCCATCCTCGTGGCGGCGTGACCGGTGCGCTGACACTCGAGCAACGCCGGGGTGAGCAGATGGGTGGCCGCCTCCATCTGAGACAGGTCGAGATACTGTCCCTCTCCGGTCCGAGCCCGATGGTCGAGCGCGGCCAGCATCGCCAACATGATGAATCGAGGCGATGTGTAGTCGGTGTACGCCATGTATGGGCCCGCCGGCGGGCGGTCCGGCCAGCCGGTGACGTCGAAGAATCCCGCTACGGCTGCTGACAGGTTGCCGAACCCGGCAAAGGCGGCCCAGGGCCCGTCCTGGCCCATCACACAGCTCGACAACATGATGAGCGACGGGTTCAGACGACGCAGCGAGTCGTAGTCGAGGCCGAGCCGGCCCATGACCCCCGGAGCGAACGACTCGATGACGACATCGGCCCAGACCGCCAGATCCTCGACCACCTCGTGGCCCTCGGCGACCGCCAGATCGAGTGCCACCGTCAGCTTCCCGGCATTTGCGACCTGCCAGGTGATGGCATTTTCGACCTCGGGGATGTCGTCGCGGTGACCCAAGGCAATGCGGGTCAGGTCCGGCCGGGTGGACGATTCGACGCGCACGACCGTGGCTCCCCAGTACGCGAGCAGGCGACTGGCCAGCGGAGCGGCCGCAACCCACGCCATGTCGAGCACCTTCAGCCCTGCCAGCGGCCGTGACTCCGGATCCTCGCTGGCGGCCGGGACCGGCCGGTCGGAAACACCTGGCGCCCCGCGACGGGCCTCATCCTCGGAGCCACCAGCTTGGGGCGGCGCCGCGGCCAAGCGGGGCAACGGCGATGCCGACGCCCGCACGATCGGGCCCGGATGGAGCTCACCGTCGACGGTGTCCCAGAAGCCGCGGGCCGCGAGCTGAGGACTGTTCACCACGTCGGCCATCGTGCTCACTGGCGCGATGAGGAGCTTGCGTTCCAGGGCACCATCGAGGAGCTGGGCTTTGGTTTTGGAACTGGTCAACGCTTCGATGCAGTCCATCGCCTTCTCGAGCTCGGCCACGGGCTCGGTTCCTTCGGTCAGGGCCAGCCCGAGACCGACCCAGTCCTTGTCGAGCATCGCCTGATCGCAATGGCCTTCCTCGCGGACCCACTCCATCAGCCGGCGCTGGAACGGACCGATCATGGGACCGAACGACAGCGAGATCGCCACATGACCGTCGAGAGCCGGGTACACCCAACGAAGGTGGGTTCCGAGAAACTCGATCCCGCCCGACTCCCGCCGGGCTGGGGCCAAACCCGATGGCGCATGCAGGATCGCCGGAAGGGCGGCGAGCGCGAACGACTGTTGAACCGAGACATCGACGTGTTGGCCCCGGCCGCTGCGCTCGCGCTCATACAGGGCCACCAGCGCGCCGACCGCGGCATCGGACGCGCCGTGAGCCCAGGCCTGGGGCACCGAGGTCCGCACCGGCGGCCGGTCACGGTCACCGGTCAACGCCATCTGGCCCGAAGCCGCGACCAGGGTCAGATCGGTAGCGACCCAGTCCGCTTTGGGCCCACTTCCCCCGAACGGCGAAAGGCTGACCGTCACCAGATGATCGTGGTGCCCCTGGAGCCCGGCGGCGTCGAAACCGGCCACCGCGCCGTTGTCGATGATCACATCGAAGTGCCCGGCCAGCTCACTGACCCGCTCGGCGTGCTCGACGATGACCGAGCGCTTGCCGCGGTTGTATCCGTCGAAACCTGCGGTGCGCTCGAATCCGCCCGACGGCTCGCCAAGAAACACGTCGGCGCCGAGCTGAGCGAGCAGGAAACCGGCCAACCAGCCGTCGGCGTCAGTCAGATCGAGCACACGATACGGGCGCAACATCGTCCATCTCCCCCTTCGGCCCGGACACTATCGGCATTCCGCCCGGGCGGTTTTCGCCCTCCGACCCAAAACTCGCGCGACGAAAAGCTCGGTGTTTCGACCGATTCAGGTTTAGGGTCGGACCGTGCGCTGGTCCATGTCGTTCATACCCACCCTTCGCGATGCGCCCGCCGAGGCTGAGGCGGCGAGCCACAAGTTGCTCGTCCGCGGCGGCTACATACGCCAGCTCATGTCGGGTCATTATTCACTGCTCCCCTTGGGCCTGCGGGTCAACAACAAGGTCGCCGGGATCATCCGAGATGAGATGGACAGCATCGGCGCCCAGGAGTTCCTGCTCCCGGCCTTGCATCCCGCGTCCATCTGGCGCCAGTCCGGACGTTGGGAGGTGATGGGTGACGAGATGTTTCGGTTCAAGGATCGCAAGGGAGCCGAGGTCGGGCTCGGCATGACCCACGAGGAGATCTTCACCGACCTGTCGCTGGAGCTCTCCTCGTACCGGGACCTCCCCCAGATCTGGTATCAGATCCAAACCAAGTTCCGCGACGAGCCCCGCCCCAAGAGCGGGCTGTTGCGCGTCCGCGAGTTCGACATGAAAGATTCGTACAGCTTCAACATCGACGAGGCGGGACTGGACAAGAGCTTCCAGGCCCACCACGCGGCGTATGTTCGCATCTTTGACCGGCTCGGGCTCCCTGCGGTACCCGTGGAGGCATCGTCGGGAGCCATGGGCGGGAGCGGATCGACCGAGTTCATGGTGAAATCCGAGGCCGGCGAGGACGACGTCGTCCATTGCCCCGCTTGTGGCTACGCCGCGAACGTGGAGCGCGCCACCTCATCGCTACCCCCGGTCGAGAACGGGTCGGGCCTCGACGCCCCCGAACGATTTCCCACCCCGGGCATTCGCACCATCGCCACTCTGGCCGAAGCCGACGAGCTGGCGGCACCGGAAAACCAGATCAAGACCATGGTCTATGTCCTCGACGGGCAGATGACCCTCGCGTTGGTGCGCGGCGATCAGATGCTCAACGAACAGAAGCTGGCCGACCAGACCGGGGCCACCGAGATGCGACCCGCCTCCGCCGACGAGATCCAGCCCGCGCTCGGCGCCCTGCCGGGCAGCTTGGGCGCGGTCGGCGTGAGCGGCCCATCGATCATTGCGGACGAATCGCTTCGCGGTCGCGAGGCCATGGTGACCGGCGCCAACGAGGACGACTGGCACTACCGCGGCGTGTCGATCGAGCGGGACATCGCCGTCGACACGTGGGCGGACATCCGAGAGGTCAAACCCGGCGAGGCGTGCCCCTCTTGCGGGCAGGCCCTGGAGGTGTTCCGGGCCATCGAATCCGGCCATATCTTCAAGCTCGGCACCCGCTACGCGGACGCGCTCGGTGCCACCGTGCTCGATGAGCACGGTGAGACCCGGACTTTGGTGATGGGCAGCTACGGCATCGGTGTGGGCCGAGCGGTAGCGGCGATAGCCGAGACCCATCACGACGAGAACGGGTTGATCTGGCCGGTGAGCGTGGCCCCGTATCAGGTGGTGATCACGGTTCTCAACATGGACGACGGGCCGACGATGGCCGCCGCCGAAAAGATCTACGACGAGCTGCGCGCCGCAAAGGTCGAGACGATCCTCGACGACCGGCCCGCCCGCCCCGGCGCCAAGTTCAAAGACGCCGAGCTGATCGGAATCCCGTACCGGATCACGATCGGGCCGCGTGGGCTGAAGAGCCAGCTCGTCGAGCTGACCCCGCGAGCCAGCGGGGAAACCGACGAGGTGCCCGTCGTCGAGATCGTCGATCGGCTGACCGAAATACTGGCTCGCTCGTAAGCGAAACCGCTCGGTCCTGAACCGGCAATAAAATGCGTGGACGGCGGACCAATCAGGAGGGATGAGATGGGCCCGTCCGCCCACGCGAGCTGGTCGAACTCCGTAATCGTATCCGGACAGAGGCCACATTGGAAGGCAATTGGCTGCCTAAACACTGTTCGGTTTTGAGGCTCGGGACGCCAGCTACGACAGGCTGCGGCGCCGCCCGGATCCGCGGGACCCGGCCCTCAGCTACAGCGGGTCACCTGGTCCTTGGCCACACCGACATAGCGCTCCCATTCCGCCGCGGTGAGGTCCGGCCCCTGGGACCTCCCGGCTGCCCGGTCACAGGCTCGCACCACCAAAGCATCCAGATCGACGTCGACCTGAGGCCACAACAGGATCTGGCCGTCCAGCCCAGCCGAGGCCAGGACCCGTTGGTCGGGATGCAGCGCCATGCGCCGGAGTGGGTCGTCGTGACGTTCCAACGGTGTACCGAGAAGGGTCCGGGCCCCGATGTCCCAGAGACGGATGGCGTTGTCCCCGCCAGAGCTGATGAGTGCGGAACCATCGACGAGGGCCACGAGGTCGACCACCGGTGCGCCCGGACCGGAAAACCGGTCCAATTCTTGACCCGTGGGAATATCCCAGGCCCGGATGGTCTCATCGGAGCCGGCGGTGAACACCACCCCGGAATCGGTCGGATCGAACACCGCATCGCCCACCGGCCCGCGGTGACCGGCCAGGAGGGCGACCTCGTTCCACGACTCGGTCTCCCAGATGCGGGCGGTGTGGTCCACTCCCGCTGACGCGAGCAAAGACCCATCGTGGTTGAACGAGACTGAGACCACGTCTCGCCGATCGGCGCGGTCACGCTTCAGGTCAGGATCCGAACCGTGGCCCGTGATTGGAGCTCCTGTCTCTTCGCCGGTGGACCTGCTCCAGCGCCGAAGAGAACCATCGGCACCAGAGCTGACCAAACGGTCGGCGTCACGTGGATCGAATTCCACCGAGAGTACGGGCCCCTCGTGTCCGGTCAGCGGGGTACCAACCTGGGCTCCGGTCTCGACATCCCACAGACGGACCGTTCCATCGTGACCGGCGGTGGCCAGGGTCCCGTCCGAGGCGAACGCGGCCCAGCTGACGACCCCCTCATGACCGACCAGCTCGTGGACGACATCGCCCGATCTCGGGTCGAGGACCACGACCCGCCCGGCATCCTCCCCCTCGGCAGCCTCGTGGGCTCGATCCTCCCCGTCGCTTCCGCCCCGGCCTACGGCGACGAGCAATTCCCCGTCCGGACTGAAAGCCAGGTCGCGGACCTCGGGCATGCCGCTGGGCAACCTCCGGGGCTCTTCGTCGAGCGAGAGCTCTTCTATCTCCCACCGGCTGGCTTGGCCCCCATCGGAGATCGCTACGATTGCATCAGCCTCCGGGGTGAAGGCCAGCGCGGCGACGGGCGCGCCAAGATCGGACAACGGCGCGCTCACACTGTCGCCGGTGTGCGGATCCCAGATCCTGACGGTCTTCTCCGAGGTCCCGACGGCGAGCAGAGTGCCGCCGCTCGAAAACGCCAGCGCGGTGACAATCCCCGTCGACCCCCCGATCGGGCCGGCGATCACCTCACCATCATCGATGTCCCACACCCGCAGCGCGCCGTTTTCGGCCGATGCCAACAACCTACGGTCAGCATCGGAAGCGGAAGCAGTCACCGTCGCATTGCGCAGATCCAGCTCGGAGTCGACTTCTGCGGACTCGAGATTGAGGATGCTCACCGACCCCTCCTCGACAGCCACGACGGCGCGGTCTTCGGCCAAGACCGTGACGGTTTGGACCTGACTGGACGACAGCTCGATCGGGGGCCGAGCGCGTTGACCGTTCTCGACGTCAACGACCTCGATCACCCCCGACCTCGAACCGATGACAACCTCGAAGTCGCTCAGCCAGGCGAGGGTCACGAACTCGCCCGATCCCGACAACCGAAACGGGCCGATCCGGGTGAACGAAGCGTCCCAGACCGCCAGCTCTCGGTCCGGCCCGATGGCCGCCACCCACCCGTTGGCGCCGACGGCCACCTCGGTTACCGGACCGTCGAAGGCCGACAACCGGCGGCTGACGGGTTCCAGCGATTCACTGTCAAAAATCTGTACACCACCGTCGACCGTCCCTACCGCCATCAAACCCAGATCGGTGGCGATGCTCGCACTCGCCGGCACCGAGGTCGTGAGCTGAACGGGATCACGGGCGGAGCGGACCAGGCGACTGCGCGGCGAGCTCAGGAGCGAGGCGGCTCCCAACGCCGCCCGCCGACCGGCCACGGTGTCGTCGGTCCCGATGCTCTCGACCGCCAGCAGCAGCGCCAACGCCGGATCCGTCGCCGTAACCAGCTGAGCACTCTGTGCGACGTGCAGGGCCTGACTGCGCTGGGCCGATCGCTGGAGTCGGGCCCGGTCGCGCCACCCGAGCCCACCGGCCACGCTCGCGACCATCAACGCCACCACAAGTGCAATGACCGGCCAACGGCGCCGGGCGATCGGCCGCCTCACCCCGCGCTGGTTCATGATGCTCTGCCGCCCACAACCCGCGACCAGGTGCTCGCTCGTGTCCAGGTGCTCCACAGTGTCCAGGTGCTCGTTCTTGTCCAGGTGTCCGTCACGGTCCAGGCGCTCATCACTCATCGTCGGGCTGATCTGTTCGGCTGAGGGGCACACTGTCCAGGCCGAGGGGCCCACTGTTCGGCCGTAGGGCCAGGCCGCGGCGTGGCACCAGACCGAACAGTGGGCCCGGTACCGCAATCGGCCGACCGGGCGCGCCACCCCGCCTCGAGAACATCTTGGCAAAGTCCTCGCCAGTCCTTTGCCGTGAGCACCATTCGGGCCCACACTCCGCCGTCACAAGCGCTCAACTGTATCCCCAAACCCCAAAAGGCGAGAGCCAGGAGCCCGATCGGTCGTGGCGCCTGCCCGTTCCTACTCGGACCGGGTTCGCCGGTCCGCAACGGCTCAGGCGCTAACCGAATGCGTCGGCCAGAATTGCGTTCGTGCGCTCCGCTGGATGACCATCGAACCAGTACACCGACATGAACCATGTCGCAACGAAGGGGAGTCGCATATGTCCGAGGGCATGCACGGGGGCCAGCTCGCCGCCAAGGCGCTGAAGGCGGCGGGAGTCGAGGCCATCTTCACGCTGTCCGGCGGACACATCATGGCGATCTACGACGGATGCCTCGACGAGGGGATCCAGGTCATCGACGTCCGCCACGAGCAGGCGGCCACCCACGCGGCGGACGCGTGGGCCCGGCTCCACCCGGGCAAGGTCGGGGTCGCGGCGGTCACCGCAGGGCCCGGCGTGACCGACGGGGTGACCGGTGTCGCCAACGCGTGGCGCGCCAACTCGCCGATCCTGGTATTCGGGGGCCAGGGCCCCCTCGGCAACATCAAGCGGGGTTCGCTCCAGGAGATGGACCACGTATCGCTCATGAAACCCATCACCAAATGGGCTGATGCGTGCTTCCACACCGACCGGATCGCCGAATACATCGAACAAGCCGTCCGGGTGGCGCTGTCAGGCATCCCCGGTCCTGCGTTCCTCGAGATACCGATGGATGTCCTTGCCGGGCCGGTCAATACCGATCGTGCCGTCATCCCCGAGTTCCGGGACTACCGGGTACAGACCCCCGCGCCGCGTCGAGAGATCCAAAAAGCGATCGATGCTCTGCAGCGCGCCGAGCGGCCGATGGTGATGGGTGGAACCGCGCTGAAATGGAGCGAGGGGTCACAACAGCTGCAGTCGTTCGTCGAGGCGACGAAGATTCCGACGTATACGAACGGCATGGGGCGGGGCCAGTTGCCCATGGACCATCCCCAGTTCTTCAATCGCAGCCGTAAAGACGCCATGATGCAAGCGGATCTGGTGTTGCTGGCCGGCACCCCGCTCGATTTCCGGATGGGCTTCGGGCGCAAGATCCCGGCAGAAGCAACCATCATCCAGATGGATCTCGACGAGACGCTTATCGGCGAGAATCGCTCGGCGGACATCGCCCTGGCCGGCAACCTCGGGGCGACGTTCACCGAGATGTTGGCCATGATGGCCGACGGCAACATCGAACTGGACTTCAGCGAGCACAGTTCCGGTCTGCGTAAGACCGAGGAGCAGCTCGAAGAGAGCTTCATGGCCCAGCTCAACTCCGACGAGGTACCCATCGATCCGTTGCGGCTCGCCCGCGAGATCGGCGCCGCGGTGACCGACGACATGATCGTCATCGGGGACGGGGGCGACATCGTCGCCCAGTCCTCCAAGGTGGTGAAGGTCCCAAAGAACGGCGCCTGGATGGACCCGGGCCCGCTCGGCACGCTGGGGGTCGGCATGCCGTTCGCCCTTGCCGCCCAGGTGGCGCATCCCGACAAGCGAGTGATGATCATCTACGGCGACGGCTCTTTCGGGCTGAACGGTTTCGAATACGACACCGCGGTGCGCTTCGGTCTCCCGATCGTGGGCATTCTGGGGAACGACGCGGCGTGGGGCCAGATGCTGCGGCCTCAGTCGAGCGTGTACGGCGAAGATCGAATCGTGGCCACGAAGCTCAACTACACCCGGTACGACAAGATGGTCGAGGCCCTGGGCGGCCACGGAGAATATGTCGAGGAACCCGATGAGATTGCGCCGGCTATCGAGAGAGCGTTCGCCTCGGGCAAGCCGGCTCTGGTGAACGTCAAGATGCGCCAAGATGTCGGCTCCATGAAGGGCAGCACCTACGTCTGAGAGGTCCGGCGTGTGGGTGAAGGAACATGGGTGAACCGCCGAGCGAAACGGAAAACCGTTCCGCTCGGGGTTCACCACCGTCGCATACACCTGTTCACAGGAACCGGTCGCCATCAACATGGGCCGCCCTCCATATTGATGTATGAATCATTTCATTCGTTCGTTTTGTATCGTTTGTCCTGTTTGTGTCATTTATGACGGTTGCCCTCATTCATGGCGGGTATCGCACGGATTCCTATAACGTGTGAACGCAAGCGACTTGCGGGTAAGGCGGAGGGGCACATGCTGGAGCAGGTGACCACGGCAGCTGCCGTGGAGGAACGATCCCGACCGAACGGGATGAGCGGGCACAACCCGCGAACGGCCAGATCCCGGCCACGGCGAGTGCTCCACGAGGCCGAATCCGGGTTCGAGGTAGATGACGACGGCTTTGCCGTCCTCAGCTCGATCCGATCCGGGACCCCCGTCGACCTGAGCACGGACCAGATCCAGGCCATCTGGGGCCATCTGACCGTCGCCGGCCTCATTCAGGGGACGATCGTACATTCCATCATCGACCAGATCCTTGCCGTACTCGACCGGTCACTGCTGCGCATCGACCTGGCGATCGGTACCGACGCTGCGACCGGGCCTGCGGCTCTCGTCGTCGGCGAACAGTCCTCGGTGCTCCTTACCGGCCATGGTGAGCCCGAAGCCGCCTATCGGCTCTACTCCCATCACGACACGTTGCCGGCGCTGATCGACTATCTGGGGCTACAGAACCGCCCCTTTCACGATTCGCCGGCCGTTCAGGTGAGCACCATGGCGCTCGCGGAGGCAGCCTCGACCGCGGACCGGCCGGCACGAACCCGCAAGGTGCTCTGCGAGGCTGGCGTGACCGTCGAGTCAGCGGAGCTAGTGGCCGAGTTGCTCCAGAAGTGTGCGTTCAGTGTTCAGGCCAGCGCCCGCTGGCAGGTCAGCCGGTACTCCTACGCGAACCAGTCGTTCTCGTTCCTTGACGGCGGCGCGCTCGGCTACTGGACTGTGACCACCCGAGGGGTCGGCCACGGGATGGTGCAACTCCAGCCCTCAACCGCGACGAGCATCACCGCCGGCATCCGGTCAATGTTCGCCAAGGCCCGCCTGGCCTAAGAAGCCGGATAGGGACAGGGTGTCCGAGTCGAGCGCGCTTCAGCAAAAAAGGTGATGGCAGGTCCGCCACGAGCCCCGACTGACCTGGTCAGAACCATTTCCTGAGTGATCCTCACCAGCGACGTTAGTGTGAGGCGCGCTCGGAAAGGGTTCGGCGCTACACCTCGGGCCGGTGCGTTCACCTCGTGCACGTCGCCAGTCCCCGTTCTGCGCCGTGCCCGTCCGAGAAGCCGCATCTTGCGGATCCGAGAACGAGATACTTACAGGGGGAGAACTCCATGCGTCATGACATCGCGCAGCACGCGCTGGCCCATATGAGCAGGCGAAAGGCACTCAAGACGATAGGTGCCGCAGGCGCCGCGGCTGCAGTAGCCACGAACCTGGGGACCTTTGCCAACGCCGGCGCACAGGCGCCGTCCTCGGGGGCCCCGAGCAGTGGGGCTCCGACCAGCGGCAAGCCCGACACGTCCAACTTCAACGACGACATGTTCGACTGGGAGGCCGTCATCTCCGGCGCATGGGCGCCGGGACCCTATGGAGCCGACGATCAGCGCGGCACGTACAACGAGGTAACTGCGGCCAGTACCGCCGCGGCGCTGTCGATGCTCGATCCCACCAAGCCGGTCAAGACATACAACCTGGGTGCGGAGATGTTCAACGGCTTCCCCGCCTTCCCCTCAGAACCTCCCCGTCTCCACGACATGTTCCTGTACGTCCTCGGCAACAAGATGCCCGACGACTTCACTGCGGGAGGTGGAATCCAAGCCTCCCTCGATCCCATCGGCGCGAACCTGGTGGCGGCCAACGAGGAACGGTTCGCGGAGAACTTCACCCTGCAGATCGCCACCCAGATCGACGGGTTGAACCATGTCGGTGTCGGCCCGATCTTCTACAACGGCAACGACATCCGGGAGATTGGCACCCCTACTGGGACCTCCCGGCTGGGCAACGAGAACATGGGTCCCATCGTCACCACCGGCCACATCATCGACGTGCTCGGTCTCAAGGTTGAACAGGGGGCGAGCGACACCTTCTTCACTGCGCCAAACGGAAATCCGAGCCTCAACGGTGATTATCGCGTCACCGTGGAGGACATCGAGTCGGCTATGCGACGCCAGAACGCCCATACCTCGGACATCAATAAGGGTGATGTGGTGCTCTATCATACGGGCTGGCACGAGCTACACAAGGACGATCCGGACACCTATCTTGGTGCCGAACCTGGGCCCTGGTTAGCCGAGACCAAATTCATGGCCTCCAAGAAGCCGGCCATCGTCGGCTCGGACACCTGGGGGTACGAGGTACTGGCCCACCCTCTGAACGATGATGGAATCGCCTTTCCCTGCCACCAGATCCTGCTGGTCAAAGAAGGCATCCGGATCGGTGAGTCGATCCTGACGACCGAGCTGGTCAACGACGGTGTCTACAAGTTCGTCTTCATGTCCTCGCCTGAGAACATCCCCGGGGCCACCTGCGCCAGTACCCCCCCGGTCGGCCTGGCCAACGCCTGAGAGTTGTACCGGCCAACGCCTGAGAGTTGTACCGGCCAACGCCTGAGAGATATGTCGCGAAGTGGGGGTGGCGACAATCGCCACCCCCACTTCGCGTCTGGCGGGAGTACGGCAAAGCGAACAGGGTCCGATAGAGCCCGAACGCCTAGGCTGTCGCGTCGAAGGACTTGTGCGATAGGGGAACCGATGACCCAAACCGCCGACACCGACACCGCTGGCGTACTCGACGGCATACGAGTATTCGACATGACGCTGGCCGCGGTCGGGCCTTGGTCAACCAAGCTGTTGGCCCAGCTCGGCGCGGACGTGATCCATGTCGAGTCGCCGGTTCTCGAAATGTCGCATCACATACCGCCCAATATCAAGGGCACTGGGGTGTTGTACATCTCAGCCAACCACAACAAGCGCAACATGATGCTCGACCTGAAGAGTCCGAAGGATCGGGAACAGGCCCTGGAGCTGGTTGGCCAGTGTGACCTGTTCGTACAGAACATGCGGCCGGGCGCCGTCGACCGCTTGGGCTTCGACTACGAAACCGTCTCCCTGCGGAACCCCGCGATCATCTATGTGTCCGCTTCGGCTTACGGCCGCGAAGGGCCGATGGCCGCCGAGGCCGGCGTCGACCCGTTGCTGCAGGCCTTTTGCGGTTGGAGCAGCCTGAACGGACCGGTCGGGTCCCGCGGCGAGATGTTCCGTCACTACGCCCATCTCGACATCAACACCAGTTCGATGATTGTCGAAGCGGTGCTCCAGGCCCTGATACATCGGGAAAGAACCGGTGAAGGGCAGTTCATTGAGCTCGAGATGCTCACCGCCGCCCTGTCCATCCAGACCACCCGGCTCGCGGAAACGCTCGCCACGGGAGAACAGCCCATCCCCATGGGTTCGGCCACGTCCACCACCGTTCCGCATCAAGCATTTCGGTGTGAGGACCAGCGATGGTTGGCCGTCGGCGTCGAGCGTAACGACCTTTGGCCGGGTTTCTGTCGGGCGATGGGCCTCGACGAGCTGATCGACGATCCTCGCTTTGCTACAAACCCGGACCGGGTCACGAACCGAGAACACCTGATTCCTGTCATCAGCGACCGCTTCGCCGACCGGCCGGCCGCTTGGTGGGTGCTCCGGCTCTCCAAGGAGTCTATCCCGAACAGCGAAATCATGGACTTCAACCGTCTCCGCTATCACCCCCAGGTGACCCAGAACGGACACCTCGTCGAGCTCGATACCGACCACTGGGGCCACCTCGTCGTCGAAGGCCCACCCTGGAGATTGACCAAGACCCCCGAGAAACCAGTGCGCGGTGCGGGCCGACCCGGGGAACATACGTCAGATGTGCTGCGAGAGCTCGGAATCGGTGAGGGATCCGCTGAGACCGCACCCCAAGCCTCAGGGGCCGAGCGATGAGCGCGGCGCTGGAAGGATTCACGGTTCTCGATCTGTCCCAGGGCGTGTGCGGGCCCTTCGCCACCCTCCGGTTGGCTGAGGCAGGTGCAACCGTGCTGAAGGTGGAGCCACCTGGTGGTGACCCTTCGCGGCAGATGGGTCCGCCGTTCATCGGCGATGATGCAGCCGTATTCCACGCGCTGAACCGGAACAAGCGAACCATCACTCTGGACCTGTCGACTCGGGTGGACCGTCAGACCGTGCTCGATCTCGCCGGAGAAGTCGACGTGGTCGTCGAGGATCTGGGCTATCGCCAGGACGGTCTTGCCGGGCTGGATCATGCCGCGGTGGCCGTGACGAACCCAGGAGTGGTGTGGTGTTCGATCTCGGCGTTTGGTGAGCAAGGCCCGATGCGGGACCTACCCGGTTCCGAGCTTGTCGTGCAGGCCATGGCCGAATACACCCGTTCGCTCGGGCAGATCGGCGAGGAGCCGGTCCGTCTCGGAGCCGACGTAGCCAGCCTGAGTACCGGTGTGTTCGCCAGCCAGGCGGTGTTGGCTGCCCTGTTTCACCGCCTGCGCAGCGGCGAGGGGCAGCGAGTGTCGGTCAGCATGCTCGGGGTGCTGTTACACATGCGCGGGATCATGTGGTCCTCGCTCACCGACCCGGACGATTGGGGCGGATTCCACCTCGACCACTACACCAACGCCCCGGACACCGGGTATCGGACCGCCGACGGCCAGATCTTCTTCTTCCTGCGTCGAGCCAACAGCGAGGACTATGACCGCTTGATGCTCAGCCTCGGGTTGGAGGCCTACATTGCCGATCCTCGCTTCTCCAACCTCGGTCGCGATGCGGCCCCATTGGGGATCCACGCCGAGGCCGCCAAACCGGTTTGGGAGCAGGGATTTGCGTCGTTGACGAACCGGGAAGTGATCGAGCTGATCCAGAGCTGTGGCGGTGACGCCGTCCCGTTCATGGATCATCGTGAGATCATCGCTCACCCCCAAACCCAGGCCCTTGGCGCCATCCATGACGTCGCCGGCACCGACTCCACCGAACCATTCCGGACCGTCGGACCGGTATGGCGCATGAGCGCCACACCTGCGGTCCGCCCGGTCTCGGTCATGTCCGCAGACCCCGCGAACCCGTTCGCCTGAGCCCATGGCGATCCAACGATAGAGTGATGTGCTAGATGGACGAGCCGCACGACTCAAGCTCCGCCCCTGACGACAGGCCGATCGAGCCTGGCAGCCGTGGGCACTCGGCGGACCGGCGCGAGCATCTTGTCGATCGGCTGGAAACCGCGGCGGTTCAAGCGGAGTTCGAGACCGGACGGCGGGAATCGACCGAGGCCGAGGCCAAGCTCAACATTGCCTTCCGCCTGGCCCGCATCTTCCTGGGGTTCGTGGTGGTGATCATCGGCATTGTCCTTCTCCCCCTGCCGGGGCCGGGCTGGGTGATCATCGCGGGCGGTTTTGTCATCCTGTCAAAGGACTTCGCGTGGGCCGACCGGACGGTGCGACTCATCCGGCGCAAGGTCCCCGGCGTGCCCGAAGACGGCCGAATACCGGCGAGATCATGGATCATGATCGGCGGCGTGACCGTGGCCGCGGCCCTGATTGCGTTTTTTTTCGGTGAAACGATCCAGAGTTCTCTGAACGATGCTTGGTCCGGCGTCGTGGCCGCGTTCTAGCGCTGAGCCCGCGCAGGTGCGAAGGGTTCGGACTACCAGTCGTTCTCGTGTCGGTCGGCACACATGGTTGGGATATGGGTCGTAATGATCTAAGTTGAACTCATAATTCGGTGGAGTTCTATCTGTGATGCCCGCGGCTGTGACGCCGGCTCACAGGCTGGCGGTAAACGGTCCATGCGGCACACAAGTACTTATTCTGAACATACGAGACCAAAGGCGGCCCGGGCTCTTCAAGCTTCGGGGGCATTCCTCCTGGTCCTAGGCCTTCTGCTGGTGAGCGCCGTGCCATCTTGGGCGCAGGACGACGATTCAGACTCGACCGGTTGCGACGCCGATACCGCTCTGGTCGGTCTCTCGTTTACTTCGGGTGACCGAACCGGGCCCAGCCTGACCAAGCTCGCCGTACGTAGCGGTGAAACCGTCACGGCAACATGGAACGACTGGGCATCGGGCTGTGAGCCGCAGGCAACGCTGGCCATGCACGATTCGGGCACCCGACTGTTCGATCCTTCCAGGACAGAACCTTTGATGAGCTCAGTGACCTGCACGGGAACCGACTGTCGAGGCGATGACGGCATCTATTCGTTGACCATCACCGTCCCGACCTCTGGGGTCTGTGTCGCTCAGGTCGATCTGGTTCTGGGCGAGGCGTTGCCGTTCATCGGACCACCTCGGTCCTTCTACTCGGCCATTCTGAGCCGCGGGCCCAACCGCCTCATCTCCTACAGCCGTGCCCTGGTCGACGCCTCAGCGTGTGACTTGCCCACGTCCGCCGACTCGAGCCAAGTGATCACCACTCAGCCGGCCCCGAACAACCCGGCCCCGGCCCCGGCCCCGCCGGCGGCGCCCGCCCCGGAGGTGACCACGGATGTCACCGTGCTCGCCCAGGTCATCGTTCCCACCACCCTTCCGCCCGTACCGTCCCAACCAGTAGCGCAGATCCCCACGGTCGGAGGCGAAACGCTGGCCTTCACCGGCCCTAGCTCGGCCTCTCAAGCGGCCGGCTTCGCGGGGGGTGCCCTCATCCTGATCGGTTCGGCGCTCTGTGTCAGCGGCCGACGGCTAGGCAAACAGCAGTACTGACCCCCGGGGGCGCAGCGGGTGCGCCCCCGCGGTGCTACCAGGTGGTAGCGAAGATCACGCTGCGGCACGGCCATGGTGCCGGGAACTTCGCTTGGCTCATGATCGATGGTCTCGAAGATCGACGACCAAGCGTTGTACCGGCTCCTGGTTCGGTCTTTCCTGGTCGGGCTTCTCATGCCAGGGCCGCGTGAGAAAGCTACCGCCCACGCCGGCCAGAGCGAACGACACCACCAGAAGTACGAGTACCACAGTCACGGTACTTTGACGACCGAATCGTGGCCCCACCAAAGGCACAATTTGGGACATCTGGTGGCGTACCTGCGTACCGAACCGGGCCTGGCGGTGGCCCCTGTGCGCTCATCGCCTCGGCGAAGGCTCAGGAGACGCGATCGCCGTCGAGCACCAACGGGCGCTGTTTCCCCCGACAGCTTGTCGGGGGAAACAGGCCCGAAGGGCCGGTTACCCAGGGTCAGGAAGCCGGCGGCCGAGTGGCTTCGACGAACAGCCCCTCGACTTCGAGGATGTCCGAGCGGATGTCGCGGCCGTGATGGAGATGTTGCAGATCCTCTCGGCTGCTGGTATCGGCGGATCGGGTCGTGACGCCGGTGAACCCGGCCACGGCCAGCACATCGTGAACCATCGCTTCGGAGTACAAGAACTTGTGCCCGTAGTCGCGGAACAAGCTGTTCACCAGATACTCCGCACGAGGTTCCGCTACGTACTCAGGGAACGTCTCATGGCAGTACTTCATGTACTGGCCGATCCGCTCGTCGTCGCTGGTCCGCAGCAGATCGAGCACGAAAGCCAGATTCATCGTCGAGACACGCAACAAGCCGCCCGGCTTGAGCAGCCGGTAGCATTCGCGGAGCAATAACTCGCCCCGGGCGACCGATCTCAGCTCCAGACTGTGCTCGATATAGATCACGCCAAACGCCGCGTCCGGTGACGGCAGTTGAATGCCGCTGCGAAGGCATACCACGTCACGCACCTTCGGATTAGCGGCGGCGCAAAGCCATCCAGCGTGCTCTCCCGCGAAGGCGTCCACTATTGCCAGGCGAGGTTCGTCGGTCTGGGCGAGGTAGGCCTCGATGGCCAGCTCATCGATGTGGCGCAGACTCCGCGCCCGCGCCTTTCCTCCGGCCCAGGCTCGGAAGGCGGGTTCGTAGATGCCATTCTCGCGCAGCGTATTTCGTGCGCCGTCGATGACCCGCCGCTTGACTCCGGACATGAAGAACTCCCATTCGGCAATCCGCTTCGTTTCTACTCCCATCGGCGCCAATGTCCGACCGAGCAGGTTTGCCGGCCAGCTATCGATCAGGAATGAGTGCCGGGACCGGACTCGACGAGCATCCGTGGTGGGATCAGCGCGGTGACTACCCCCCGACCCGGGCCGATCTCGGCCCAGTCTCCGGTGATTTCCAACCGGATGAGCGCCGCCGTCGGGACCGAAACGCTACCCCCACCGCTCAGGACCTTGACGATACCGGACAGCCAAGGCTGATGACCTACGACCAGCAGGGTCTTGGTCGCTCTTCCTTCACCGGAGATGACGCGCAGGACCTCACCGACGCCCGCCGTATAGAGCTGTGGCACCTCTCTCATCGGGCAGGCCCATCCGCCGGCTTTCATCATCCGCCGGGTGGTTTCTTGGGTCCGGCGCGCCGGCGACGTCACAACCGAGTCCGGATCGAGACCGGCTCGGGCCATGAACGACCCGATCGCCGTCGCCGATCGCCGACCCCGCCTGTTGAGAGGGCGCTCCCAATCGGTGACCGATCCAGACGCCCAATCAGCCTTGCCGTGCCGGACGAGCAACAGGGTCACCAACGGGGGGACCGACCATCGCGACTCAAGGGAGGGCCCGGCGCGAAGAGATCACCCCGGTGTCGAACCCACCGAGGTGCAAGCCCCCGTGGAATCGAGCATGCTCGATTTTCAGGCAACGGTCCATGACCACGTCGAGCCCGGCGGCATGGCCCAGGCCCGCGGCCTCCTGGCTGAACAGCCCTAGTTGGGCCCAGAAGGTGTGGGCTCCAATGTCGATGACCTCCTGGCAGACCGAGGGCAGATCCTCAGGACGCCGGAAAACGTCCACGAGGTCGGGCACGACAGGAAGATCGGCGAGCGACGCGTAGACCTGGTTACCGTAGATCTCCGTTTCTCGCGGGTTCACAAAATAGATCTCGAAGTCGGCGGACGAGCTCAGCAGGTAGGTTGCGACAAAGTTCGAGGGGCGGCTCGACTTCGAGGACGCCCCGACTACTGCCACGGTCCGCGTGCGGTCGAGGATCGCCTTTCGTTCCTGAGCGGTGGGCGGAGCCCAGTCGCCTGAGCGCGGGCCGGAGGAACGGGTGTCAGACATTGGCTGCTGCCTTTCCGAGCGCCTGATCGAGGTCCCACTGGATATCGACCAGATCTTCGAGCCCGACCGACAGGCGGATCATGTCGGGCTGCACTCCAGCCGCGGTGAGGTCCTCGTCGGAGAGTTGCTGGTGAGTGGTGGACGCGGGGTGGATGACGAGTGTCTTGGCATCGCCGACGTTGGCGAGATGGCTGATCATCTGCAGCGCCTCGATGAACGCGGCGCCCGCCGCTCGGCCCCCATTCACCCCGAAGGTGAAGATGGCCCCCGGCCCGTCGGGAAGATACTTGTCGGCGAGATCTCGATAGGGAGACCCGTCCAGACCCGGATACCCGACCCATGAGACATGCTCGTGATCCTGGAGCCAGGCGGCGACCGCCTTGGCATTCGCCACATGCTCGTCCATGCGTTGGGCCAAGGTCTCAAGGCCCTGCAACAACAAGAACGCGTTGAACGGGGACAAGGCCGCGCCCACGTCTCGCAGTTGCTCGGCGCGAAGCCTCGTGCAGAACGCGTACTCGCCGAAGTTCTCCCAGAATTTCAGCCCGTTGTAGCTCGGCACGGCCTCGGTCATATGGGGGAACCGGCCCGAGTCCCAGGGAAAGGTCCCGGACTCGGTGATGACTCCACCGAGTGAGGTGCCGTGGCCGCCGATGAACTTGGTGGCCGAGTGCAAGACGATATCGGCGCCCCATTCCATCGGACGGCACAGGTAGGGGGTGGCGAACGTGCTGTCGATCACCAACGGCACGTCGTTGGCATGGGCGACGTCAGCCAACGCGTCGATGTCGGCGATAACTCCAGTCGGGTTGCCGATCGTTTCGGTGTAGACACACTTGGTTTCGGGCCGGATCGCCGCCGCGAAGGCCGCGGGGTCGTCTGCGGCCACAAAGGTGGTCTCGATCCCGAGCCGGCGCAGAGTGATATCGAACTGGGTGAACGTTCCACCGTAGATGCTGGCACTGGCCACGATGTGATCGCCCGCACCGGCCAGCGCGGTCACCGCCAGGAATTCCGCGGCCTGGCCGCTCGCCGTGGCGACCGCCC